>Ga0209162_1003618_pt1 | contig 12320 bp, 9 predicted proteins | sample YNPNPMetaG_FD_187121 | JGI IMG/M metagenome (GOLD analysis project Ga0209162, IMG submission 187121) | Anoxygenic and chlorotrophic microbial mat microbial communities from Yellowstone National Park, USA - YNP NP MetaG (SPAdes) (version 2) ...
AGCCGCTGAAGTGGCTTTTCAAGGACGAAGTGCGAAAGGTGGCCGCGGAATTGGGGCTGCCCGAGGATATGGTCTGGCGACAGCCGTTCCCGGGACCGGGACTTGGCATTAGGATCGTAGGCGAGGTCACCAAGCAGAGGTTGGACACGCTTCGGCACGCCGACGATATCGTGGTAGATGAGATCAAGAAGGCGGGGCTCTATCGCGAGCTGTGGATGGGTTTCGCGATTCTTGCGCCGATACGCAGCGTTGGCGTGATGGGCGATCAGCGAACCTATGCCGACACTATCGTCGTGCGGGCAATCACCAGTCAAGACGCGATGACCGCAGACTGGGCGCGACTTCCTTACGAGGTGCTGGAGCGCATCAGCAATCGGATAATTAACGAGGTAAACGGCGTAAATAGGGTGGTCTACGACATCAGCTCCAAGCCCCCCGCAACAATGGAATGGGAGTGAAAGATTGAGCGAGCAAAAGCCGCAACGTGTGCTGCTGAGCGAGGATCAGATTCGGGCGCGAGTGAAGGAACTCGGCGAGCAGATATCTCGCGATTACGCGGGCCAGCCGCTGCTTCTGGTGGGAATACTGAAAGGTGCGGTGGTGTTTCTCTCTGATCTGATCCGGCACATCGACTGCCCGCTCGATTATGATTTCGTCGCAATTTCCAGCTACGGCACGGAGACTCGATCTTCCGGCGTTGTGCGGCTGTTGAAGGACCTGGATGCCGGTGTCGAAGGCCGACACGTGATAATTGTAGAGGACATCGTCGATACGGGCTGGACGCTGCGGCTAAGCTACTTGCGGGAAAACATCTTGGCACGTAAAGCGGCAAGTGTGAAGGTATGCGCGCTGCTGGACAAGCCGAGCCGACGCGAGGTGGATGTTGGAGTTGATTACTGCGGATTCGTGATAGAGGATCACTTCGTTGTGGGTTACGGTCTGGATTACAACGGCAAGTATCGCAACTTGCCTTATGTGGCGATAATGGAGCCGGAATGATTGACAGTCTCGCGCAGGGGACTGTATAATCTTCTCACACTGGCTGTGCCGAAGTGGCGGAATGGCAGACGCGCATGGTTCAGGACCATGTGTCCGCAAGGACGTGGGGGTTCAACTCCCCCCTTCGGCACCATTTGGACGACCCCTAATTACGGCCCCTCACCTCGCTGAAAAAAACTGCCCTACTCAACTCGGCGAGGCTTATCTGCCCGTGCCCGTGTGCACGCTTAGGGCAATAAGCGAGTCTTCAGTGTAACAGATACATTCTAGACTGCGTCGAAGTTTCTCTCGGTGGAAGCAGTGTTGTCGCTCGTAGACGGCGTTTTCTGGACTATCGACCGGCGAAGCGCTAATAAGACCAGACGTCGCCGTAAGTCCCTTGCCATCGCCTAAGGGTCTCGACTTCTTGACATCTTACTGAGGATTCGCACCTGTGAGAACAAGCGCGTCCACGGTATAGCAAACAAATCTGGGGCAGGAGACTCCCTGCCCCAGACACAATCCAATCAATCAACCTTAATGCTTAGTCGGTCGCAATCCGGCTTATCTGCTTCGTCGGTAACCACCTGCAAACAGCAGCCCCGCAGCACCGGCCAGCAAAGAGACAAAAGATGCCGGTTCGGGAACATGTGGTTGGTTCACACGCGCGCCGAGCTGGAGCGTGCCGTTCCCGTCTCTGAACAAGAAGAACTCGTCCTCCATCGACCACACCAGAGGAGCCGTGCCAATGAGTGCATTGCCCTCGTGAGTTATTGTTTGGTCGTTAAGGCCAGACTCGTCACTGGTTATATAGTGCAATACACCGTTAGAATCCGCGTAAACTGCGCCGCTCCACGAAACGGCGGGAGCGGATCCGCTACCATAGCCGTAAAGCAACCAATTCCATCCGGACCCCTCGTTGAGCGCCGCATAGAATTGACCGTTAATGGAACAAGCGAATGCGGCATGCGCCTCGCCTCCATCGGAAATGCAGCTAACGGACCTGCGGGACAACTGAATGTCGCTTCCATCATAGGCTAATCCGCCTACGCCTATCCTGGATGCTCCGGGACCGGCAACGCCTGCCCATTTGTCGGACCAACTCACCTTGCCTCCCCAGTTGTCCTGTTGGAATGCCAGGCTGTAGGATCCGTCGGCAAAAGCAGCGATAGAAGATTGGCTGTAGTAGTTGCCGGAGCCGCAGCAATACCAACCGTCGAGTAATACTTGCGGGGTGCCCCAGCCAGTGCCGGGATCAGTAAGACGCAGGACCTCTTTGGAGCTGTCCCCGTCGTAGTTGCCCTCGACGACCATCTGCCAACCTGTAGTGAAAAAGGGCGAACTCAAGATCGGCTGGCCTCCTTGAATGCCGCTGAGGATAGCAGTAGGAGTCCAGTTGTTTCCAGTACCCGCGCCATATATAGTGCCGCCGTTTTCAAATGCAACCAACACGTTGTTGTTGATGTCGCTGGCGATGGTAGGCCAGTTTCCGGGACCCAGGTTGGTAATGTTCCAAGTGAGATTGTCCTTGGTAGCTTTTGCGTAATAGACATTGCCGCCTTTGGTGTAGACCACGTGTGCGGCGCTATCGGTAAGCGCCATATCGTACTGAGCTCTGTGACCGGTGTAGTCCACAGTATCGATCGGCAACAACAAATTGAGCTCCAACCCCGCGTTTGCAACGCCGCACAACGACAGAACCAGACTACAGGCCAATACATACGAAAGGATTGGCCTTGACACGTGAAGCTTGTCCATAATAATACCCCCTCTTGTCATATTCACAGGCGTGTATGCGCTCCAACTTCCGCGTGGAGAGGCGACCCCAGAATTCATAGAACTAGGTCTGGGAGATAACCACAAACAAACCCTGCAATCAATGTGCCAAAAGGCTAGGCTAGAGCGCACTCCCATAACTTGGGCAACTCCGTTATTCCAAATGCAGTACCAGCGGAATCGAGAAGTCGGCTTTGGAGCTTGTGGCGGGGTGAAAGAGCCGCATGCTCCACCTCGGTCGGAATGACAATCGCGCCAAACTGAACAGTTTCGGGGGACAGCGCGAGCTTGTATCCCCTGGCCTCGGGTGCTACCATGTAATGGAGCGAGCCGGGTGATCGCCCCGAGCAATCGGGGAGGAAAGTCCGGGCTCCGCAGGGCAAGGTGGTTGCTAACGGCAACTGTCCCGCCAGTTGGGATAAGGAAAGTGCCACAGAAAAGAAAACCCCGGGCTGGTCCCGGGAAAGCTGAAACGGTGGTGTAAGAGACCACCAGCTCCGTCGTGAGGCGGAGGCTTGGCAAACCCCACCTGGAGCAAGGCTGAATAGGGGAGAGATGAAGCTGCCCGCTGATCTCCCGGGTAGAGCCGCTAAAGCCGCGCGGCGACGCGCGCGCGTAGATAGATGATCACCCTTGACAGAACCCGGCTTACAGGCTCGCTCACGTAATTGCACGGTACGACGAGTCACGCCTGTGACAATAGGTCTAAGCGCACCCGAGACGATTCAGCAATGATACCTAAATCTTCATCGAGAAATGTTGACAGCCCAAGGCCCGCTGGGCGCTAACTGTTTTTTGCGACGATTTCATAAGGTCTAGGCTGCCGCTAAGCGTGATTGTTCCTGGGCCAAGAACGACGGATGTTAGGGTGGCGTCGTAGCCGATGTCTCGGGCGTCAAATATCTCTCCCACCCTAGACTCCAAAAACTCCCGCGCGAACCCGGGCGCACCCAAGCCGGCGACATCGAGCTTCTTTAGGTCGAGCGCAAGGATGCGTTGGCCGCGTATCACGAGGTCCGCGTCAGCAACCACTGCCACTTTCAGCACTGACACCCCCGGCTTGGCAAATATTGCAAGCTTATTACCCCTAAGTTCGGCTTTGAGACCTGGAACGTTGGGGTACTTGTTCGCGAGGTAGCGATTTAGTTCCTTTTCGGAAAGAGAGGCCGCGAACTGCGTGTAGCCGACGCGCTTGATTTGTTTGGTATCGGTGTCAACCATCAGATCCGTGATCTTCACGTTGAGCCTATCAACGCGCAGCCCAGCGGGCAGTTCAACGCCGATACCAATAATATCCAGCCCGGATATCTTCCCCCCGATCATGCGAAACATATTTCCCGACGCACGGACCGAGTAGGATTCCGCCGGACCTATGAGTTTGGGCAGGCTCTCGGCCACCGACTTCTCAATCTTCCCCCTAACAGGATCTCCGCCGCAGCCGCAGAACCCAACAAGCGCAATGCCGACAATAACACTTAGACAAAATCGGAACAAACCCATCGGTCACACTCCACAATATGAGAACGCGCGTTGCGCGGACTCGGTTCCCTCCAAGTTTTCGATGTGAGCGCGCTAAAGCTTCTGCCATTTACCCCCAATCACAATAGCTCCACGCGTGCCGTGACGCCCTCCAGCGCACATAAACTTAACTCTATTGGCGTAGCCGCTGCCGCTTAAAACTTACATCCCAAAACGCCAGCACTTACTGAGCTTAGGCAACGAGATAGCAAATTACTTCCCGGCGAAACCGACGATAAACAACGCTGTCCACACACCGTAAGCCCGTTTGGCACAGTTATTGCAGAGTTTATGTGTGACTAGTATGTTACTAGAGGGGGACGTCTAGATGCGTTTAGCACTGACAATTATTTGTCTTATGATGGCTCTGAGCGTTGCCGCAAGCGCGGACGGCTTCTATTGGAGCCAGGATTTTGAGACCTTGCCTCTGCCGGACGAGTGGGACGTGCAGAGCGGCGATGGTGGGTTCGGCGGTGTGGTGGTTGATCCGCTTGACTCCAATAACCACGTGTTGAAGCTGGACAGCAGCTCATCCGGCGGCTGGGCATACGCCGCGGTTAGTAGCACAGCGCTCGATTACGACAACCCCGGCACCGGCGTAATCACCTACAGGCTGCTGTTGCTCACCGACGACAACTACATTCTCTACAGCCCAGGCTCGAACACCATCACCAACATCATCTACGGCACTGGCTTATACACCAACCCGGCTGGGCCGCAGATCTACACGTTCAACACTAATCAGTGGTACAACATCAAATACATAGTTGACTGGGAGAACTTCGAAGATTACGAACTCTGGATCGACAACACGCGCATAGGCACCTATGACAGCTACGACGCGGGCCCGCCGGGAGGAATAGCCTTCTGGCTTGGCAACTACCCGAGCGGAAGCAGCACTATCAACATCCCCCCGATCCCGCCGCAGGGTGGAGCTTGCTGGGATGATTTCACGATCACTGTTCCCGAGCCGAGCAGCATCCTTGCGATGATGACAGGCCTTGTGGTCCTTGTAAGACGCCGCAAGAAGTAGCGACACCAACTTGAGAGGCAATCCAACGGCCCGGCCGATAAGGCTGGGCCATTTTCTTGTCCGACCTTTACCCCCGCCTATCTTCGACTAGAAAAGATAAAAAGCAGGAAAAATGACACAGATTGTTGCATATAATATGGTTCGAGAACTCGAGTGCTGTGAGGAGGATAATGAGCAGTTACTATTCTACCAATAGAAAGCCTCTGCCGGAAACGGCGTTTTCGTTTCTGCCGCTTGGCAGTGTCAAGCCCACCGGCTGGCTCAAGAACCAGCTCCGAATACAGGCCGACGGCCAGGGCGGGCACCTGCCAGAGTTCTGGGACTCCCTTGGCCCAAATAGCGGCTGGCTAGGCGGGACCGGCGAGAGCTGGGAGCGCGGGCCTTATTTCCTGGACGGCCTGGTGCCACTTGCCTATTTACTGGAGGACGACAAACTCATCAAAGAGGCCCAGAAATGGATCGAGTGGAGCATCGCAAGCCAGGACACCTACGGCCACTTCGGCCCGAGAGCGGACAACATCGACTGGTGGCCCTTCGGCATTATGCTGAAGGTTCTCACGCAGTATCAGGAAGTAACCGGCGACCCACGCATAATCCCAATGATGGAGCGGTTCTTCACATTTATGGCCCGCGAGTTGCCGTTCATTCACCTTCACTCTTGGGGTAAGGTGCGCTGGGCGGACACGGTGCTGAGCATCATTTGGCTCTACAACCGTAACGGGGACCCGGCTCTGATTAAGCTTGCCAACGACATTATGCAGCAGGGCTACGACTGGGCATGGCACTTCGATGACTTTGGCCACACCGAGAAACAGACGAAGCGCTTCCGGATGCGCACTCACGTAGTGAACAACGCAATGGCAGTGAAGACACCCGCCGTGCAGTGGGAGCTCACGCAATGGCCGGAACACAAGGACGCGGTTGATGTGGCGCTGTTCATGCTGGATGAGTATCACGGTACGGCAGTCGGGATTTTCACTGGTGACGAGCACTACGCGGGCAAGAACCCGACACAAGGGACAGAGCTTTGCGCGGTAGTCGAGTATATGTTCTCGCTCGAAAACCTTATTCAAATACTTGGCAAGCCGGCTTACGGCGATAGGCTCGAAAAAATAGCCTATAATGCGCTCCCTGGCACTTTCGATGAGAAAATGTGGGCACATCAGTACGATCAGCAGGCGAATCAGGTGCTATGCACTGTTGACCGGCGAGAGTGGACAAACAACCACGACAATTCGAACATTTTTGGCTTAGAACCCAACTACGGCTGCTGTACTGCTAATTTCCACCAAGGTTGGCCCAAGTTCGTTGCCAACATGTGGTTAGCTACACCCGATGATGGCCTAGCTGCAGCAATCTATGGCCCGTGCCAGGTGAAGGCGACGGTGCGTGACAAGCGGCAGGTAACCCTGGACGTCGAAACCGAATACCCGTTTGACGAGACGGTGATGGTGAAGATCCACATCGATGTCCCGTCTACGTTCCCGCTTAAGTTTAGGATTCCAGGTTGGGCCAACGACGCATCCGTGAAAGTGAATTGCGCGGACTGTGGTTGCGCCGAGCCCGGCACGTTCTTCACAATTGAGCGCGAGTGGAAAGACGGTGATGTCGTGGAACTGAACTTCCCAATGAAGGTGGAAGTGGAACGAAGGTTCAACGACTCAGTTACGGTAAAGCGCGGTCCGCTGGTTTACTCGCTCAAGATCGGCGAACGTTGGGAGAAGATCAACGACCACCCCGTTTGCCCGGACTACGCAGTGTATCCCACCACACCGTGGAATTACGGACTCGTTATCGATCCTGAGAACCCAGACGTGGAAGTTGTTAAGGGCAAGGTAGGCGAGGTAATCTACGGCCCAAATCACGCGCCCATTCATATAAAAATCAAGGGCCGCAAAATACCCGAGTGGACACTGGTAAATAACCAAGCCGGTCCGCTGCCGAAAAGCCCGGTTAAATCGTCTGAGCCCATAGAAGAACTTACGCTCATTCCCTACGGATGTGCCAAGTTACGAATCACCGAGTTTCCGCTTTTAGAGAGCTGAGCGCACCGGTTCATCACTTAAGGGAACAGTACTGCGTAAGAGGCAAGCAACCTAGGTTCTTGGGCAAATCTGACGGGACCGCTCCAGCGGACGATCCTGTGGCGAGTTACCGCGGCAAGACCGGAACCACAGCTAAGGACTTAACCACTGCGAAGGTTTACAATTGGCAATATATCAAGCAAAATCAAGTAAAATGTGTGGAGACTTATATTATGATAGGTCAGACCAGCTTGAGCTCGCTACCGACTTTGCGAGACTATAAAAGCGTGAGGATTTCCAGTTGGGATCGGACCGGCAACAACTGCGACGCCTGGTGGATAGAGCCGGGCGAGAGGAGAGTATTGGCCGAGATCAATGAGCCAGGATGTATCAAGCACATCTGGATGACACTCGGCATTAAGCAGGAAGATATGGTCCGTAGGATAGTGCTGCGAATGTATTGGGACGACTGCGATGAGCCAAGCGTGGAGTGCCCCATTGGCGACTTTTTCGGAATGGGTCACGGAATGCGGAAGAACTTCGTCACCCTGCCACTGCAGATGAGCCCGCAGAACGGCAAAGGTATGAACTGCTGGTGGCCGATGCCATTCAAAAAGAAGGCCATAATCGAAGTAGAGAACCAGGGCGAGGTGGGTTACAACCACTACTTCTACATTGATCACGAGGTATATCCATCAGTCGATGCAGTTGCAGATCAGGCCTACTTCCACGTGCAATGGAACCGGGAAGCCGAAACGAAAGGTTGGGCATTCGAAGAAAAGTTGCCCAGAGGCGACGCAATCTGGAAAGACCCGCGCATCATCAACGCCAGCGGTAAAGACAACTACGTAATACTTGAGACCGAAGGTGACGGCATTTATTGCGGCGCGCATCTGGACATTGACTGCTTCCAGCGCAATCCCAACGACTGGTATGGCGAAGGCGATGATATGATCTTCATCGACGGCGAGGAATGGCCGCCCAGCCTCCACGGCACTGGCACTGAGGACTGGTATCATTGCGCTTACTGTCCCTCGCAGGAATATAACGCGCCTTACCACGGCATTATCTTGTACAGCGGAACCCCAGATTGGCCTTGGAAGGGCAAGAACACAGTCTATCGGTATCATATCGAAGACCCCATCAGGTTCCGCAAGAGCATCCGCGTAACCATAGAACACGGTCACGCCAATAAGTTGAGCAATGATTACTCAAGCACGGCATACTACTACCTAAGAGAGCCGCGGCGCGGCGGTAAGCCCATTCTACCTGTCGAGGAGCGACTTCCCAGACCCAACGAGCCTTGGTATACCCCACAAAAGGGTTGACAGAGAGGTCGTGGGTTATGTGATTAGGGAATAGGGGTCAGAAAACACAGATTGGAAGATCAGTGAACTAGCGGTCCCGGGCGGATGCTCGGGGCCGTTTTCTTGCGGCAGTGTTTCAGCACGCCCCCTCTATAGTTCTGAGCACGATGATGTTCTTTCGTAAGAAGCCGAACAACTCTTTCAGGATCGCAGGTGCAATCAAATGGCATGCCTTGCGGTTCGTACTGCCTGGCTAGATCGCCTAGCCCCGACTGCTTCGGCGGCGCACATACCCGCAAAAAATGGCTGAGGTTGTCACCTCCAGCTTTGAATTGGCACGGTATGTGCATAAAAGTGTGTTCGAACCTGGCATAAGTACTTGCACGAAAGGCGGAAAAAGGGAACCGTGAGCAAGATACTCGCTATGTTCCTGGCGACCATTGTCACGCTGATCCTGTCAAAAGATTCATTGCCTAACAGAACTTGGGTAAGAGTACGGACTTCGCCCTGCAAGACGAATCCGGCATGGGCCAAGGATTCGAAGCGGATCAAGCTGGGCAGCGTATACTTCGACGCTTCGAACAACGTATATACCACTGCCACGAAAGGAAACAACGAAGCAACGAATCAGGGTGGTTTGACCATCTACAAGGCAAATGGGTGTGCCAAATGAACAGCCAATAGCGCGGACAACTACGAAAAGCACGATAATCAGTCGCACTATGACCTCTTCTCGGGTCCGATCTAGGAAGCGCTTATCAACACAACCAACAACGACTGGGGTGACTTGGACCGAATGGTCAACCTCGAGTGGGTTGGAAGACAGTGGCTGAACGTGGTCAACTCGAGCGACTTCACCTTGAGTAAAGATCCGCTTAGTTGCACCGACAATCGCACGGTCGGTCTGTCGGCCATACTGCGTTGGGGGCGCGATCACTTGAAATCTTCCTACGTTGATCCCGCCAGCAAGCGCCTCTGCTCCGGCGGACGCGGAACTTATGGCGACGGCAGGAACGTGTGCATCACGAGCCAATGGAACGAGATAAGCCCAACGGCGCGCAAGGCCGCAACAACAGTCAACAACTTACATAAGCGTGATTCAGACGCGGACGCTGGGGCCAGATGGCGGCTTTCCAAATTGGCGCTCGACCTGCGCAATTGCGATGCGTGGATGGGCTTCACGATAAAAACAGATGTTTATGATCTCTTAAGAGACAACCCGTTAAACCTGCACGACGAAGGCAAACCGAAAGAGGGAACAGATATATTCGCGGTCGCCTTCGGCAGTAGCAATAAGGTCTACTGCCTGGTGCTCAAATACAACACCGGACACCGTCCGACCTATTTATCGCAAATTCCCGAGCCAGGAAGCATTGCGACCATGGTTGTAGGACTAGTAGGGCTTGTGAGGCTGGCAACAAAGCGGAAATAGCGGCCAACCGTAAACGATCAGCCTACACAGGCAGTCAGAACACCCGCCTATCCCCTCGGGCGGGTGTTCGTGTGTACTTTCAGAAGCTAACAAAGCGGCGCCGCTCCACCGATACTTAGAGTGATAACCACTCCGGAGGTATCGGCACGCAATGATCGATTCACGCATTGGTATGAACACTGACGCTAGCTTGGCCGACTCAAGAATGCCGAAGTTGACTGATGACGGCTGCATCACCTCTGCGTCATACGCCAACAAGGCTCCGTTCTGCGAAGTCCTTAGAAGCCCTCACAGCAACTACGTGGTCAAGCTGCTGGCGAACGGACGGTCGGTGAGCTACCTTGCAGGCCGCGCAATCACTCCCGAACATGGCGCCGGCAAGGCGCTCTTCATTCGCGATAATGAGACAGGTAAGACGTGGTCAGCGTTCCACGATTCCCACGCGAATACCGGTCGATATGCAGTCACTTACGCTCCCGGAGAGGTTATCGTGAGGTCGCTGGTGAGCAAGATCGAGTCATGGCTTAGGGTCACCCCTTCGCTTGATCGTCCCTGCGAGCTATGGCTGTTAAGGATCCGAAATAATTCAGCTTCGCCAAGGTCCCTTACCATCACCAGCTACTTCGAACCTGTTCTAGAAGGAACAGCCGACTTCAGATATTTCCCGAAGGACAAGGCCATTCTAATGCGACAGGCGCTGAGCATCCTAGAAATTGACGCGGACGATGACTCCGAAATGACAATATTTCACGGATGCACACTTACGCCTGCGGCTCACGCCACAGACCGATCGCTCTTTGTAGACGGCGGGCTCGGCGCGGTGGTCAGCCTGACAGTGAAAATCGAGTTGCCTATTGAGGGTGAGGCAGTGATAGGATTCTGCACTGGCGCAGCCGCGAACGCGAAAGAGGCGTTGGAGCATGTCCGCTCGTATGGCAAGATAGATGATTTAGCCTCATCAGTCGAATCGGCTAGCAAGGCGTGGGAATCCCTAACACTTGAACTGCACTCTCCGGACGACTCAATCAATGCTTTCGTGACAAAGTGGTTAGGTTACTTCTCAGTCTCCGAAGCACGACGAGGAGGCATATCGGAATTCGACCGGCTCCGCGCGTTATATCCGGTCTGTAGGGCTTTTGCCGAAGAGACCCGGACGGCGATACTCGCTTGCACCGAGGCAATGACGCTTGCCAACACCCTAGTCGATCAAGACGGCGTCTGCGTTCGGTTCACAGAGTCGGACTCGGTCTGGTTGGCGGCCACCGTAGCACGACTTGTCGCAGAAACGCGGGACTCGTCCTTGCTGGAAAAGAAAGTGGCCCTCGCCGATGGGCCCACGCTGACGATTCAAGAACATTGTGAACGCATTCTAAGGATGTGCCTCAACTCCAATTCGCCTAGCTTGGACTGGCAAATGGTAGATCGAGTTATTCGAGACTGGCGATTGCTTCCGGGAAACGCAGAGAAATTTGACCGATATGTGATCGGCTTAGCCGCACGCAAGCTCTCAGTCCCCAGCGCCCCTCCTGAGCAAATACTGCCTCCACGCCGCTTGGACTACCTCCAAACATTGTGCCCCACCCTACCGGGTATCATCGACTGGAATAAACTGCCAACGGACGCCGGCGAAGCGGACGTTCTGCGTTACTTCATCGAGCATGCGCTCGGACTACATGTGTCGTGGGCAGGCATCGAGCTGGAGCCCAGGGTGTCACTGCCTTGGCCCGAGTGCCGCGTTACGTTGCGAATAGCCGATGACAGCTACCACATTACATTGCGTCGGGCAAGCTCGAACAAGCGCGGCAACTTCACGCTGATGATCGACGGCGAGCCTATGCTAGGCTGCGCCGTACCTTTCATCGGCGATGGGAAATCGCACGAGGTCATCGTATCCGAATATTAAATAGGCAGCGTCAATTACACAACAAACGATAAGGTATACTCTCGCCAATGTACCTTAAGGTTATAGTTGAAATGCGCTTGGAGTGAACAGAAAAGCCGACGATCATCGCCGATATACCAGTATCCGGCCGGACTCAGGGGCTAAAGTCAGGTGGTAGCGTCCGTCTTTGGGCGTGATCATGGTTCCGTGGCAGAGGTCGTCTGCTTTTCTGCTACCGGGAACGGAGATTGTTAGCGGCTTTGAGCCAGGATTCACGACGGCAATACCGTGCTCGAACAGTCTGTAAACTCCTTTTCCTACCGTCATTACACTCGAGACGGGTTTTCCTAGGCAAGTGGAATAAAGAGGT
>Ga0209162_1003619_pt1 | contig 12318 bp, 8 predicted proteins | sample YNPNPMetaG_FD_187121 | JGI IMG/M metagenome (GOLD analysis project Ga0209162, IMG submission 187121) | Anoxygenic and chlorotrophic microbial mat microbial communities from Yellowstone National Park, USA - YNP NP MetaG (SPAdes) (version 2) ...
GCCGCCCGGCTGAGGGAGGTTCGCGTAGTCCTCGGCAGTGCGGCAGCAGGAAACGCCCGCCGGCAACCGGTCGCCGAATGTGAGGCAAACCTCCGGCGAAGCCAGCACGGGCCTGTCCATTGCCAGCGATTCGAGCACCTTGTTCTGGATGCCGCGCGCGATTTTCAGCGGGACGACGGTCGCCAGAGCGTGGAGATAATACGGGCGGACGTCATCGACGCCCCCTGCCACTTCCACCCCGTCCAGAGCGGACAGCGCCAGGATCCGGGCCGTTGGGTTCCGCCCCACGACGATCAACTCAAGGCCGTCATGCTTGCGGCGCAATGCGGGGAAGATTTCCCTTGCGAAATCGGCGATGCCCTGCTCGTTGGGGAAATAATCCAGGGTCCCGCAGAAAAGCAGATACCGGCGCGCCGCCAGCCCCGGGTTCACTGGCGTCCGCGCGGGGTCGAAGAAGGCAAAGTCGACGCCGTTTTCCATAACGGCGCATTGCAAGGACGGATCCAGAGCAAGCAGCGCCTGTTTTTCGGCGGCCGTCGTGAGCAGAACCCGCCTCGCCCGGCGCGCTTCGTGCACCTCCAGATGTGCAAGACGCTTCGCTTCTGTTTGAAACAAAATGCGCGGTTTTCGGTAGCGGGCGTAGGCGCGCCACTTTTCTGAATCGACGTCCGTCATGTCAAGCACGAACGGCAGTTCCTGCGGAACGAACGGGGCCATCACGGCGGTGTAGGCCACCGCGCCGCGCACCGGCCTGCTCTCGAGCAAACCCAGCACATCGGCCGACAGGCGGCCGCTCGAGTAGAAGGCGTCGTTGAGCGACGCCCCGGCCGCAAAGCGCAGGCCGGCGCGCGCCAGATGGAGGGCGAAAGGGAACAGCGGCGCCACATAGACGGAGGCGCACCGGTCCAGCAGCGCACGCGCCTGTTCGATCTCCTCCGGGCTGCGGGCGAAGCAGCTCAAGTGGACGCGGTGGCGTTCGGCCAGCGCGGTGACTTCATGGTAAGCGCGAATCTTTTCGCCCTTGTCGGGCGGATTGGGGACGCAATGGGACAGGTAAAGCAGCTCCACTGCGCCGCCTCAGCTCTTGGCTGCGTCGCCGCTCTTGGCCGTGGACTCCGCTTTGGATCCGTTGTCCGCCGATTTCCCGGCGCTCCCCTTGCCGTTGTTGCCTCCGCTGCTGCCGGAACGGCCGTAGTCGGTGACATACCACCCCGTGCCCTTGAACTGAAGCGCGGGAACCGAGAGGAGTCGCCGCACCGTGCCGCCGCACTTGTCGTGCGTTTCCAGCGGCGCGTCGCTGAACTTCTGCATCACCTCGAAAACTTCATTGCATTGGTCGCACTTGTATTCGTAGAGTGGCATGGCTTGTACTGCTAAGCCCCCTTTGGCAGCGGCTTGCCGGCGGCCGCGGCCGGGGCCGCGTGCGCCTGTGCCGGCTTGCCGCCGAGAATTTCCAGAGCTTTTTTCAAGACCGCGTCATCTTTCTTCTCCGGCTGCCTGAGGTCCGGGGCTGCCGGCGGCACGCCGGGCTCTTCCTCCTCCGGAGCCGCAGGCTCGCTGTCAGAGACCAGATGCTGCGGCGCGACCGAAGTCTCGTTGAGCGCCTTGCCGTCGGGCGAATAGTATTTCGCCACCGCCAACAGCACCGCGCCGCCATCGCCCGTAGGCACGGGCTTGCGCATCGCCGCATCGCCATAGGTCCGCTCGCCCACGAGCTCGGCGCGCTTGTTCGCCGCCAGCGCGGCCGCGGCGATCTCCGCCGCCCCCGTCGTGCCCCGGTTGGTCAGCACCACCAGCGGGCCCCGGTATACGGTTCTTGCCGGATCGGCTTCGAACACCTGCTTCTTCACCTTCTGCCCTTCCAGCGAGGCGATCACGCCCTTTTCAAGAAACAGGTTCGCCAACGCGATCCCTTCTTCGGGAACGCCCAACGCGGCGTGGCGCAAGTCCAGAACCAGCCGCCTGGCTCCTTTGCCCGTCAGCTCGCGGACCGCGGCCGCCACTTGCGCCGACTTGCCTTTCGTCAGATCCACGACCGAAATGTAGCCGGTCTCGCCGTCGAGCATCCTGGCCGACACCGGGGGCGGTGCCACCACGGCGCGCGTCAGCGTCACCTTGACGGGTTCGGGGCGGCTGAGGCGAAGAACGGTCAGCTCCACCGTGGTCCCGGGCTCGCCGTGCAGCAGCACGTCGGCGAAGGCCAGCGGCATATCCCGCGTCAAAATCCCGTTGATGGATTCGATAATGTCGCCGGTGGTGAGGCCGGCCTTGTCGGCCGGCGACCCGGGAATCGCATCCACGACGCTGATCTCGTAGCCGTACTTGCGGCTGAGAATGAGCCCCACGCCGCCTTTCGGGTTCTGCAACGTGTTCAGATACTGCCTGTACTGATCCGCGTTGAGATAGCAGGCGAAGGGGTCGAGCGAGACGAGCAGCCCGTTGATCGCGCCCAGGGACACGCTCTTCATGTCCGGCTCTTCCACGTAATCCGACTTGATCTTGGCCAGCACTTCGGTGAAGACATTGAGGTGCCGGTAGGGATCGGTGGACGGTGCCGGGCGGCTCTGGCCCAGCAGCATGCCCACCAGCATCAGCGCCACGAGGACGCCGGAGAGAGTCACCAAAAGGTATTGAAATCGGCTGCTCATTCCTGTTCCTGGTTCGCCCAGCCTGCGGGGAAGTGCAGCTTCACCCGCCGCAACTCCCGCCCGGTCTTTAGTATATCAGCCCTCCGCAAGCCGGACATCCTTGTGGATGCTTCCCGCGCCGGCAAGGTTGCCGCGGCGCGGCCGGGGCCGCCCTTCGTCGCCGGTTTCCCGGACCGCCTCCGGCAAGCGGGGGGAGGCGGAGAGTGAAACAAGTTTCATTTGCCGGAGTGCGATCTTTTCCATAGCCAGGACAAAACAATCGTGTTAGAATCCGTTCCACACTGGGCCACGTTGCTGGGTCACCAGGAACCATGAGACCGGCCCCGGAGCAGCCCGGGTTCGTCAGCGCCCTTGTAGCCGCTGAGGATCGGCCTCTCCGGGCTGCGTCCGGGATTCGGAGCATGCGTCCCCGGCACTGGGCCAGTGCAGAGGTCAAGCATTCAGGCACAGGAGTTCCGAAATGACATTGCCAGAAAGGTGGATTACCCCGACAGCGCTGTTGCTGGCGCTCGTCCTGCTGCTGCCGGCCGTGCTGCTGGCCCAGGTTTCCAACGGCCGCATCGAGGGCGTGGTTACCGACCCCGCCGGCGCCGTTGTCCCCGGCGCGACCGTGTCGGCCCGCAACAACCGTACGGGCGCAGTCGTCACCACACCCACGAATGAAACCGGCTACTTCCTCTTCGCCTCGCTGCCCCCGAGCAACTACACGCTCACCGTGGAAGCGCCCGGGTTCCGCAAGGCCCAGGTGGAAAACATCGAACTCAACGTCGCGGTCACGCTCCGCCAGGACGTGCAACTGGAGGTCGGCTCGCTGGCGGAAAGCGTCACCGTGGAGGCCAGCGCGATCCGCGTCAATACGTCGGATGCGCAGATCGGCCGCAGCGTCACGCTGCGCGACATTGACACGCTGCCGCAGCTCGGCCGCAACCCGATGGCGCTGGTTCCCTACACGCCGGGCGTTTCCATCAACCCGGGCGACAACTCGTTCTCGCGCGTCAACGGGACCCGGCAGGGGTCGAACAACACGCGCCTGGACGGCATCGACGCCAACGATGCAGTAGTGCCTCGCCTCGGCCTTGCGCTCACCGCGTTCAATGTCGACTCGATCGAGGAGTTCCGCGTCATCACCAATGGCGGAAAGGCCGAGTACGGCCGCAACGCCGGCGGCCAGGTCGAGATGATCACCCGCTCCGGCACCAACCAGTGGCGCGGCAACGCCTTTGAATTCCTTCGCAACACGAAGCTGAACGCCAACAATTTCTTCAACAACGCCAGCGGAGTGGCCCGGCCCAAGTTCATCCAGAACACCTTCGGCGCCTCGCTGGGCGGGCCGATCATGAAGGAGAAGTGGTTCATCTTCGGCAACTGGCAGTCGGTCCGGACCGCGCAGGAGGTTGTTCGCAACCGCACCGTGCTCACGCCGGAGGCCAAGCGGGGCCTGTTCCGTTGGAAGCCGCCGGGCAGCAGCAGCCCGCAATCGTTTGACATCGTCGCCAACGATCCCCGCAAGCTCGGTTTCGATCCCGCCACGAAGAAGCTTGTTGACATGCTGCCCGAGCCGAACAATTTCGACGTCGGCGACGGCCTGAACACCGCCGGCTTCCGCTTCAACAACCCTGCCGGCTTCGACACCCATCAGTTCACCATCCGCGGCGATTACAACATCTCCTCGACGCACCGCGTCTTCTACCGCCACAGCTGGTTCAAGAACAATTTCATCGACCAGCTCAACGGGGCCGACGCCACCTTCCCCGGCCAGCCCCAGGGCACGCAGGGCGGCATCCGCTGGGGCTTCTCCATCGGCTCGGACTGGGCGATCACGTCGACTGTCGTCAACGAGTTGCGCATCGGCTACCAGTCGGCCAGCGTCGACTTCCGCCGCCCGGCGCGCGTCGCCGGACCGCAGGTGCTGCCGAACAGCTACACCAACCCGATCCTGCCCAACTTCGCGCAGGGGCGGAACTCGCCGGTCATCGATCTGACCGAAAACCTCACCTGGATGCGCGGCAAGCACACCATCAAGACGGGCTTCACCTTCAAGCGCACCCTCCAGTGGGGCTACAACGCGGCCGGCATCTATCCCAACATCAGCCTGTCGACGGCGAACAACAATGTGCCGCCGCTGTCCATCGGGCCTTCCGGCTCCGTCATCAGCTCCGCCGACCGCCAGCGGTTCGAGAACCTCTACAACGACATTCTCGGCCGTGTCAGCAGCATCACGACGACTTTTTACTCCGACCTCGAGAAATTCCAGCCGGCGGGCCAGCCGCGCGTCCGCAACACCTACTTCCGCGACTACGCCGGCTTCATCCAGGATGACTGGAAGCTTGCCCGCAACTTCACGCTCAATGTCGGCATCCGCTACGAGATCTTCGGCGCGCCCACCGAGCGCGACCGCCTGCAAGGCACCCTGAAGCAGATCGGGCAGATCGGCTACTTCACGCAACTCGACAACACGGAAATCCAGCGCTCTTCGGCCTGGTACAACACCGACAAGAACAACTTCGCCCCGCGGATCGGCTTTTCGTGGGATCCGACAGGCAACGGCAAATGGGCCGTGCGCGGCGCCTGGGGCATCTTCTACGACCGCATGATCGGCGCCACCGCGAGCCTCGTCGACGGCAACACGCCCGGCTTCGCCCAGACCGTGCAGACCTTCCCCAACGTCGCCGCCGGCAGCGACGTCCGCGTCCGCGACAACCCGCCGCTGCCTGCCGCGCCCCCGGCGCCGCAGCTCGTGCTGCCCGCGAACCGGCAGACATCGATCGTGGTCTTCGGGCCCAATCTGCGCACCGGCTACGTGCAGCACTACAACCTGAGCATCCAGCGCGAGATCATGCGCAACACCATTCTCGACGTCGCCTACGTCCGCACGCGCGGCATCAAGCTGTTCAACTGGGTGGACGTCAACCAGCCGCGCATTTACGGCAATTTCCTCGACTCGTTCCGGGAGATCATCGAGTTCCAGCGCACCGGCGCCGCGCCATCGCCAACCAACACGCTGGTGCGCATCTTCGGCACGCCGCAGGCCGTCATCAGCCGCCTCGGCGCCACCACGGTCCAGCAGCAACTGGCCAACACGGCGGCCAACAACCTGGACCGCAACAACTATTCGCGCTACGACGCCGCCGGAATTTCGCAATTTTACTTGCGGAATTACCCTCAATACAACCTCGTCCTCCTCGGCACCCAGGACGGCTCAAGCTGGTATGACTCGCTCCAGATGTCTTTCCGCCGCACCATGGGCGCGCTGAAGTTCGAGCTGAACTACACGTTCTCGAAGTCCCTCGACAACGGCAGCGCCGACGGCAACGGCTTCACCGCCCCCATCGACAACTACAACATGGCTCTCAACAAGGGGCGCGGCGTGGCCGACCGGCCGCACGTGTTCAACTGGTCGGGCACCTACACGCTGCCGGTGGGCCGCGGACGCCGCTGGTTGAGCGACGCCCACCCGATCGTCGACGCCCTGCTTGGGGGCTGGGACATCGGCGTGCTCGGCAACTGGCAATCGGGAAGCGTCTTTTCCATGTTGTCGGGCCGCCTGACCGGCCCCTCCACGGCGACGACGTACATCAACTACAGCGGCGACCGCAACATCGGCGAGGTGATGCGCCGCGGCAACGGCGTCTGGTACTTCACCGACGAGCAGATCGCCGCCCTGACAGCGCCGTCTGCCTTCCCCGCCGCGGGCGAAATCGGCACCTCGGGGCGCAACGCTTTCCGCGGCCCGCGCTTCTTCAACTTCGACACTTCGATCGTGAAGCGGTTCAAACTGCCGTGGGAGCAGCACCGCATCACCTTCCGCTGGGAGATGTACAACACGTTCAACAACGTCAACTTCGGCCTGCCGGGCGCCACCATCACCACGCCGCAAACCGTGGGGCGCATCTCCGGCACGGTCGGCAGTCCGCGCATCATCCAGGCGGCGCTGCGCTACGACTTCTGATTCTCCTGTGCCCGAACCCGGGCTGTGGTCCGGCGCCTTGCGGGGCGCCGGACCAGCTTTTTTTCGCCGAATGATGCGGGCCCCGGCGCCCGCTTCGCCCCTCAGTCCTCGAGCCTGAAGATGAAAAGCCGGGATGGCGAATCCTCCGGCACAAGGTAGAGGCGGCCGTCGCGATACTCCATGCCTTCATTCGTGAAGGGCACGCCGCGGTCGCTGCGCCCCAGCACCTGGTTTTGCAACGGGCGAAGCGTTTCCGGGTCGAGCCACTCCACGACGGCCTGCGCGGCCGGGCCGCGCCCCCGCAACCCCGAGGCCACGATCGCCCCGTAGCGGCGCTTCATGTCCTGGTAGCGCGTCGGGTTGGGGTTCGGCCTCGTCCAGATGAGCTTGCCATCCCGTGAGTAGAGATAAAACTTGCGGGCGTCCCAGTTGGCCAGCAGCAACCCTTCCGGCAGCACGGCCAGCGCGCCGATGTGGTCCGCCACCTCGAACGAGCCGGCCAGTTCCAGACTGGATTTCAGCCGCCGCTGGATCACGCTTCTCGATGCCGGCCGGTACTCTGCCACCGGAACCCACACGGCATCCTCGTCCACGTCGATGCCGCCCGGGTGGTACATCTCGCCGATCTGCACTTCCACGGCGCGGAGCTGCTTTCCCGTCCCGGCGTCGAACTCGAACAGGCGGCCTTTGCGGGCCGCCGGGTCGACGCTCGTCAGAAAAAGGCGTCCTTCATCCACGGCGATGCCTTGCACATGGCCGGTGTCGCCTTCCAGCGGCACCACGCGCAACAGGGAGATCGCGAACAACAGGAGGAAAACGACAGGGTGCATGCAAAACCGGACCGCCTTACAATTCGGACATGATCCGCGGAATTCTGATTCTACTTTGCCTCACAGCCCTCCGTGGCGCCGAGCCTGAGCGCATTCTCATCGCCTTTCACTCGGAGACGGGCAACACGGCGGCGCTGGCCGAGGCCGTGCGCGAAGGGGCCGCGCGCGTCGGCGGCATCGAGGTCCTGCTTCGGCGCACCCCGGAGGTCCGCGACGAGGACATCCGCGCGGCGCGGGGAATCCTCATCGGGACGCCCGTGCACTGGCAGACGCTTTCGGCGCCGGTGAAATCATTTCTCGACCGGATGGGGCGCGTGCTGGGGCCGGAGCTGGGCGAAGGAAGGCTCGGAGCCGTTTTTGTCACCTCCGGGGCGCCCTCGAACGGCGCTGATCTGGCGCGGCTGGACGTCATCGCCGCGCTGCTGTCCATGCGCTTCCTCGTCGCCGGCGGCCTCATCGAGGGCGGTTACGGCTCGCTGGGAGCGCAAGCCTTCGGTTCGGTCACTCCGGCTGCGCGCGAGGAGGCGCGGCGCTTCGGCGAGCGGTTCGCGCGGATCGTTGTTGCCCTGTCGGCCGGCCGGCGGGCCGCGGCGCCGCCGGTCCGCTGATAAGATCGTCCATGGTTCCGCCCGCCCGCGCGCCTGGCCGGCGGACGGCGAGGAGAAATCCCTATATGCCTCTGTGCAGGATCCGGCTTCTTTCTCAGGCGGCCTGCTGCCTGGCTCTGCTTGGGCTCCCGGTCCCGCTGGCGGCCCAGGCCGGCGTGGATACCCGCCACTGGACCACGGCCGACGAACACCGCCACATGATGCAGCAGCTCGGAATCCGCGCTCTGCGCCCCGGGCCGAGCGGCAACGAGAAGGCCCCGAATGCGGCCAACTATGACGAGTCGCGCGCCAATCCGTTCCCCGACTATCCGGAACTGCTGCGTCTGAAGGACGGGCGTCCGGTGACCACGCCGGAGATGTGGTGGAAACTGCGCCGGCCGGAAATCGTCGAGGATTTCGAGCGCGAAATTTACGGCCGCGTGCCGCCCGATGCGCCGAAAATCGAGTGGCGGATCGTGCGCACTTCCGAAGACAAAGCCGGGCCGTTTCCCGTCCTCGCCCGCGAGCTCCGCGGCCGCGCCGACAACCGGCAATTTCCGGAAATCGAGGTTGAAATCCGGATGGTTCTGGTCACCCCCGCCTGGGTCAGACACCCTGTTCCGGTGATGATCCTGTTCGGCCGGCCGGCTTTTCCGTCCGATCCCGTGCCGCCCGCCTTCGCCCGCTTCGCCGCGCTCGCCGGCCCCGACCCGCCCGCCGCGGTGCAACTGGCCGGTGCGGGGTGGGGCTACGCTCTGCTCGATCCCGCGAGCATCCAGGCCGACAACGGCGCGGGACTCACCAAAGGCGTCATCGGACTGGCCAACAAGGGGCAGCCGCGCAAGCCCGACGACTGGGGAGCATTGCGCGCCTGGGCGTGGGGAGCTTCCCGCGCCCTTGATTACCTCGAAACCGACCCTCTCGTCGATGCCCGGCGCGTGGGCATCGAGGGCGTCTCGCGGTTCGGCAAGGCCGCGCTGTTGGCGATGGCCTTCGATCCCCGCTTCGCCGTCGCGCTCATCGGCTCCTCCGGAGCGGGCGGGGTGAAACCGTTCCGGCGCAATTTCGGCGAAGCCGTCGAGAACCTGACGGGCCAGGGCGAATACCACTGGATGGCGGGAAATTTTCTCAGATACGGCGCAGCCGAGGCGGATTTCGGCAGCAAGAATGCCGGAGATATTCCCGTTGATTCTCACCAGCTGCTGGCTTTGTGCGCGCCGCGCCTGGTGTTTATCAGCTACGGAATTCCGGAAAAAGGCGATGCAAAATGGCTGGACCAGCAGGGCAGCTTCATGGCCGCGGTCGCCGCCGGGCCCGCCTGGCGGCTGCTGGGAGCGCGCGATCTCGGCGTGACGGAGGACTACCGCACGGCGAAGATCCCGCCCGCCGGCACAGGGCTGCTCGATGGCGAGCTCGCCTGGCGGCAGCACGGCGGCGGCCACACGGACGGCCCCAACTGGAAATATTTCATTCCGTGGGCTTCGCGGAAGCTCGGCTACAAGCCCCCGCCTCACCCCCGTTTCCCGCCCAATGCGGCGGTGCCGCGGCTTGACGCAAATTCGCTCGAGGCGCACGCGCAATTGCTCGAAAAGGCCCGGAAGGGCCGCATTGATCTTTACTTTCTGGGCGATTCCATCACCCGGCGCTGGGGCGCTCTCGACTACCCGCATTTCCTGGAACACTGGAAAGAGGTGTTTTTCGGCTGGAACGCCGCCAACTTCGGCTGGGGCGGGGACACGACGCGAAACATTCTCTGGCGGATCCGGAACGGCGAGCTCGACGGCGTCAACCCGAAGGTTGTGGTTCTGCTCGCCGGGACCAATAATCTCGGAAAGGATTCTCCGGCGGAAATTGCCGAAGGAATCCGCGCAATTGTGGCCGGAGTTTTGGAAAAGGCGCCTTCGTGCTCCGTTATCCTGATGGGCATTTTCCCGCGGAACGACCGGCCGGCTTTTATGCAGGATATCCGGGAAATCAATGCCGCACTCCGGCGGCTTGCCGGGCCGAGGGTGCGCTTTCTCGACATCAGCGGCCGCCTTGCCGGCGCGGACGGCAAGGCGCTTCCCGGCGTGCTGGAACGCGACGGCATTCACCTCGCCCTGCGGGGCTACGAAATCTGGGCGGAAGCCCTGCGCCCGGTCCTTCTCGAACTTCTTGGCCCGCCGGGCAAGGAGGATTTCGCCCCGCCGCCCACCGGCGACCCGGCCGCGCGGCGGTGAGGAGGCCGGCCCTCAGGCCGCCCGGAGCGCTGCCAGCAGCCGCCCGATGTCTTCCTCGTTGTTGTAGAAGTGCGTCGAGACGCGCAGCAGGCCGTGGCGCGCCGAGACAAGAATCCGCTGCTGTTTGAGCCGCGCCGCCGTCTCGGCTGCTCCCTCCATCGGCAGCGCGATGATCGGCGAGTCGTGGAAGGGCAGCGCGCCGGCCAGCGCCGCCCGGACGCTTCCTGCCAGCTCCAGCACCCGCTGTTCGATCGCCGCGGGCGTCAGCTCCAGCATCAGGTCCACGCTCGCCTCCAGCGCGTATAGCAGCGGCGAGGGCAGCATCCCGCCTTCGTATTTTTCGGCCGAGCTCTTCAGCTCGGGCTTGCCGTGCCACAGCGCCGTGACGTTGCGCCAGTCATGATGCGAGCGCCAGCCGACGGCCACGGGCGCCAGCCTCTCGCGCAACCGCTCGTGCACCGCCGCGAAAGCGATGCCGTTCGGCGCCAGCATCCACTTGTAGCAGTTGACTGCCAGCATGTCCGGCTCGAGCCGGCCGAAGTCGAACCGCAGCGCGCCCACCTGCTGCGTGCCGTCCACATAGAGCAGCACGCCGCGGCGGCGGCATTCCCCGGCGATTCGTTCGAGCGGCGCGCGGTAGCCGTTCGTGTAATTCACCGAGCTGACCGCTACCAGCCGCGTGCGTGGCGTGAAGGCTTCTTCCAGCCGCTCCGGCGGCGCCTCCACCAGGCGCACGCCGCGCTCGAGCGGAGCGTAGATCTGGTTGGGAAATTCGTGCTCGAGCGTGAGCACTTCGTCGCCCTCGCGCCATTCGATGCCGTGCATCAGCAGGCCGAGCGCCGTGCAGGCGTTCGGGAAAAAGGCGATGTCTTCGGCGCGCGCGCCGATGAGCCGCGCGATCTTTTCCCGCAGCCGGTCGTGATCGTCGAACCAGGAGAGAAAATCCGCGCAGGCCAGCTCCCGCCTGCGGGCGAAGTGCCGGGAGACGGCCTCTTCGGATCGCGTGGACAGCTGCCCGAAGGTCGCCGTGTTGAGGAAAGTCCAGCGCTCCAGCGAGGGGAACAGCGCGCGGACCGCCTTCCAGTCCGGCATCAGTGCCTCGCTTGCGGCCGCGCCTGCTCGATCGCCTGCCGGATCTCCGCCGCCGCCGAGGCGGCGTCAATTTCCCTCGTTTCCCGCGTGCGCCGGTTGACCAGCTCGAGTTTCCCCTCCGCCAGCTTCTTCCCGATGTTGACGCGGAAGGGCACGCCGATCAGGTCGGCATCCTTGAACTTCACGCCAGGGCTGAGATCGCGGTCGTCGTAGAGCACGTCGACACCGGCCGCCTTCAGCTCCTCATACAGCCGGTCGGCCGCAGCCTTGAGCGACGGGTCGGTCGCTTTCACCGGCGTCAGCACCACCTCGAACGGCGCGATCGAGACCGGCAGGCACATGCCGTCGGCGTCCGAATACAGCTCCACCGCCGCGCACAGCACCCGCTCCACGCCGATGCCGTAGCTGCCCATGATCACCGGCGTCTCGACCCCGTTCTGGTCCAGCACCTTCAGCCCCATTGCGTGCGAGTATTTGTAGCCGAGCTTGAAAATGTGGCCGATCTCCACGCACTTGATGATTTCCAGCGGCGCGCCCGTTTCAAGTTCCGTATCCCCGGGCGCCACCTGGCGCAGATCGTGCCATTCGCCCTGGAAATCTTCACCCGGCGTCACGTTCTTCAGGTGATAATCGTCCCGGTTGGCGCCGCAAACCATGTTCTTCCTGCCGCGCAACGCCTCATCGATGAGGATGCGGACTCCCTTCAGGCCCACCGGGCCGAGCGAGCCCGCCGAGGCGCCGAACAGCTCCCGGATCTCTTCCGGGTGGGCCGGGCGGAACTCCTGGCACCCCGTGGCAGTCTGGAACTTGGTCTCCGACAACTGGTGATCGCCGCGCAGGATGACTGCCACCGGCTGGCTGTCCGCGATCACGCACAGCGTCTTCATCAGCGATGTCTGCGGCAGCCCGAGGAAACGCGCCACCTCCTCGATCGTCTTCTGGTCCGGCGTGTGAACGGGCTCGGGGGCGAGCGCGCCTTCCGGGTCGGGCGCC
>Ga0209162_1003621_pt1 | contig 12317 bp, 15 predicted proteins | sample YNPNPMetaG_FD_187121 | JGI IMG/M metagenome (GOLD analysis project Ga0209162, IMG submission 187121) | Anoxygenic and chlorotrophic microbial mat microbial communities from Yellowstone National Park, USA - YNP NP MetaG (SPAdes) (version 2) ...
AACAAACCGATGAAAATAGTTAAACATGCGAGTTCCATCCGGCCGATAGGCTAATAAAAAAAGATAAGTATAACCAAATGGTAGTCAGTAACTTAAAAAATATTTTCGGATGAAACCTTAGATATTCCTTTCGGCAAACCTGATTTTACCGGATCATCGTCTGAAGCATAATTTAGCTGATTGCAGAATTGGTGGTGGACAGAAGGCCTTCGTTACGTGCGACGAAGCAACAGACTTAGCCGAGCAATGGGTTTTTACCCACTAAAACTTAATTCCCATAACCAAAATGTCGTCGGTCTGATCGTAGGATCCTTTCCAGTCCGCAAGGGTTTTTTCCAGTAACTGCTGTTGAATCTCAACCGGCTGTGGATTAATATCGACCAATATCTTTTTGAATGCGCCTGATTTGAGTCTTTTCTCATCTTCCCCGCCAATCTGGTCTTTATATCCATCAGAAAAAAGAAAAAGTTCGTCACCGGCAGAAAAATCGATTTCGGAAATCGTAACGACGGGCAAATATTACTTTACCCGCTAAAGAAAAGGAAACCCGATGGTTGTAAACCTTTTTCGGTAATCAGCCACAACCGCGAAGACCCGTCATCAACATACATTTTGCCGGCAATGGGTAAGAGCAACTGAAAACTACTCCCCTTACGAGCCGGTAAGGTATGTAACCTTCCCAGATCATGTGTGCCAATTATAAGCTGCCGAGGGGTCAGGAAATAAACAAAGGAATCGGTAGCCTCAATCTGCATCACAATACCCGTCGAATCGTGCCGAAGAGGCATAAAAACATACTCGCCATTGTTTTTTCTCTCAATCCAACCCAGCATATTTCTTCCCCCCACAGCAATTCTATCCTGCTTGGGAAGAGCCAGCAACACGGTAAGAATATCGGGAGTGGGAAGAAGTTCCCACTGATAACCATCAAAAATAAGAATACCCCGTTCGTTGGCCAATATTACTTGACCGTTGGGATCGTACAAAATGCCTAAATTTGATGTATATGCCTCGTTTTGAGGAAAATAATGGGTAACAAAAACCGAACCTTCCTGTGAAAAAGTCTGAAACGGAAATATCCCCAAAAATACGGTAATTATGCGGGATACCACATGATGGATTTTATTCATTTTCAGAAATTATGATATTGGTAAAGGTATAACAGAATTTTATTTTTTTTGCACGAATTATTTACACAATAGGCGCTAAGGAGCAAAGATTGTATTCCTGCCCATGGTTTTTGTGTGCAAAACAAAAAAACAACGGCGTTGACAGGTGCAACGCACCAAAACATTGGCTTTCCTTTCGGTAAGCCTGATTTTACCGAATCATTGTCTGAAGCATAATTTAGCTGATTGCAGGATTGGTGGTGGTCAGGAAACCACCGTTTACTTGCGACGAAGTAACAGATTTCGCCGAGCGACTTTTCATGAGAATATCTGCCTTTCTGATACAACAGAGGCTACCCTCAGCGGGCAGCCTCTGCACTTTGCAAGAAAATATTTTAGTATCGATAGTGTTCGGGCTTGTAGGGACCTTCGATGGGTACACCAATATATGCTGCCTGTTTGGGCGTGAGTACTGTGAGTTTTACCCCTAGTTGCTCAAGATGTAAACGGGCTACCTCTTCATCGAGCTTTTTGGGCAGGCGATATACACCCACCTTGTAATTGTTCTGCCAGAGCTCAATCTGTGCCAACGTTTGGTTTGAGAACGAGTTACTCATCACAAACGAGGGATGCCCTGTGGCACAACCGAGGTTCACCAGACGACCTTCGGCCAGCAGGAAAATTTCGTGCCCATCGGGGAACGTAAACTTATCCACCTGCGGCTTTATATTGGTACGCTTAATTTTAGGATCATTCATCAACGCATCGACCTGAATTTCGCTATCGAAGTGTCCTATGTTGCATACGATAGCCTGATCCTTCATCTGATACATATGTTCGAGGGTAATAACGTCGCAGTTGCCTGTAGCAGTGACAAAGATATTTCCTTCTTTAACGGCTTCCTCCATCGTAGTAACCTCGAAACCTTCCATCACCGCCTGCAGGGCATTGATTGGGTCGATTTCGGTAACGATAACCCGAGCACCGTACGAACGCATGGAACGGGCACACCCCTTGCCCACATCACCAAAGCCAAGCACTACCACTACCTTCCCGGCAATCATTACATCGGTAGCCCGCTTAATCCCATCGGCCAGCGACTCGTGGCAGCCATACAGATTATCGAATTTTGACTTGGTTACCGAGTCGTTGACATTGATAGCCGGTATCAGCAACTCACCCTTTTCGAGCATCTGGTACAGACGATGTACACCCGTAGTGGTTTCTTCCGATACCCCTTTCAACTCTTTTGCCATTCGGTGAAATCGCTGAGGGTCTTCGGCTAGGGATTGTTTGATCTGATTTAGAATGATGCGTTCCTCTTTATGGGAAACTTCCCTGTCGAGGAAAGTAGGATCCTCTTCAGCCCGATAGCCCCAGTGGAAGAATAACGTAGCATCGCCTCCATCGTCAACAATCAAATTGGGGCCCTTGCCACCCGGAAAACGCATAGCCATATCGGTGCACCACCAATATTCCTCCAGCGTTTCACCCTTCCAAGCAAAAACGGGGATACCTGCTGCGGCAATAGCAGCTGCCGCATGATCCTGAGTGGAAAATATATTGCAGCTCGCCCAACGAACCTCAGCACCCAGTTCTACCAATGTTTCAATCAGCACGGCAGTCTGAATGGTCATATGTAACGACCCTGTAATCCGCGCACCCCGCAAAGGCTTCTGTCCAGCATATTTGCGCCGGATAGCCATCAGTCCCGGCATTTCTTTTTCGGCTATTTCAATCTCCTTCCGGCCAAAATCAGCCAACGACAAATCTTTTACCTTGTAAGGCACTTCCTTTGTAAGTGTCATGTTTTCCATCATAGTTACTTTTAATTAGGCAAAAATAATGTTATTTTAGTTATTTTTCATAAATAAGTCTTGTTTTTATCCCCTACCCCCGACGGCTGATTTCATTGAGTTCGTCGACACTAAGAATTTCGATATCGCGTTCTTTGAGACGAATAATCCCGTCGCGTTCAAAAGCCTTGAGCAGTTTTACGGTACTTTCGACCGACAGACCGGCAAAATCGGCTAAGTCTTTTCTGCCCAAAAGGGTAAAGAGTTCAGGAAAACTACCCTTGAGTTCATTGAGGTAAATGAGCGTTTCGGCCAGTCGGCCGTGCATCTGCTTAAAAAGTACTTTCTTCAGATTTTCAAAAAGTAACTCATTTTGGGTACAGTAACGGCGGGTAAGATTAAAAGCAAATTTGCTATTGGCAGCAGCCACACTGGCAATGGCCTCCTTTTCAATGAGAAAAGCCTGACATTCTGCAATAGCACTGACCGTATAAGGAAAAATGTTTTTCTGAAATACCGATGACAATCCAACGAAATCGCCCGGTTTTATTATACAAAGATTATAATTACGATCACTTGTATCTTCGAGATATTCAATAGCTAATCCCCGCACCAGAAAAAGCACATATGAAGCAAAAGCTCCCTGCTTGGCAAGTTGATCCCCCTTTCGGAAAATGATTTGTGTTTTGCTCGACCGGATAAGATCCATCTCCTCGGCCGACAACAGCTGAAAACAAGGAGCCGTGATATCGCAAAAAAAATCCTGTTCGCCTTCTATGATTGTCTTCATGATGAAATATTTGAGGACAAAGTTAGGCCAACAGGCTCGAAATTACAACAATTCCTTATCTAACAACAACTGTCGCTGCTATAAAAAATTCAGGCATAACATCTGTCGGATGCTATGCCTGAAAAAAGAAACAACCCCTATTAAATTTCCTCGGTTTCAACAATTTTGGCCAGGATATCGGAATATGGCAGAAGCAGATATTTCCTGCCCTCAAACTCTACCTCTATCCCCGCATAGGGTTTATACAGTACGGTGTCGCCGGGTTTAACTTCTGCATTTTCGACCATACTCATCCATTTAATTTGTGCCATCTGTGGCTTTTCGCCAGCAGTTTCGGGGATAATGATACCCGATGCAGTTTTCTTTTCTCCCTTTCCTTCGGTAATGTCTAAAGCTACATACTGGTTTATCGGCTGTAACTCTTTCATAGGTATATCATTTAGTTAAACATTTGTCCCTAAAATTACTATATTTCCAGCAATTCTTTCAATTTTTGCTGATTAAAGCCAACAACAATTTGTCCGTTAATATCGGTCTGCGGAACCCCCTGCTGTCCGGAACGACGTACCAGTTCACGTGCAGCTTGCTCATCGCGTGATACATCAATATCGGTAAAAGGTATCCCATTTTTCCTCAGCCATGTTTTAAGGGTATTACACCAGGGACATGTTGGCGTAGAATATACCGTTACCCTTTTCGGCTCTTTTCCCGATGCCTTTGCTTTGGCCAGATAAACTGCCTGAGAAAAAATTCCACGGTAAAATCCTGTCTCTTGACAACCTTTTACCATGTTTTGCAGTTCGCCCTTTTCGAAGACCAACAGTGTGGGCACACTCGTTACCTGATAGCGGGGATGAATATCCCGTACATGCGTAACATCAGCAGCAAACAACTTAATGTCGTCATTATTTTCCTGTAACGCCTCACCGATATTTCGGATAGCACAGTTGCAAAGATCGCTGCCTTCCTTGTATAGAAGCAGAAAGGCCCGATCTGATCCTTGAATCTGTTTTTGAAAATCGTCGAATGATGTTACCTTTTTCATCCGAAAATAATTTTTAAGTTACTGACTTCCATTTGGTTATACTTATCTTCTTTTATTAGCCTATCGGCCGGATGGAACTCGCATGTTGCTTATAATATGTTTGTTGTGTTTACAGCGTCAACAGGGTCGTTTCATAGTTCACTCATTTATTTTGTTCGATCTGTTTCTGAAGATATTCCTTCGTTTTTACCCCCACTATTCGCTGAACCTCGACCCCATTTTTATAGAGAATAAGTGTAGGGATGCTTCGGATGCGGTATTGCCGGGCCAAATCGGGATAACGTTCGATATTTACTTTGCCAACATAGCAATTGCCGTCAAGATCGGCTGCCAGTTGATTGAGAACCGGAGCCATCAGACGACAAGGAGCACACCATTCGGCCCAGAAATCAACCAATACCAGCTTATTCTTCAGTTGTGCCTTAAAATTGGCATCGTTCAGCTGTAAAACCCGGGGATGATCGGGGGGCAAAGGGGTACGCTTAATTTTAACCCTTGCCCAGATATTAGCTACCACAAACAAGGCGAGTAAAATTGCTAAAACAATAAATGTTGCCATCATTAGGATACCATTTTATGATGTTTGTATTTTTCTGTAACATATTCAGCTGCAGCGAGCGCAGCAATCGTTCCATCGCTCACAGCCGTAGTTATCTGCCGGTAGCGTTTGGTCACCGCATCGCCGGCCGCAAATACTCCGGGAATTTGGGTACGCATATTCGCATCCACTATAATTTCTCCCCTGTCGTTCAGGATAGGATACTGTCGGATCAATTGGGTATTGGGCTCGTATCCTATGAAGATAAAAGCTCCATTGACCCTGAGCACGCCTTCAGTGCCATCAGCCATATTTCTGTACTTTACATATTCCAGAGTATCATTACCCCCAAATTCGGTGACCATCGATTCTAGATAAAATTTTATTTTGGGATTATTGCGGGCTTCCTCCACTGCATAGGGAAATGCTTGAAAATGGTCGAACTGATGAATCAGATGCACCTCGCTGGCATATTTGGTAAGCGAAACAGCCTCTTCGAGAGCCGAATTTCCGCCACCCACCACAACTATAGGTTTGCCGGTGAAAAATTCGCCATCGCAGGTTGCACAATAGGATATGCCACGTCCCCTGAAATTACCCTCTCCCGGCACATTAAGCGAACGGGGACGACCTCCGGTAGCCAATATCAAGGCATCAGCACAATAAACACGTCCATCGGACAAAACAATACATTTTTCGTCGCCAGCGGCTTCGATCTTACTAACCACAGCATTGGCGATAATTTTTGTTCCAAACAGTTCGGCCTGCTTTTTCATTACCTGTGCCAGCTGGTATCCACTGACATCCTCCACACCCGGATAATTAACGATCTTGTGCGTAAGTATCATCTGACCTCCGGGCATACCCTCACTGATTACAAGCGTGTGTATCCGTGCCCGCGAAAGATATATTGCCGCCGAAAGTCCCGCCGGTCCTCCGCCAAGGATTATTACATCGTATTTTTCTTTTTCCTTTGTCATAAATGAATCATTTAAAATTTTCAGAAGAACGCCCATGTCAATTGGTTTCAACATGGGCATTTTGCAAATCAAGCATTCACAGGAGCTCCAAAATATTCATCCAGTATAGTCCTCACCTGCTGCATCGTTTGAATACTCGATGTAGCTTTCACTACTTTCCCATTTTTGTAGTAAATGGTAAAGGGAATACCCATAAAACCCCTAACCTCGGGAAGGTTACGGATGATATACGCCTCGGGATTGTCAAATTCCATATCATAAAATTTGACATGCTTATATTCATCCCTCAACTGCTCGGCTATCCCATATACCGGAATACACATGGGCCCCATACGACCACATACAACCATTACATTTTCATTCTCAGCAATAATCTTTTGCAACTGTGCTGCTGTTTCAATGTGTTCGAGATTTGTGTATAACATAGCTTTAATGTTTTTAAATTCACAGCAAAGATAGACACGATACTCATGCCCCACGCATTGAACCTGCCCAACCATACCCGAAATGCAATTGTTTTACCTCAATCATTTTATTGTCTTATCTCTATTTACTCAAAATTGAAGCAACTTAAAGAAGGATAATCTCACCGGTGAAAGAATGTATGCTGGTACATTTCAACCCTTTACATGCGGAAATATTGGTAAAATGCTCAATACAATAGGATATACAGTCACTATATTATATATTTTTTTAATGAACTTGTATAGGGATATTGACTTTCTAATTTTTTCATGATAAATTTGGTCATTATTCTTTAACATTAAAGAACTAACCTTTAAACCTAAAATGAAACGATACGCCTTTATTGCTTTGCTGTTTTCATCTGTACTATGGGGACAAACCTCGTCCGATCCACGGGAAATGTTTGTTGAAGCAGAATCGTATCTTCTGTACGAAGAATATGAAGAAGCATTACCCATATATCTGAAGTTGCTGAAAGCAGATCCGACGAACAACAATTTAAACTTCAAGGTAGGCCTGGGCTATCTGAACATACCGTATGAAAAGGAAAAGTTATTATTTACCTTGAAAAAGCCGTCAAGAACATCAGTGAGAATTACAAGATGAACAGTTTCAAGGAGCGACAAGCCCCCCTGGATGCGCTATTTTATCTGGGCAATGCCTATCGGATCAACAATCAACTGGATAAAGCGCTGGAGGCCTACCATGAATTCAAAAAACGCAGTGACCCTGAAGTATACGACATGGAAATTGTCGATGAACAAATTGCCACCGTCGAAAGAGCAAAACGTTATTTTGCCAAGCCCATTTATTTCGTAGCACATCATCTCGAAGCACCCATCAACTCGCGTAATGCTGAAAAAAATGCAGTCGTTTCGGGCGATGAAAACACGCTGGCCTATAACGTAAAGCTACCCTTCTACGAGGCCTTGTATGTTTCACGGCGCGTCGATGGCAAATGGCAGCCCCCCAGAACATTATTCCCGAGCTTGGAGTTGACGGAGATGTTGCACCCACTGGACTCTCGTTCGATGGCAAAGAAATGATCATTTACCGAAACGACAACTACGACGGAAACCTTTACGTGAGCCAGTATATAATGGACGCTGGACAACCATAGTAAAACTCAATGACCGTATCAATACCAAATACTGGGAATCGCATGGGTCGCTTTCGCCCGATGGACGTACCCTGTATTTTACCTCAAACCGTAAGGGAGGTTTTGGCGGCCTGAATATTTACACAGCCACGCGTAGCAATGTAAACAGCAACGACTGGGATAGCGTGACCAACCTCGGCCCCGATATCAACACCAAATACAACGAAGAAAGTCCTTTCCTGTCGCAGGATGGCAAAGTGCTTTACTTCAGCTCCTACGGACATTTCAATATGGGTGGATACGACGTGTTTTATTCTACCCTTCTCGATAATGGTCGTTGGTCGGCGCCGCTCAACATGGGCTATCCCCTCAACACTACCGACGACGATACCTACTTTGTCCCGGTAGATAACGGCAACTTTGCCTACATCACCCGGTACTACCCCGATAGTTACGGCAAAACCGATATCTACAAGGTAGAACTATTCTCCGAACAACATCCACGAAAATTTATACTCCGCGGCGTGCTTAGCCTGCAACCCACCTTACAGCTTGCACCCAAAACCCAGCTCAAAGTCTCGATTGTCAACAAACTCTCGAATGATACCATCGGCGAGTTTTTCCTCGACCGCGACCAGCTTAGCTTCGACACCTCCCTTGTGGCCGGAAAATACCAGATGATTGTCCAGGGACAGGGAATCGAAAAACTTGTAAAAGATTTTTCTATCGATAAAAACCAGTCCGACAGCAATATTTCCATTGCCGCCCTACTAAAACCCGATACCACCCTTAAAGAACTCCCGAAGGTATCAGCTCAGCCCGAACAACCAACGGTAATTACGATACCATTCAAGCAGGTATTTTACAAAGTTTTTGACGGCAAACCCATTTCTATTGTATTTCCCTTGGCCAAAGGCACAGCCGTTAACATCAACATACTGGTCGATTCGGCCTTGTTACGAAAAGAAAAACTCATTACCCAACGGGATAATCAGGTGTATAGTTATTCGCCGGCAGTGGGTCTGAATATTTTGCAATTTACTGCCACCCTGCCCGACAATACACTGGCCAAAGGCGAAATAGCCATCCATTATGAAGCCCTGAGCGACACACTCACACCGGAACAACTGGCCCGGGAACTCGAAAATCGCATGAATCAGGCACAGTATTTTAAGGAAATGTTGAAGGATATTGCCGGCAACAACGATACGTTAAGGCTTTGCCTTAATCAAATGGACATTGACCAGCTCAAACTATTGTCATTAGAGGATATAGAACAATACCTGCGGCAGCAGGCCAAACTGAACAGCATCAGCAGCCTTGCCGTTGATTCGCTGATGAACCAGCTGCAATCACAACAAACTTTAGCTACCCAGCTACTTTCCGATGCCCTGAGGTATCTGTCCGAAAACCATCTACGCACAATCATCGATTCCATCAATCAGCTACCCAACATCAATAACGTACCTGCCTTTGCCAACATGCTGGTAGGTAAAGCGGCCTCCGATAAGCCAACCATGGACCAACTGCTGACAATAAGTTCAAAACTTAGCTGGAAGGCCGATGCTTATTACTACCTGAAAGCTTTGCAAGGGGTAAGTACTGGAAAACTCAAACAAACCCTCGATGCCCTCAATCTCAACAAAGAGGGGATATCTACCGGACAGGATCTGTTGCAGTATCTGATTGAACAGGCTCCCCAACAGGGTTACTCATTAGAAGAACTGTATTCGGCATTCTTGCAATACCGCTGTTTACCAACAATGCCGGGATACTGTTAGCCTCAGTTAAAAATGCGGCCACTGGAGCAAATTTAAGAAACTTCCTCGAACAGTACGATACCCGAAATATCCGTTCAATCAATCAGTTGGGCAGACAATTGTGGAAAGACTGTCCCGACCCGGTCGAATTGATTAAGGTACTTATCGACGTCAACGACTCAGCGGCCTTCAACGCATACATGGCCAATCTGCAGGCTCTTTCGCGGGGAAATATCAAAAACATCCTCTCACGTCTCGATCTGAAAGAACTGAATATCGACTCCCCCCTTACCCTGACCCGCTACATGTTACAGCTGCAAAGTGTCGACAGTTCTCAATGGATTGTGATCAATCTTTACGTTGCCTCCAAAAACCTGCTGGAAATGCATCACGACCTCATGAAAAAGCAAACTGTGCTGTTCCGGCCCCTTGCCTTCTCGATTTCACTGGCGCTAATAATGCTACTCATACTGATTATTATCTTTGCTTATCGACAAATAAAAGATAATTTGTAATATGCTAGGATATCAAAACGTAGCTAAGGGCTAAGGGAGATATGCAGTCGAATATATGCTAATGCTAGCTTTTTATGGTAAATGGCTACTCCAACAGAAATATTGGGCCGATTTCGTAATATAAATCACATAGGGTAAAACTTTATGATGACTGCTTATTAGAAAACCATTAATTAAAAAACAAAGTTATAAAAATTGGAAATTTGTGCACGAAAATATTAATTAATGTTATGTTGTGAACATGAAAAACATTATTTTAAAAGTTGATAGTCACCGCAACGAGCAAGTTATTTGCTTTATCTTTGAAAAGGATATTCAACTGATTGAAATACTCAGAGCGGAACTCAAAGTTCGCTGGAGGAGTGCCACCAAAAAATGTTGGTACCTACCTATTTCGCAGTTTAGCTTACACAAAGCATTTGATGCATTCAAAGGTATAGCATGGTTGGATATAAAGAATCTACCGCATCTATCAAACGAAGATGAATCCCAAATAAATATTGTACAAGAAAAAGAAAGATTTGAAAAATGGCTTAGCTTTAAACGTTATAGTCCCAGCACTATCAAGACCTATACTGATGATTTGGTTGTTTTTCTTAATTTCTTTAACCATAAGCCAGTTTCTCAATTAACCAACGACGATGTAGTTTTATTTGTAAACCAATATATAATCAAGCAAAAGTTCAGCTTTTCGTATCAAAACCAGATTGTTAATGTTTTAAAGCTTTATTTTAGAGAGATACGTAAAAGTAAAATTGAAGTAGAAGCATTGCAACGTCCACGTCGCGAACACAAATTACCCAATGTGCTGAGCAAAGAGGAGGTAAAAGCCATACTCCAAGCACCGACAAACATAAAGCATCGCACCATGCTGAGCCTGATATATGCATGTGGACTAAGACGCAGCGAGCTTTTGAACTTAAAAATTGGCGATGTGGACTCTAAACGACATATGCTTATTATTCGGAATTCAAAAGGATATAAAGATAGGCAGGTACCTATTTCGGACAAAACTATAGAAATGCTTCGGGAATACTATAAAATGTATCGGCCTAAAATATGGTTGTTTGAGGGGCAAAAAATTGCTGAAAAATATAGCGAAAGAAGTTTAGAGCAAATATTAAAGAAAGCATTGCTAAAAGCAAGAATTGCAAAACCGGTAACTCTTCACTGGCTCAGACATTCTTATGCAACACACCTTTTGGAGTCGGGAACTGATTTGCGATATATACAAGAACTGCTATGACACAAGAGCTCTAAGACGACCGAGATATACACACATGTCAGTCAAAAAAGTTTACAAAATATAAAATCACCATTTGATGATTTGTAATTTTATTTGTATATATTTATATTTGCACAAAAAAATATTTGCATTTTAAAAAAAATGTATTTTTTTGCAAAAAAGATTTGTAATTTTATTTGTTACATTTGCTTAAAAAAATAGAACGCTACATTATATCGCCTATACATCCAAAACTGGAAATAAAGCGCAACATAGTAGCGTCTATAAACGAGTTATCTGCCATTGTAGGCAGGGAAAGGAGGAGAAAAATGTTTGAAATTAAGGTAGACAAAACAAGAAAGGAGGAGAAAAATGTTTGAAATTAAGGTAGACAAAACAAAAAAAAGAATAGTTGCTACTTTGAGTGGCTTTCTTACAAAAGAAGAAGCACTTAAATACGCAGAAGAATGGCGCAAGGCAGTAGATTCATGTGGCGGTACTTCCTTTTGCATAATAAATGATATGAGAGGATACAAACCAGCTTCCAACGAAGTTACCGCAATTTTAGAGGATTTAACTAAGTACTCTATGAAGAAAGGTATGCGAAAAGTAGCACAGATTATAGATGAAAGTGTAGTGTCTAAGATGCAAATGAGAAGAATAATGAAAGATATGTATGAGGCGGGTAAGGTAGAGTTTTTTAATGAAAATGAAAAGGAAGAGATAGAAAAATATTTAGAATCATAATTGAATTTAGTAGAAATGTCCGCAACGACAGATAACTGCGGATAAAAGGCATCGCTTAAATTGCCTTCCTGTCTGTGTGGGGATACGCACAGGCAGACGGCAACTTCTTTTATCCGCCAGTCGTTAGCTGCAATGCGCTGTAACCATAATGCAGGTACTTTTATTGAGGGCAGCTAATGTTGGGCTCTTTGAAAGACAATCCTTCCGACACCGAACGACACTGCTGCTCCCAAGGCAATGGCCAATGG
>Ga0209162_1003622_pt1 | contig 12316 bp, 9 predicted proteins | sample YNPNPMetaG_FD_187121 | JGI IMG/M metagenome (GOLD analysis project Ga0209162, IMG submission 187121) | Anoxygenic and chlorotrophic microbial mat microbial communities from Yellowstone National Park, USA - YNP NP MetaG (SPAdes) (version 2) ...
CGCGCATTGCGCCCCTCGTCTGCATCAACAAGGTGGACCAGGGGACGGAAGAGATCGAGTCCTGGATTGGCGACTACCAGGATGCGGGCTACCCGGTCATGCTGGTCTCCGCCCGCACGGCCCGCGGCATGGGGGGCCTGAAGCGGGCAGTGGCCAACCACACAACGCTGTTCTGCGGTCCTTCAGGGGTGGGGAAATCGGCACTCCTCAACGCCATCCACCCTGGCTACCGGCTGCGGGAGGGGTCCATCTCCGACGCCACCGGCAAGGGGCGCCACACCACCACCACAGCCCAGCTCCTCCCGCTCCCGGGCGGTGGCTTCGTGGTCGACACCCCCGGCGTGAAAGAGTTCGGACTGTGGGATCTGGACCCACGCCACCTGCACACCTGCTTTCCCGATGTGGCGCGCCACGTGGGCCAGTGCGAGTACAGTGACTGCTCCCACGAGGACGAGCCGGGGTGCGAAGTCCAGCGCGCCGTGCAGGAGGGTCGGCTGTCGTCGCGGCGCTACCTCTCCTACCTGAAGTTGCGTGCCGAACTGGCGAGCGGCCTCGGCTCGTAGCTCCTGGTCCCCTCGGCCAGCGCCGAGAGAGCTCAGGGAACGGGAGCAGGGGTGAGGCCGGCACCGATGCGCTCCACCGTGTCACCCTGCCACGCCCAAAGGCTCGGGCCGCCCCCCACCACGGTGCCGTCCGCCAGGATCGCCAGGCCAATGGTAGGTGGGGCGGCGGCGAGACGACGCTCCACGCGCCCCTCTGCCGGGAACACCTGCACCAAGGCCGCGTCGGGAGGGGTGCCGGCAGCGGCGAACACCACCCCCCGCCGCGCCATCAGGGAGTGGGTGTCGGGGAGGAGGAGGCCACTGTCGCGGACCACCTCGCCGGTGGTGACAAACCGCAGCGCGGCGCCGTCGCTCGCGAGCAGTACCTCGTCGGTGAGCCACGCCACGCCGCCCTGACCCGTCGCGCCGAGGCGCCGCACCCCCTCGCTGCGGAGGAGGACCACCGTGCCGCTGGGCCATTCCACCGCGGCCAGGAGACGGCCCCCCGGGGCAGCGGTGAGGTGCCGGTACCGTCCCTCGGCCAGGAGGCGCGGTGGGTGGGAGGCGTCCAGGGGCACACTCCACACCCCGCGCCCGTCCACGAAGGCCACCTCCTCACCCTCGCCGAGAACGGTCGGGAAGAGGAGCCAGTGGGGCCAAACCAGGACCAGCAACTCGGCGCCGGAGGGCGAGCGGGCGATGAGCTCGAACGACGCTCCACGCCCGGGGCGTGCGTACACCACACCCCCCGTCTCACCCTCGCTGCGGCAACCCGTCAGGAGTCCCTGGGGCAGTTCATCTGCCCGCAGCCACCGGCACACCTCTCCCCCGCCCTGGGCGCGGCGGTAGGCTGCTGCTCGCTGCCGCAGCTCCGCTGGGGTGGCGGCGTCAGCCAGCTCAGCAGGGAATGCCCCGTTCGCGACGGCGCGGGTGAGGGCGCTCGTGGAGATGGCCCGCCGCTCGTCGGGGGAAGGCTTGTCCGCAACTCCGGCCCGCAAGGGGTCGGCCAGGGCCCGCCGCAGCACCCGGGGCAGGGAGAGCCAGGGCTCGCCGGAGGCGTTGCGCCAAGCCAGGAGCAGCTCGAAGGGGTGGTCGCGAAACCGCTCCACCTCCCCACTCGCCTCCAACAGGGCTGCTGCTGCCTGCCCGAAGGCCGGGTTAGCGCCGGTGGGGAGGAGGAGTTGGCCGAGGCGAAGCCGGCGATCGGCCCAGGGGGTTCGGCTGTCCAAGACCGCCTCCGCCTCGGTCTTGATCGCCGCCAGGGCCGATTCCCGGTCCAGCCAGTCGCCCACGGGTCGCAGCTCGCGCGGCAGCGTCGCCAAGGTGGTCACACCAGCGTGGACCAACGCCTCGGCAAGGGACAGCAGCGGTTCGCTGCAGCGCGGCTCGCTCGGGGCGGGGGCCAGGGCGGCCGCAACCACGGCCTGGGCCACGCTCTGGGCGAGGACGCTCGCGGCGGGGGGCGGCGAAGCGGGGACGAGGAGCAGGACCTGCGAGCCGTGGGCCACGGCGGCAACGCTCCCCTCCCGCACGCCGGCCACATGGACGGTGAGGCTGTCGCTTCGGCCAGCTCCCAGCGCCGCTGCCAGCCGTGCCTGCACCTCCTGGGACACCTGCTCGTCGGCGGGCAGGGAGGGGGGCGCCTCGGCGACCTCCCACCAGCCGGGCGAGAGCACGAGGCACGCGGCCAACTGCGGGTTGTCCAGGACCACCTGGGGGAAGGGCGTCCCCTTCCAGGCGACGAGGGTGACGGTAGGCGGCTGCAAACCGCTGCCCTCGCCGGCTGGAACGTCGAGGGGCACGAACCCGAAGCCTGCCGCGATGGCGAGGAGAGCGCTTGCCCCTTGACAGATCGGCTTCATGGTCCTAATAATACTGCAGGGACATACCCGAAAAGGAGGGTAGACGATGAACAAGTCGGAAATGGCAGTGAAACTCGCGAAGAAGGTCGGTCTTACCCAAGCCAAGGCTGCTGAGGTAGTTGACACGATCTTCAACGCCAACAAGGGAATCATTGCGGTGGAGCTGGACGCCGGCAAGAAGGTGACCATCCCGGGCTTTGGCACCTTCGCCACCCGCAAGCGGTCCTCGCGGCAGGGCCGTAACCCGGCCACCGGCAAGGCCATCAACATTCCTGCCCGCAAGTACGCGACCTTCAAGCCTGGCAAGACCTTGAAGGAAAAGGTCAGCAAGTAAGCCCGCCCGGGGCTTCGAGGAGAAGGCATGAAGAAGAGCGAGTTGGTCGCCAAGCTTGCCAAGAAGGCGGGCCTCACCCAGGCCAAAGCGGCTGCAGCGGTGGATGCCATCTTCAACGGTGGCAAGGGCCTCATTGCCGCCGAGCTGGCAGCCGGCAAGAAAGTCACCCTGCCGGGGTTCGGCGGGTTCATTGCCCGCAAGCGCGCGGCCCGCAAGGGTCGGAATCCGGCCACCGGCAAGGCCATCACCATCCCGGCCCGCAAGTACCCGGCGTTCAAGGTCGGCAAGACCCTCAAGGAGAAGGTGGCCAAGTAACCGAGGTCTGCAGGCTCCAAGCGGGTACGCAAGTGCCCGCTTTTTTCTTTCAGCACAATACCTTGTGGTGGTGGACTCGCCATACCGCAAGATGTTGGGGTGACCCCCTTGACAGGAGCGGGCGGGCGCTTTAGATTCCTGGGAGAAAGTTCAAGTACTACTTGAACTGGCTGACTGGGGGTCGGAATGTCTGCGGAACACACGTCGCTCGCCGTCACGCTCGCCAACCGCCCGGACGCTCGGGGTGTCACCGTGAAGAGGGTGTTCACCGACGGCCGGCAACACCCCTTCGACACCGTTACCTGGGAGAGGCGGACCGCCCGCATCGTGGGTAGTAATGGCACCGTGGTCTTCGAGCAGCACGACGTGGAGGTGCCTCAAGAATGGTCAGAGACGGCCACGAATATCGTTGCCCAGAAGTACTTTCACGGTCGGCTTGGGACGCCGGAGCGGGAGAACTCGGTGCGGCAGTTGATCGGCAGGGTGGTGGATACCATCACCCTCTGGGGCCGACTCGGCGGGTACTTTGCCGACCAGGAGTCGGAGCGGGCCTTCTCCGACGAGCTGACCTACCTCCTGCTCCATCAGCGGTTGTCCTTCAACTCTCCCGTCTGGTTCAACGTGGGCGTGGAGGAACGGCCCCAGTGCTCGGCCTGCTTCATCAACTCGGTTCGCGACTCCATGGAGTCCATCCTGGACCTGGCGAAGGTGGAGGGGATGCTCTTCAAGTTCGGTTCGGGCACGGGTTCGAACCTCTCCACCCTCCGTTCCTCCCGGGAACCCTTGGCGGGCGGCGGCACCGCCTCGGGACCGGTTTCCTTCATGCGGGGGTTCGATTCTTTCGCTGGGGTCATCAAGTCGGGCGGCAAGACCCGCCGCGCCGCCAAGATGGTGATCCTCAACATCGACCACCCCGACATCGTCCAGTTCATCACCTGCAAGGCTGACGAGGAGCGCAAGGCCCACGCCCTCATTGCCGCCGGGTACCCCGCCGGCTTCGACGTGGAGGGTGGCGCGTACGACAGCGTGCAGTACCAGAACGCCAACCACTCGATCCGGGTCACCGACGACTTCATGCGGGCGGTGGAGGACGACGGGTGGTGGGAGACGCGGGCCGTCACCACCGGCGAGGTCCTCGGGCGTCACCGCGCCCGGGAGCTCATGCGGCTCGCAGCCGAGGCGGCGTGGGTGTGTGGCGACCCGGGGATCCAGTACGACACCACCATCAATAAGTGGCACACCTGCAAGGCCTCGGGTCCCATCAACGCCTCCAACCCCTGCTCGGAGTACATGTTCCTCGACGACTCCGCCTGCAATCTGGCGTCGCTCAACCTGTTGGCCTTTGCCGAGGAGGACGGGAGCTTCCGCTGCGAGGAGTTCCGCCACGCCGTGGACGTGTCCATCCTCGCCCAGGAGATCCTGGTCGACTTTTCCCAGTATCCAACGCCCCGCATCGCTGCCAATTCCCACGACTTCCGGCCCCTGGGCCTGGGCTACGCCAACCTCGGGGCGTTGCTCATGGCCGAGGGTTTGGCCTACGACTCGGAGGAGGGGCGGGAGTACGCCGCTGCCGTCACTGCCCTCATGAGCGGCGAGGCCTACCTGCAATCGGCGCGCATCGCCGAGGCCATGGGGCCGTTCCCCGGCTTCGAGTTGAACCGCGAATCGATGCTCGAAGTGATCGGGATGCACCGCCAGAAGGCCCATCGCCTCGCCACGTGGGGAGCCCCCGCCGAGCTCCGCCGCGAGGCGGTGGCGGCCTGGGACGCGGCCTTCGAGCTGGGGGCGAAAGCTGGCTTCCGCAACGCCCAGGTAACGGTGCTGGCGCCCACCGGCACCATCGGCTTCATGATGGACTGCGATACCACCGGCATCGAACCCGACCTGGCACTGGTGAAGGTGAAGCGCCTGGTGGGTGGCGGGACGATAAAGATCGTCAACCAGACGGTGCCCCGCGCGCTGGCGCGGCTGGGGTACACGGAGAGCGAGCGGGAGGCCATTCTCGCCCACCTGGAGGCCCACGGGACCATCGAAGGGGCACCGGCCCTCAAGGAGGAACACCTGCCGGTCTTCGACTGCGCCTTCAAGGCCGTGGGCGGGCACCGCTTCATCTCCCCCCAAGGCCACCTGCAGATGATGGCAGCGGTACAGCCTTTCCTGTCGGGGGCCATCTCCAAGACCGTCAACGTGCCCGAGGAGACCACCCCGGAAGAGATCGAGGAGCTCTTCATCCAGGGTTGGAAGCTAGGGTTGAAAGCCGTTGCCGTGTACCGCGACAACTGCAAGGGCTCGCAGCCCTTGGCGGCAGCTGGGGCGGCCGAAACCCCGGTGGCTGCCAAGCCGGTGCGTCGCAAACTGCCGGACGAGCGCACCGCCATTACCCACAAGTTCTCCGTCGAGGGGCAGGAGGGCTACGTCACGGTTGGGCTGTACGAGGACGGGAAGCCGGGGGAGCTGTTCATCACCATGGCCAAGGAAGGTTCCACCCTTTCCGGGGTGATGGACGCCTTTGCCACGGCCATCTCCCTCACCCTCCAGTACGGCGTGCCCCTGGAGTTCTTGGTCAACAAGTTCTCCCACGTGCGCTTCGAGCCCTCCGGGTGGACCAACAACCCCCAAATCCCCTTTGCCAAGTCCATCATCGACTACATCTTCCGCTGGATGGCGGCGAAGTTCCTGTCGCCGGAGGAACAGGCGGCGGTGGGGGTGCAGCCGCTTTTCCCCGCCGAGACCGAGCCCGCGCGCCTGCCGGAACCGCGCCAGGCCACACTGCCCCTGGAGGTGGACAACGGCGCGCAGCTGTTCGTCAACCAGGCCGATGCGCCGCCGTGTCCCACCTGCGGCATGGTGATGGTGCGCAACGGCGCCTGCTACAAGTGCAGTAACTGTGGTACTGTCCACGGGTGTAGCTGAGGTGGCGCCGCCGGCCCCTGGCGGCCGCTGACCCGCCAGCCAGGAGGGAGGAACCATGGCGACCTGGGTGTGCGAAAAGTGCAAGACGGAGGTGGAGGCCCGCTGCCGGCCCGCCTCCTGCCCCACGTGCAAGGCACCCAAAGAGGCCTTCAAGAAGAAGGCGTAAAGCAACTCCCCAGGCACGATGCGGCGCAGGCGGGAGTACCGCCTGCGCCGTGCCCGTTTGCCAACCGCTTTCCTGCGCGGCGGCTATCCTTTTTCGCCAAGCAGCCCTTGCTTGAGCTCGGGGTTCGGGGGTTTGGGGCCGAGCCAGACACCAAAGATGGCGTCGGCAAAATCCTTGCCCTCGATGATCCCCACCTCCTTGCCCTTGATCGTCACCTTGGTACCCTGGCCGGGGATGTAGGTCAAGGTGGCGGTCTCGCCCCTCTTCATCGCTGGCCAGAGGGCGCAAAACTTGTCGAGTCGTGCCTTGAGCGCCGGCAGCGCCGCAGCCGAATTGTTGGCAAAGCCCTCGCGCCACGCCTCCACCAGCTTGGCAGCCTCGACTTCCTTGTAGAGGAAGTGCATCACCAGCTGCCGAGGCGCGTCAGCCGCGAGAATGGCGGCAGGGTTCTTCGAGGGAGTGGCCAGGTACAGGCCAGCCACGTACACCTTCACCTTGATGAAGGCCACGCTCTTGATGCGCACCCCCATGCCGTTGAGGTGGAGCGTCACCCCGTTCACCGAGACGGTGTCTGGCAGCGTCACCCCTTCGAGGGTTCCCGCCACCAGCGGTAGGCTGAACACCACCGTCATGACCCCAACCAGAAGCGCTCGCAACATGCCTTCCCTCCTTTGCGGCCGCACTTCGGCCTGCGGACTTGTCTCCTACTGTAGGAGCATCGCGGCGCTGCTGCAAGGGGCTGGCTGGCTCGAGCCCGCTCCAGCCGCATTCGCGGCACCCGCCCAGCTATCATGGGGCCGGCGACTCTTGGAGGTTGCCGGGGAGGCTGGATGCCGAAACCCACGCTCTTCGTTTTCCTGACTACAGTGCTGGTTCTCTCGAGTTGCGGTGGGGCAGAAAAGGTCGAGAGAGCCTACGAAGCCGCAACCAAGGCTGCCGAGAAGGCTGCTACCAGCCAGGAGAAGGTGGCGGTGTGGCAGGCGTTCCTGGCCCGTTATCCGAACAGCAAACGCACCGTCGAGGTGGCTCGGACCGTGGTCGAGTACCTGGCCGAGGAGCTGGATCGACCGGAGGAGGCGGACCGCTTCCTCGTGGCTCTGCTGCCCCGTATTTCCAACTCCGAGCGCCGGCGGGACGTGGCCTTCCAACGCCTGCCGCTGCTTGCGCGACGGCAGCGTGGCGAGGAGCTGCGCCAACTGGCGGACGAGCTCTCCCTGGGGAGAGCCCTCACCTTCGCGGAAGCCGTGACCATTGCCGACGCCGCCAGGCGAGCCGGGGTCTGGGAGGTGGCGTTGCAGCACTACCGGCAGGCGTTGCCCTTTGCCACCGCCAAGGCGTACCGCGCGGAGCAGGCCGGTGCGCCCCTGAGCGAGGACCGTCTCGAGCGTGCTGTGCGCCGCCGCCAGGCAAAGGTGTTCACCGGTCTTGGCTGGGCGGAGCAGAACCTGGGCCACACCGATCGGGCCCTGCGCTGGTTTGCGCAGGCCCGCTCCTGCGACCTCCTGCGCTTTCTCGGCAACACCGACTCGGAGCTTGGGCTGCTCGAGGGCAAGACCCTCCTCGCCGCGGGGACGATCGACCGTGCCCTGGCGGTGCTGGCCCCCGAGGCGCTCTTTGGTGACGACCCCGAAGCGCTGCAAGTACTTCGCCAGGCCTACGTGGCCAAGTACGGCACGGAGGAAGGGTTCGAAGCGTTCCTTGCCCGCGAGCGGGAACGGCTTGCCAGGCCAGCGCCGGACTTCACTCTCCCCGACTACGCGGGGAAGGAGCACACCTTCTCGGCCCTGAGCGCCGGCCGGGTCACGCTCCTGGCGTTCTGGTTCCCCACGTGACCGGAGTGCCGCGTGGAGTTGCCACGCTTGCAGCCCCTCTACGCCACCTACCGCGACCGCGGCTTCACCGTGGTTGCCGTGGAGCGGACCCGCGACACGGGGCGGGCAAAGCAGTTCATTGCCGAACACTCCCTCTCCTTCCCCTGTCTGGAGAACGGCACGGGCGAGGGGGAGGTGGTTTGGAAGCAGTACCAGGTTGCCGTCTTCCCCACCTCCATGCTGATCGACCGTCGAGGCCGGGTGGTGGCCATGCACGTGGGGTTCGAGGAGGGGGACGAGGCCAAGCTAGAGGCCGAGGTGCGCCAGTGGCTGGAACGGTAACGCTGCCGGGAGCGGCAGGGGACGGCACCGGCCCACCTCGCGCCGGGGCGGGCGGGTGAAGACGCTGATGGAACCGTACCGCAGCCGGGTTGTGGAACCGATCCGGGTCACCACCCGGGCGGAGCGGGAGGAGTACATCCGTGCGGCCGGGTACAACCCCTTCCTGCTGGCGGCCGAACAGGTGATGATCGATCTCGTCACGGACTCGGGGACCTCGGCGCTCTCCGTGGCCCAGTGGGCGGCCATGCACGGCTCCGACGAGTCCTTCACCGGCTCGCGTTCCTTCGAGAAGTTCCAGGAGGTGGCGCGGGAGCTCTTCGGCCACCGCCACGTCATCCCCACGCACCAGGGGCGGGCTGCCGAGCACCTCCTGGCGCAGGCGGTGCTGCGCCCCGGCGACGTGGTGCTCGCCAACACGCTCTTTGCCACCACGCGGCAGAACTTCGAGGAGGCTGGCGCCACCTGCCGGGACCTGCCGATCCGGGAGGCGCTGGTGCGGGGCAGCGATCACCCCTTCAAGGGCAACATCGACCTCACGGCCCTGGAGGCGGAACTGGCAGCGGCCGGAGAGCGCGCGCGGCTCGTGGTGCTCACCGTCACCGACAACTCCCGCGGCGGCCAGCCGGTGGCGCTGGCCAACATCCGCTCGGCCAGCGAACTATGCCGGCGGCAACGCGTCCCCCTCTGGCTCGATGCGGCGCGCGTGGCGGAAAACTCGTTCCTCAACACCCTCCGGGCGCCCGAGTGCGCCGGCATGACCGCCCGGCAGGTGGCGCGAGAGACCTTTGCCCTGGTGGACGGGCTCTTCATGAGCATGAAGAAGGACGGGCTCGGCAACGTGGGTGGGGTGATGGCGCTGGATGACGACACCTGGGCGGAGGCGATCCGGCATCGGCTCTTGGTTTCGGAGGGTATCCCCTCGGCGGGGGGTCTCGCTGGCCGCGATTTGGAGTGCATGCGGGTGGCTCTGGACGAAATGTTCGACGCCGACCACCTGGCTTACCGAATCGAGGCCACTGCCGCTCTGGGCCAAGAGCTGGAGCAAGCCGGCGTTCCAGTCCTGACCCCCTTCGGCGCCCACGCGGTGTACATCGACGGGCGGGCGTTTTGCCCGCACCTGCCGGACGAGCAGTTGCCCGCCTGGTCGCTCTCCGTGGCGCTCTACCTCGAGTCCGGCGTGCGGGGGTGGGAGACCGGCAACGTCATGATGGGCCGCCTGGATCCGGCCACCGGGCAGTGGCGCTGGCCGGAGCTGGATCTCCTGCGCCTGGCCATCCCGCGGCGGGTGTACTCCCAGAGCCACCTGGCCTACGTGGCCCGGGCGGTGGGGGAGCTGTTCGAGCGGCGCTCCGAGGTGCGCGGCCTGCGCTTCGTCTACCGCCCGCCGGCGCTTCCCCAGTTCATCGCCCGCTTCGAGCCCGTCGGGGGGGGATGACCCAAGCTGGCGCTTTCACTTCCCTGACGCGGTGGAGCAGGCGGCCCGCGCGGCGGGCGTCGCCCTCCAGCTACCGTTCTGGCCAGGGCGCACCGATGTCATCCAGGAACATACCGAGGCAGCAAATCTTGCTGTCCTGGAGCCGGAGGTGGATGGCTTCTGCAATGGCACCGATGTGCCGCGTGCTGGACCAACGTGATGCACCTGGCGTCAGCGCCCATATTCTCATAAACTACTAGCGCATCGCGAGAAAGGTGTTGACAGATGGCCGGAGCAGGGGTACCTTCCCGCCGCTGTCCTGTGAGGTTCTGTTGCGTAGATTCCTCCGCCGTTGCGAGTGCTTGGGGTGAAACCGTTTGTCTTGCGATGGCCGCCCAGGTTCCAACCTAGCATTGCGCGGCGGGTCGCTGTGCGCCAGCTGTCGGAAGCGGGGTGCGGGCCAGCTGCGCTTGCCGCGGTACTCCGCTTCCACCGCGTCAACGTTCCCCTCACGATGCTTGAGCGGTGGGCCGGCACTGACTGTGACGGCACGACGCTGGCCGGCCTCGTGGTGGCCGCAGAGAAGGCCGGATGCGCGGCGGAGGCGATCCGGACCGATGTCGGCAGCTTACCCGAGCTGAACTTACCGGCGGTGGCCCACGTGTTTCGCGACAGCGGGGCACACTACGTGGCCTTCCTCCGGGTGGAGCGCAACGGTGACGTGCTCATCGCTGACCCCGGCGCAGGTCGGCTCGTTCGCTGGTCAAGGGAAGAGCTGACGGCCCGGTGGAGCGGCGTGCTCCTCCTTGTTTCGCCGCCGCTCCATCGGAAGTCGTGTGGGCAGCCGACAGATCCGGCGTCGCTCCGGGTTCTGCTCGCCGGAAGTTGGCGCCGCCTCACCGTAGCTGCCGGCATGGCGGTAGGGGCAACCCTCGCGGCCCTGTTGCCGCCGCTCTACCTGCAACGCCTGATCGACCGCGTGATTGTGGCCGGTCAAGGCGGGATGCTGGCGCCCCTGGTGATAGGCTTCCTCGGGCTCACAGTGCTCCAATGCCTTGCCCAGGTTGGCCGCGAGTGGACGGTCGCGACTACAGGCCGTCAGTTGGACGAAGGGCTCCAACAGAACTTCACTGCCCACCTCCTGCGTGTACCGATGGCGTTCCATCTCAACACGCAGATTGGGGACATCTTTGCTCGCTTCAACGAGAACAGTCGTATTCGCGGTCTCCTAACTGGCGTCGGTCTTGGAGCGCTGCTCGATACTCTGCTGCTGGCCACCGGGGCCGTCGTCCTGGTTCGCTCCAGCTGGTCCCTCGCTCTGGTTGTCGTAATCGCCGTGCCGGCCTTCTTCTTACTGGCCCGGCACTTCGGGCCGCGACTGAGACAGGTGCGCCGCCAAGCGGCCGATGCCGCTTCCGTGGTGGGGAGCCACCTCTCAAGCCTAGGCTATGGCATTGGAGTAATAAAGGCTTTTTGTGCGGAACGGATGGTGGCGAGTCGCATGAACAGTGCCCTCGCTGTTTTTCACGGTGCCTTACTCAGAGCGAGCCTCACGGGTACCGCCATGGCTGCCATGAGCCTCATGATCGTTGGCCTTGCCACCGGCACCACCATCTGCGTTGGCGGCCGCCAGGTGCTCGCCGGCACCATGACACTTGGCGAGTTTGTGGGATTCTTCGGCGTGCTTGGGGTGCTGTTTGGGCCGTTGCAGCGGCTGACGGACACCCTCAACTTGTTCGAGGAAGGGATGGTGGCTCGCGAGCGGGTCGCCGAGATCTACGCCGTCGAGCCGGAGCAGACGAGAGACGACCTTCCTCCAGCGCCGCTGCTTACGCAGGAGCTGCTGCTCGATGGCGTCAGCTTCGGGTATCGCCGCGGTCACTGGGTGCTGGATGATCTATCACTGCGTATCCCGGCTGGCGCCACGGTTGGTTTGGTCGGACCGTCGGGATGCGGGAAGACGACGCTGCTCCTGCTGCTCCTGCGCTTCGTGGTGCCTGTCCGCGGCAGCCTGCTTCTGGATGGCGTGGATGTAGGGGAATACGACCTGGCTAGCTATCGGCGGCAGTTTGCCCTCGTTCCCCAAGACTGCTACCTGAGCCCAGGATCCGTGCGCGACAACATGGTCTTTGGACGCGAGGCCGCGGACGGTCCTTGGTTGGACGAGGTCATCGCCGCGGCAGGGCTGCGGGAAGTGGTCGAGCGCCTGCCGATGGGGCTTGATACCCAAGTGGGGGAGGGCGGGACGATGCTGTCGGGGGGTGAACGGCAGCGCGTAGCCATCGCCCGGGCACTGTACGGGCGTCCCCGCGTGCTCCTGCTTGACGAGCCGACCAGCGCCCTCGACAGTATCACCGAGCTCTCTCTGTTGCGCTCGCTCGAAGCGATGACGGCGGGTACCACGGTAGTCGTCGCCTCGCACCGCGCCAGCACCGTCTGGAAGTGCGACATCGTCGTGGCGCTGGACCATGGGAGAGCTGCCGAGGTTGGGAGCCGCGCCGAACTGTTGGCTTCGCGCGGGCTCTTCTTCTCCCTGGTCAAGGAGCAAATGCCTTTTCTCGTGCAGCTCGACGGCGGGGATAGAGTTGTCCCGCGGTCTCACTGTGTTGCTGCGATG
>Ga0209162_1003623_pt1 | contig 12315 bp, 7 predicted proteins | sample YNPNPMetaG_FD_187121 | JGI IMG/M metagenome (GOLD analysis project Ga0209162, IMG submission 187121) | Anoxygenic and chlorotrophic microbial mat microbial communities from Yellowstone National Park, USA - YNP NP MetaG (SPAdes) (version 2) ...
TTGGCCGAGGTACACACCGTCCCGCCATGCCGACCACAAAAGGCCTTCAGCGTTGCTGCCGAATTGACATAGGTGACCGGTATGACCTCGCTTGGGTCGATCACCTGGCTAAGTTGATTCCAGCAGTCCTCGACCTGATCGATCTCAGCCATGTCGGCCATCGAACAGCCCGCCTTCATATCGGGGAGAATCACTGGAATCCTGACGCCTCCGTGCTCTTGCACACGTTCCGGGCGATTGGCCAGGATGTCGGCTGTTTCCGCCATGAAGTGCACGCCGCAAAAGATGATGGCACGGCAATCTTTGTTCTCGGCCGCAAGAGCACTCAGGCGGTAACTATCACCCTGTAGGTCGGACAATTCGATGACTTCATCTCGTTGATAATGGTGGCCCAAAATCAACAGCCGCGGCCCAAGCCTTTGGCGAACCGCTTGAATTCGCGCTGTCAACTCTTCAATCGAGAGTGCCTTATAAGCAGAAAATGGAAAGGTTTCCGCTGTCTGTTGTTCCAGTACTTCGGTCATGACTTCTCCCAAAAAGCCTTCGCTAGGAAATTCGATAAAACTCCACGTCAATAACTTCCTCTGATTTGCTTTGCTCAGCTGTGGAATCGAAAGACTCAGAATCATTGCCTGGGGACTGTTCCAAGAATCCTCTTCCGAAGGATCGTAAGAATATGGACCTGAGAAGAATCCGGGTCGGCGGGAAAAGCAACAGAAAGCCGGCGCAGTCAGTAATCAAGCCGGGCGTCATCAGAAGCATACCACCCAAAAAGAGGAGCATGGTGTCCAATGGCTGAGCCAGGAGCGCCGCAGCGCGGTCGGCTTTTTCCAGTCGGCGCACCCAGCCGTAAACGCTTTCCCAGCGAATGACGGCCAACCCAATCGCAAGGGTGATCATAACCTCGGCCAGCGCGAACGCCCAACCCACGCGGCTAGCAAGCCACAAGAGCGTGGTCAGTTCAGCGACTGCAAGGATAAAAAGAGCAATAACAACTCGGGCGAGCACCCAGACGCTCCTCTTTTTCTTGTAACACACGGCAAAAGACGGATAAGGCCACCGTTTCTCAATAATTCTATCCCGTTCTGCCCTGCAGGACCATGGAACGGGTTTTTCATGGAACTGTCCTCCGCCCCGCATCAGGCGCGGGGAATCCGTTGGAGTGTTCGAAGGACGCTACTCGGAGGGACGCGCTTGTCGCGTCTGCCTCTCGGAGGGACCCGCTCGTCGGGTCCGTTGCATAACAATTGGATCATCCATCACGATTCATCGGGCATGCCCCTCCGACACGGCTTTCGGAGGGATCCGCCTGTGAGGTCCGCCCCTTGCCTACAATCTGGCGCATACCTCCTCACCATATCAGGCGCGGGGAATCCGTTGGAGATATGTCGGGAGACTGTGGCAAATCTATGGCTCGTCCGGCAGGATGTTGTTTGCGAGAACGACGTTTATTGCATCACCAAGGTCGAAGGCCTTTCGGTCTTCTGTTTGCGACTGAGCCACATCGCGAACGATGTTTCCTGTGATCGCGAGGCGACGACACCCACCGCGGGCCGTGACCGCAGGATCGGCCAAACCGGAAAACTGGTTGCCCGAAATCACAATGTCGGTCGTTCCTTCCAGGATTACCCCGGTGGCCAAGTTTGCCTTCTCTGTACGACGGGTTTGCCCGCCAATGTAACTGTCGGAAAAGTTGTTTCCGGTGATTGTGATGCGTCCACTGTTCGGGCCGATCTTAATCCCAAAAATGGGATTGATCGTAAACGTGTTTGCGGACACTGCGCAACCCCATGCATCCCGCAAATCGATGCCGCCCCCGAAATTATCGGCGAGGACATTGGAACTCAGAGTGATACCGTAACAGTCACGATTGAGGACAATCGCGGGACCCTGACATTCTTCAATCATGTTCCCCGAAACAACCGAACCATATGTGTTTTCAATGACGACACCCTCGCCCAGGTGGTCATCGAGGTTATTCCCGTTCATGCACAAATTGAAACTATCGACGCAGACGACACCCTGGTGGTTTTCTTCCAACTGATTGGCATTTACGACAATGTCGTGGCACGCCTGAAGGAAGAGCCCGGCCCCTTTGTTGTAAGTGATGATGCAATTGCAAATTCGGGCATCTTCGTAGCAGTCAATCATGACAAGACCGTGGCCGCCGTTGTGGTCGATGCCAACGCCGTGGAGGAAGAGTTCATTTACGCCCTCCGCCAGCACCCCGGGGCCACTCGTCGGTTCCGTGCTCTTCGCGTCAATCGCATTGGGATCGCCTTGAATCCGCAGGTGGGCCAACTCCACCCGCCAGAGTCGCGATTGTCGATTGGTTTCCCGAGCAGGTGGCCGAATGACGATGGCTGGTTGTCCCTGTGTGTTGTGATTGATGATCCGTGTGGCCGGTCCACTGCCGACAATACGAACTTCGGAACCACTTAGAATGAGCGGTTCCTTTATGTGATAATCTCCTGGTGGAATTGTTAGAAGACCGCCGTGCTGGGAGATAACATCGAAGGCCGCCTGAAGATTTGGGTAATCCTTTGCATTGATTGTCATCGGATTGCGAACCTCCTGTTGCGCTGCCGTCTGCACAACAGATGGCTGCAGGGCCAGGGCGTTTTCTGAATCGGAAGATGGGACTCGCTGACCGATCCACATCCACAGAAGGACAACCCCACAGAGCACACCCATCATCGAAAGGCCCACTCTTGCCGCCCGGATCTTTCTTCTTGCAGAATCTTTCGACAACAGATTCATCGTAGCCACTCCTCCCATTCATACCCAAAGACAAACAGACCGAAGCGCGGGACGATGGCCTCGCGATTGACATTTCGAATTCTATGATTCCGCCCAACATTCTAGTCGGGAGATTGGCCGGGCGAAACGGCCTCGCCAGGTGAATGCAATTCTGGCAGTCCGTGCGCTGGATTTCTGGGTGAGACGGTGGCCATAATCAAACGGCAAGAGCACACCTGTCGTGCCCGCTCGGAGGGGCGTGCTTGTCACGCCTGGCGAAGCGGAATAAATAATCCAACGTAGCGCCGCGGACCTGACAAGTAGGTCCCTCCGAAATGCTTGTCATAGCGGTCGCCGGAACACCACCCGTTACTTGGCAAGCAATTTAGCGGCTTCCTCCTTGGCGACGGCGAGTGCCTGGGAAAGCTTGTCAGGGAATCGTCCACCAGCCTGTGCCAGATCGGCCCGGCCACCCCCGCCACCGCCAACCACGGCCGCAACCGCACGGACCCACTTCACAGCGTCCATTCCCTGCTTGGTCAAATCACGGGACACTCCGGCGACCATGACGACCTTACCTTCTTCCGCTTGCTTTCCCGCAAGAAGGATAGCCACCGGTGTGTTCTTCCGTCGCAATTCGTCGATGAGCTGACGCATGGCGTCGGGATCCGCGGTTGCGATTTCACTAATAATAAGCCGAACTCCGTTCAACTCTTCGGCCTGGTTCCAGAGCTGATCCGCGGTGACACCGAGGCTTCGTCCGCCGGAAGCCAACTGTTTGCGAAGCTGACGAACTTCGCGCAACGTTGCCTGAATCCGGGCGGGGACTTCCGATGGCGGCACATTCAATGCGGCGGACACCTCTGACATAACACGGGATAGATCACGTACGGACTCGTATGCCTTCCAGCCCGTCAGGGCGGTAATCCGCCGCGTTCCGGCAGCGACGCTTTCTTCACCAATAATCTTGAAAAGACCGATCTGCCCGGCGTGTTCAAGGTGCGTTCCGCCGCACAATTCTTTGCTGTAATCGCCGACTGTGACCACTCGAACAATGTCCGGATACTTCTCGCCGAAGAGCATCATGGCTCCGAGCTTGCGAGCTTCTCCGATCGGCATGAAGCTGACTTGAACCGGGGCAGCCTCTAAGATACGGCGATTGACTTCAGCTTCGATTTCTTCCAAGTCGTCATGTTTAACTGCTGCGGGGTTTGCAAAATCGAATCGCAAGAGATCGTCATCGACCTTAGAACCCTGCTGTTGGGCATGTTTGCCCAGCACTTTCTGAAGGGCGTAATGGAGCAGGTGTGTCGCTGTATGGGCGCGACGAATCCCCTGACGACGCAATGTGTTGACCCTTGCGGTGACCAGCATGCCGAGCGCGAGACGGCCCTCGCGGAGATGCCCATAGTGAACCGTGAATCCACTTTCCACCTTGGCATCGACGACCTCGAAGCGAAGCCCCTGTGCGACAAACTCCCCGTGATCACCCACCTGGCCCCCCATTTCGCCATAGAAAGGTGTCTTATCCAGGATGACGGCGATCGGCTGGCCATGGTCCTTTTCTTCCACGGCGTCCAGAAGATGACCGGCCGCAATCAATCCAATGACCTTGGCACCATTGACTTCGGTCGTTTCATAACCGACAAACTGGCTTTCAAGACCGGCCTTTTTCAGAGAGTCGAGCGGTCCGGTGGAAAAGACCTCCTTCTTCTGACCGGCCCCTGATTCGATGCCGTGGCGTTCCATCTCCCGGCGATAGCCTTCCCAATCGAAGGCATAGTTTCGCTCGGCTGCCAGCGTTTCGAGAAGCTCCGGTGGGAAACCGTAAGTCTGATACAGTTCCGCAGCCTCTGATCCGGAAACCACACCACGGCCGCTTCGCCGCATTTCATCGAAAAGTCGTTCGATTCGATCAAGTCCTGTCTCCAGGACCGCGAAGAAGTTCTCCTCCTCCCCCTTGAGGACAGCCATGACCCGAGGAATTGTCTCCTGCAACTCTGGATAGGGGTTTTTCATCATTTCGGCGACGACGGGCACAAGCTTGTGAAAGAATGGCTCGCGGACGCCCATCCGATGACCATCCAGAACGGCTCGCCGGATCAAACGGCGGATGACATACCCCTGTTTATTCGGCGAAGGCGTAACGTTTTCGTGAATAGCGAAAGTGCACGCCCGAATATGATCCGCGATCCGCCGGAAACGGCGCCCGAAATCGGAAGCTGGCTCGTATTTCACCCGGCAGATATCGGCTGCTGCTTCCACGATCGGGCGAATGATGTCGATGTGGAAATTGGATTCCACCCCCTGGAGTACGGCCGCCGTGCGCTCCAGGCCCATTCCCGTATCAATGTTCTTGCTCGGTAACGGCCTGAGATTGTTGGGAGGCGGCCCAACGCGGTTGAATTGTGTGAAAACAAGATTCCAGATTTCGACCTTCCCCCAGGGGGTCTCATAGTAGATTTCGCTACATGGTCCGCAAACGCCATCGGGTCCCTGGCTGGGCGCATTGGCGGGCCAGAAATTCTCATCTTCATCCATCCGTGTGACTTTTTCCGGAGGGAGGCCCACCTGCTCCGTCCAAATGGAGGCCGCCTCGTCGTCGTCAAGGTAAACAGTCGCCGAAATCTTCTCCGGATCGAGCCCAAGCCATTTCTTGTCCGTCAAGAACTCCCAGGCCCAAAGGATGGCTTCCCGCTTGAAATAATCCCCGAAGCTGAAATTCCCCAGCATTTCGAAGAAAGTGTGATGGTACGCGGTCCGACCGACGTTTTCGATATCGCCGGTCCGAAGACACTTCTGGCAGGTGGTCGCTCGGGTGAACTCGAGCTTGCATCGCCCGAGAAAATGATCCTTGAATTGGTTCATGCCCGCCGGTGTGAACAGGACCGACGGATCCCATCGCGGGACTAACACGTCACTTGGGCGGCGGACACAACCCTTTGACTCGAAGAAAGTCAAGTATTTTTCTCTAAGTTCATCTGTTTTCATAAAACGATGTCACCCTTCCATAGCGGGGTATTTTTGCAATAACTTTGTGGTTTCGGCTCTTTTCGGTGATCCGTTCTCGCGCGACTACTGAGTTGTCTCAAACGCGATGCGGAAAGCGCTTATCTTACCCCTTTTTTCATCGGCGGAAAAGATTGGGATTGCCGCCTTCCGCTGGCTTTTGGATAGCTTCCTTGCTCAGCCCGCCCTTTGGGCAAGCGGTCCATGGACCGGGAAATCAGGAGTGTGCTACGTTACTTTAAGACGGGCGGCAAGGAGATTTAACGTTGGTTGAAAAAAGGACACTTAGCATGGCAAGCTGTTTGGTCACTGGTGGTGCGGGTTTTATCGGTTCGCATATTGTGGAGTCCCTGGTAGAACGGGGGCATAAAGTACGGGTTCTCGATAATCTTAGCACAGGTTACCTAAGGAACCTGGAAAATGTGCAAAACCAAATCGATTTTGTCGAAGGTGATATCCTTAACGCCGATTTGGTTGCCAAGGTGATTCGCGGAGTGGATTGGGTTTTCCATCAAGCTGCCCTGGCCAGCGTCCCCCGGAGCGTGGAGCGTCCCCTGGAGACCCATGCGGCTTGTGCTACAGGTACGCTCATTCTTCTTGATGCTGCACGCAAGGCCCAGGTTCGGAGGTTCATTTATGCTGGCTCCAGCAGTGCCTACGGTGACCAACCGTTTAGCGCCAAACGGGAATCGGATTTGCCAGATCCGATCTCGCCCTATGGTGCGGCGAAGCTGGCCGGCGAGGCCTACTGTCGGGCTTTTTTTGCCACTTACGGTTTGCCCACGGTTGTCATCAGATATTTCAACGTCTTTGGACCGCGACAGGACCCTGACAGCCCCTACTCCGCTGTGATTCCGCTGTTCATTACCGCTATCCTGAAAGGGAAACGGCCAATCATTTACGGTGATGGCGGGCAATCGCGAGATTTCACCTACGTGGCCAATGTCGTTCATGCAAATTTGCTGGCTGCGGAAAAGGAAGGCATTGGCGGCCGTGTGTTTAACGCCGCCGGGGGGCGAAGCATCACCCTATTGCAACTCCTGGCAGCCCTTAATGAAGTGCTGGGAACCAACGTGGAACCAGAATTCGCCCCTCCACGGCCAGGTGATATCCGAGAGAGTATGGCCGATATCACGGCTGCCCGAAAATGGCTCGGTTACGAGCCGCAGATTGACTTTCTTGAGGGATTGCGACGCTCGGTGGATTATTATCGCGCGATCTGCGGCTAGCTCTCCTCGCGGGATAATCAGACGGAGCTTATCATTGGCTCAGTCTTGGGCAAGACGCGGGGCGGCGTCACGGCACCAGCGATTTCGAGGCCGGTGGAATCGTTTGCCTGCACTATCCTTGGCCTTACGGTGACGCCACCCAATTTTGGGGAATCGGACAGAGAAGCGGAAGTACCTTGGCCAGATGGAGCGTCCCCCGCCGCGGGCGCCGTTAGTTCCGGGCAAGCTGGGTTTTCGGAGGATATTGACCCCAAATGCGACCCCGGTATTGTTCGCGAGTTCCTACGGCGATTCGGCTTCGGTTTTCGGTTGGCTCGCATGGTTCCAAGGAAGTAGACACTGAAAAAAACGAGAGAGGCAGACATCACGAAAAACATAGTGGGATACCGCGGCCAGCCAAGGTCGCCCGCTAATCGCAGCGTGATTCCCGCGAGCGGACCGCCCAAAAGCAACCCGGCGTCAAAGGTCGCCATCATCAAGGTCGTGGCAAGTCCCCGATGCCGTTTGGGAAAGGTGCCGCAGCCCGCTGCCACGATTGCCGGAAAGAGAAAGGCGTGCGCAATGCCGAAGACCAATCCCGGAAACACCAATTGCCAGGGCCGTTGAACGATCAAAAACAGTGCCTGGCTGACACCGAGAATAACAATGCCAAGCATGATCGTGCGGTCCAGTTTGAGATCGGAAATCTGGGGCAGAAAAACGCCACGGATAATGAGCGCTGTTGCCGCATACAGAAGGAGGAAACCGCTCACCGAATGCCCACCGAATTCGGCTACATATCGTGGCAAAAAGGTCGGGGGAACTGAAAGTGCCGCCCCGGCGACCACTCCGGCTAATACCGTTGGGATGGATGCGTAACGAATCACAAGCCGAATGATGGAGGGTTCGCGGACGGAAGAGCGTCGAATAGCAGGTCCGTTTCCATATCGGGCGGAAACGTCATGTCTTCGCGAAGCTCTTTCTGGGGGGACAACCCACGCCAAGGGAAGGCTGAGAAGACACATTCCACCTGCCGTGAGAAACAATAGTCGTGATTCCCACACGGACGTGATTCCTGCGGGGAATAAAAGGTCGGCCAGAGGGGCCCCTAATAAAATCCCTGCAAAACCGGCAGAACCGTAAATCCCGATAACCTCGGCCATACGCTGTTTGGGCGCGCGTGCCGAGATCAATGTCATTGAGGCGCTAAACACACCGGCAAGCGAGATGATGTAGAAAACGCGGGCAAAATAAATCGCCGGACCCCGGTAATCGTTGATGCCAAGGTGGACAATGCAACCTAATGCGGTGGCAAGGATCGTCAGAAGCCAGATCCGTCTTGCCCCGAAGCGATCAATACTTCGGCCAAGGGCAAATCGCATGATGAGACTTCCTACCATTCCAAAACCGATGATCCAACCGAGATGAAATTCATCGGCTCCGAGGAAGTTCACGTAGTCCGCGTAACGACAAAGCAGGGTGTTTCCCGCAGAGACCAGGGCGTTTGACAAATAGGCTGCCCAGAATGTGAGGTCGTAAATAGAATCTTTCGCGATCGGCAAGGGCGAAACGTCGTTACAAGGCGCGGGGAATCGAGCGTTTTCCGACAAACCGGATTTCTGGCCTTTTGCAGAACCTGGCTGAGATAGAAAGAATGGGAGAAAAATGCGAACCATACAGAAACTTGGGTACGGCGGAGGTTTAACTTTTGACAAAAATCAAGCCCGCTTAACAAACGCGGAAAGCGGGCTATGTCGAATCACTACGGACGCTTGAACGACGGCTGCTGGCCACCTATCCGGTAACAAGAGGGAGGACGGCCCGTTTCGGTTCGGTGGAAACCCAGCAAACGCAAGCACGATGTGTTATCATACGCTGGAATCGCGAAAACGCCAAGCTCATTCTCGCACATTCTTGCCCTGCCCGGTCGCGTGCGATCTCAGTTTCTTTCGGAGGGACGCGCTTGTCAGGTCCGCCCCTCGGAGGGACCCGCTCGTCGGGTCCATCGTACGACGTTGGATTGCCCATTGCTCTTCGGCGGGCATGACAAGCATGCCCCTGCGATTCTTACCTTCGGAGGGACGCGCTTGTCAGGTCCGCCGCGCAACGTTTGATAATCCATCCCAGTTCATCGGACGCGACAAGCGCGTCCCTCCGAGCGGAGACGACGAGCGTACCGCACAAACCCTCGGGAGACCCGCTTGTGGGCTGCCTCATTGTGCTCGGCGGACGAACACGCCCCATTCTTCCCCGTAATAGCGATTCAAATCCGTCCTTACAAGGCATAAAAAAACAAATGCCCCGGGGACGGGCTGGCTCGTTACACGGGACCATCAAAGAGGATGCCCCACTCGGGCGTCCGCACGAACGGTCTGACAGACCATCCGTGCAAAACGCATAACACTTGATCCATCAATGCCCCCCAGCTTTGCCCGTCCCACAGGGGCGCCACAATGAACCCTCCGTGGTCGTTGGAGGCGACGTCAACCCGAATCAGGTCTTGATCGGGATCCGTTTCGGTTGAGCCGTTTCGTCTTTCGGCAGCGTGATGTGGAGGACGCCATCCTTGTACTCGGCCTCGATCTTCTCTGGATTCACCGCAGCCGGTAGCGGGATGACTCGCTGGAACCGACCGTACTGACGTTCCACGCGGTGATAGGTCTTCCCTTTTTCCTCGGATTCCTGCCGACGTTCGCCGGTGATCCAGAGTTGGCCTTCTTTCAGTTCGACCGAGAACTCCTCGGGTTTCATCCCCGGCAGATCCACCGTCACCTCAAACGCTTGATCGGTTTCGGCGAGGTTGATCCGCGGAGCGAACCACAAGGCCAGTTCGGTCCCGCCATCACTGCCGAAGAACTGATCCATCAATTCGTTCATTTCGCGACGGAGCGATTCAAACAACCGGGTTGGAGTTGTGGTCCAGGGTACCAGGGTCCTCGTCATATCCGCACCTCCTATTCCTAGGAAGAGACGCCACCGAGCTTACCCACCACCTCGACCCAGCCGGCGGCATCCCGGATCGAGGCTGCCACCCGCAAGCGTAGCCAGGGATGATTCCGTGAGACGAGTCACATCTTTTTAGGTCTGTCCAATCTCAGATGCAAGCAGTATGCCAATTCGCACGTGGTCATTTAGGTTGGGGTCGCGATGAACTGCCACAAGTTATTGTTAAAAAACAAGTTACGAATATCTGGCGGTCGAAAATACAGAGCAGCGACAGGCAGTGGCGGCATCCTCTGAAGGCCTGGGAGTCTGCCAAAATGGCAGCGTCTTCGAGTGAATTGCTGTGGAGCATTGACAGTTATTTCCCGTGTGTTGGGTCCGTTCCTCGGAGGGACCTGCTTGTCAGGTCCGCCGAATTACGTTTGATGATCTATCCTGACACGACAGTCGCGACAAGCACGTCCCTTCGAGCAGTTGCGACAAACGTCACTTTCGTTTGCTTATTGCCTGACCTAACAAGTGTGACACGTCCCGATCAAAGAGAATCAACCGTTTCAACGCTGGTTGCCGGCGGAATCCGAGCTTGCGGCCTTGGCCAGTTTTTCGCTGACTTGCCGCATGGTTTGGAGGTTTCTTCTTGGAACGTCGAGGGCTGAATCGCTCAGGAGCCCAAGCTGTACGGCCTTTTCCATCAGTTGGAGGCCTTCTTCCGTCAAAGAAATGGCTTTTTCTCGTTCGCCGGTTTCCCAATAGGAAACCCCCATACTGACGAGTGTCTCGCCGAGTCGGCCTGTCGATGTCTCAGGGAGGTCCCTCATGGCCTGGCGGAAAAGAGGGGTTGCCTTGTCGAAGTAAGTGAGGGCCTGTTTGTGGTCCTTATTCTGGATAGCGTGGACGGCCCCGAGACGGAAGTAAAGTCGGCCGACCAGGTACCAGTCATTCCCATTAGGCTGGCGTCCTTGCATACCCGCTTCGAGGACCTGAATCGCCTGTTCCCCATATTGCTGGGCCAGATCGTGCTGCCCCTTGACCTGGAAGCATTGGACGGCGTCATACAGAGCGATCCCGTAGTCCCACTTCAGACGAGCTTGGCGGACGTGGCTGAGTTCTGGCTCGAGCTGCTGAAAGGCACGATCCATTGTTTCGATCCAGACTGTCGGAGTGATGGTCTGTGGCATTGCCACACTCGTCGCCAGGGCCGTTGCTGAAACCCGAAAGAGCTTTTCCGCCGATTGATGTTCGGTGTCGATGAGGTCCTGAGCTAAGGCCATGGCGCGCTCGAGCCACCGCGGCACAACAGAGTCTTTTTGTTCCCAGGGTCCCCAGGCAATATCAAGAGCCGCCCCGAGGTGAGCGTCTACGAGAACCTCTTTTGCTGCCACGCGGATCGCCGGGTGGGGGTCTGTGCGGAGGGGTTGGGCCACTTTGACGGCCTCGAAATGGTAGTCCAGGGCCTTCTTGTAATCCGGTGTGCTCATCGTTTGATAAATGTTACCCAATGTGCATAAGGCTCGTGCCTTGACATGGGGACGTTGGTCCGAAACCGCGACCACCTGTTCCAGTTGCTGGATGGCGAGCTCGTCCTGTCCCACCTCATCGAGAATTTCTGCCAGGGCCAGACGATAATGCAAGTTGGCGGGATCGAGTTGAACGGCATTTTGGGCACTTGCTAGTGCCTCTTTGACCTGCGACAGTTCCTTTTGAATACGTGACAGCAGCCACCATGCGCGATGGGCCTTTGCATCCAGTTTTAGGGCCTCTTCCAGATCGCGGGCGGCACTCTCCGGATCCGTCTCCCAAAAGGTCTCTGCTCGGAGAATAAACGGTTCCGCTGTGACCCGAGCTAATATGATTTGCGTCACAAGGTTTGATGACTTTCCGGGTTCACCCGCAGGGGCAAGACTAAATAGGACTCCTCGTTCCGGATAGGTCTGGCCGAGAATCTCACCTTGAGGATTTGACACCAGGACCGGGCGGAATTGCGACAGTTCCAGATGTTCGGCGACCAGATTGGCGGGGTAGGTCTTGTCGAGGCGAATGATGATCGCTTCCACTTTCTCACTACGAAGATGCACCTCGATCTGATCAAAAGGCGGGATCTCGTAAAGGTGGTACGCCTCCGACCCTTTATCGACAACACTCTTCGGTGGACCCCATTGTCGGGTCAAATCCTGAAGAGTCGAAACACCAGGAGTGATTCCGTTGAACGCGGCCGGCTCCACAGTCGCAGGCGCTGTGGTCGTTTTGGGATCGGGGCGAGGCGAAATCGATTCCGTAGATGGTGGAGTCTCCTGAGGAGACACGGTTGACGTCTCGATTCGCAAAGCGGTGTCTTCTGGAGGTGAACTCCTCTCGTTGGGAGTCTCTGACTGGCCTAGCGAAAGCTGGAGCCGTCCAACCTCCGAATTAATGGGCG
>Ga0209162_1003627_pt1 | contig 12303 bp, 9 predicted proteins | sample YNPNPMetaG_FD_187121 | JGI IMG/M metagenome (GOLD analysis project Ga0209162, IMG submission 187121) | Anoxygenic and chlorotrophic microbial mat microbial communities from Yellowstone National Park, USA - YNP NP MetaG (SPAdes) (version 2) ...
GTATCCTCCACAGTTAGCGATAACATGCTCAACGAACCTGCACCCTCCAGCGGCTTCTGCTGCTCCACCAACTCGCCGGCGCCGCAGGCTACCCCGCAGGGATACCGCGTCCACACCCCGTTCACGGTGTCCTTGCGCCACCGACGACCACGGTCAAAACCGTAGCCTTACTCATACGCTAACGGCACCTTGCCATCGCCGCAGCCCCGACGTATCCGAACCAGCCTGCCCGCCAAACTGAAATCTTCGGGGTACGCCCACTTCGTAGATTGCGCCCCCTCACAGTCTTGCGATGACCTGTTCGAGGTATCTGGCTAGTTGCTCTTCCTCTTTGGTAGGATAAACCTGCTTGCGTACACGCGGCTTGCCGGGCTCGACGGTCTCTACCCACTCACGAAGCAGCAGCCATTCCCGATAGGTTCTGATTACCGTTCTCACCTGACGCCGATATTCAGGTGCTATCGCCCCGGCTACTGTTGAAGCATCGGGACGCTGTGTCACCTTTACCTCGGTAATTTGCCTAACCAGCGCCGCTGGCATAAAGTGCTCAAGCACAGACAGAAGCTGCTGCCGCATGTCCTGAAAATGGGTCTCGCGCAGGGCGTCATAGGAATAGGCTACAGCAAGAAGGTAGCCGACGAATGGATCCCTTCTTGTTTTATAGCCTATTTCCAGAAGTTTCTCTGCCTCGTGGAGCAGATGAAACATGCTTCTTAGGTCGCTCGCTCCTCCCTCAGGCGGGTAATTTGTATCTAGCCACTCCTGAAACAGCAACACTCCGAGCTGCGTTTTGCCCAAGTTGGAAGTGGTACGATCCCTTTGGAGCCGCTCTTTCTCGGCATCGCGAAATGCTTCGTCGGCAAAGAGCATCGCCATATGGACAGCGAGGTTATCAGGATACTGTTGCGAAAGTTTGCGCAGAAACAGTACGTCTTTCAAAGAATCCGTCGGCACGTCGCGAGGGAAGAACCCCGCAATGCGCTCTTGCCATCGCTGCAAAAGTCGCGCCTTTATGGGTAGCTCTTGTGCCAAAACGCCAGCGCTGATCAGCAGGGCAATCATAACCATGCAAAGAATGGTCTTCATACGGTGAACCCCCTTTTCGCTTTTCTTAGGCTGAGGCTGCTATGGTTGGTCTCTTAACCTCTGTCGGTCGCCATCATAAGCAATGCTCTCATAGTGGACGTTCTATGTACGCCACAGACTTTGCAGGTGACACGCTGATGCCTGTCCATTCCACGTCGGCTATGTAGCCTTGAGCCCACCATTTGCTGCAGGTTCCTTTCCGTACACACCACGTGATAGCACCGTACACTTCCAATGCGGTATACGGGGCAACAGCTACCGTGTCCTCTTGCGAAAAAGTCACAGTCTTGGTTGTCCCGACCGAGATGCCCCTTTTTGAGTGCGAACAACGTTGCAATACGTCCAGACGGCACAGTAGCCTCAATCTGCCCCGCTTCGGTTTTGGAAATGGTTACTGTACGAGTGAAGCGTTGAGACTGCTGTACCGATGAATCGTTCTCCAGTATGCATAGAAGCTGCCAGTCTGGTCGGCGGGTTCGGTGCGGGATTGCCGTTAGCGTCAAGCCACTGCCACACCGTGGTTACCGTACCGTTGGCATAAGTGCTAAAGTCCGTATTTGAGCTATAGAACAAAATGGGTGTCCAACGAAGAGGCCAGCCGTAGTCGCTCCAGTGATACACTACCGGCCAGTTACCATAGGGGGGACGTGGGGAAAGGTCATATACAGTGGAACCTTGTGCTTCGTAATGCTTAACCCATCTGCCTTGAGCCTGGGATTGGAGAGGTGGAACCATGACGCAAATAGCAAGCACAGTCCACATTGCCGGATGTAACGCGTGCATTAAGTATTTCTTAAGAAGTAGCTTTACTCCCCCCCTGTAGTACTGCAAAATTCAGTATTCTACCCTTCATAGCGAAGATGAAGACGCACACGGTAGCCAGTGTGCGCAGGCAAGCAAATCGTCGTAACATTTGCTAGCACCCTCCTTTGTTGTGTTGTGTTGAAAAGCCGTCTGGAGATTTTCGTCCACACTACGCGAGATGCGGTACCGGCTACAGTATCGCACCTTCCTACATGGTTGTCAAGCGTTTTTGCGGGGGGTGGGAAAAAATTCTCGAATCTCGCCAAAGGTTGCGCCCTATGTTCTTGCGAGGGAGCGCAGCGACCAAAGCGAACTCCTGCGCTGTGGCGGATGCGGGCACACTCGTAAAAGCTCTGCAACGGCTCGGCAGGAGCCTCGCCCTCACGGGGTTGGAAAGGGCTGTATCCATCATTACCCCTGCCGGTGCTGGGCTAAGCGGTTGACGATTCCCCCCTCACTCCTGTATAATTCCTTCACCAGCCCATTCATCAGTATGCTTGAGGAGGCGTATCGCTAACTTGATTATCGTACTGAAACCCCATGCGACAGAGCAAGAAATCGAAGATCTGACCGAGAACATCCGGGCGCGCGGGTTTGGCGCGCACGTGTCGCGCGGCGTCGAGCGCACCATCATCGGCTGTATCGGCGTCATGGATGCGGAGAAGGCGGTGCTTTCCGAACAGTTTTACGCGCTGCCTTACGTGGAACAGGTTATCATCATCTCCAAACCCTACAAGCTGGTAGGGCGTCCCTTCCGACCGGAGGGTACCGTCATCAACGTCAGGGGGGTGCAAATCGGGGGCAACCGCCTGACGGTAATGGCAGGTCCCTGCACCATCGAGTCGGAACAGCAGCTGATGGAAACGGCTCGATTTGTCAAACGGATGGGTGCGCACATCCTGCGCGGCGGCGCGTATAAGCCCAGTACCTCTCCCTACTCGTTTCAGGGCATGGGCGAGGAAGGTCTCAAACTGCTCGCCACCGCACGCGAAGAGACGGGATTGCCCATCATCACGGAGGTGATGGACACGCGCGATGTGGAACTGGTCGCGCAGTACACCGACATCTTTCAGGTGGGCACGCGCAACATGACCAACTTCGCCCTGCTGAAGGAGATTGGTAACACCAATATGCCCGTACTGCTCAAGCGGGGCTGGGCGTCCCTGATCGAGGAGTGGATGCAGGCGGCAGAGTACATCGCCTCACGAGGTAACTACAACATTATCCTGTGCGAGCGAGGTATCCGCACCTTTGAAACCTATACCCGTAATACTTTCGACATCAACGCTATTCCCGTCGCGAAGGAGATTTCGCACCTGCCCGTGATCGCGGACCCCTCACATGGCACGGGCAAGGCAAGCCTCGTACCTGCAGTGGCGGCGGCAGCGATTGCGGCAGGGGCAGATGGCATTATCGTGGAGGTGCATCCGCATCCCGAGCACGCGCTGAAAGACGGTCCGCAGTCCTTGCGTTTCGAGGCGTTCGAAGAGATGATGCAGAGGTTGCGCGCCCTTGCGCCTGCAGTGGGACGAAGCATTTAGGAGAGGAACGAACATGGCGGAAGCAATTTGCGAACGGCTGTGCATTATCGGGGTCGGGTTGATTGGCGGCTCTATTGGGCTGGCAGCACGCCAGCGCGGACTGGCAAAGCATGTGGTGGGCGTGGGACGCAACGCGGAGCGGCTGAAAACGGCTCTGCAAGCGGGCGCGATCGACGACGCTACTACCTCCCTGCAGGAGGGCGTCACCGGCGCGGATATGGTGGTGGTCTGCACGCCTGTAGGGCTTATCGTGCCCACCATCAAGCTGTGTCTGCAGTGGCTCCCCGAACAATGTGTGGTAACCGATGTGGGTTCCGTCAAAGGCGGCATCGTGCAACAGGCAACCGACCTGCTGGGCGAGCGATTCGTGGGTGGACACCCGATGGCGGGTTCCGAGCAAACGGGCGTGCAAAACGCTCGGGCCGACCTGTTCGAAGGCACCACATGGGCGCTGACGCCCACCGAGAAGACCTCGCAAAGCGCTCTGGAGAAGGTCACCGCGCTGGCGCAGGGAATGGGAGCCAGGGTGCTCATCGCCGACGCTGACGAACACGACCGCGCAGTGGCTCTTACCAGCCATTTGCCCCATGCGCTGGCGCTGGCTCTGGTGCATGTCGCCGAGAACAGCCCGTATCCGCAGTTGATTGGTGGAAGCTTCCGCGACGGCACGCGCGTTGCCGCCAGTTCCCCCGACCTCTGGCGCGACATCTTTCTGCACAACCGCGAACACGTACTCTGGGCAATTGACGAGTTTGCGGGGCAACTGCAGGAGGTACGCTCTGCCATCGAGAGTGAGGACGCAGAGACCATCCAGCGCCTCTTCACTGAAGCGCGGATGCTGCGACAGGCTTTTGGACTATGAGCACGGCGTGCGAAATCATCCCTCTTTCCTCTCCACCCGATGCGTGCATACAACTGCCCGGTTCCAAAAGCATCACCAACCGTGCGCTGTTGCTGGCGGCACTGTGTGACCAGCAGGTAACCATCATAAACGCCCTCCACTCGGAGGATACACAGGTTATGCAGGAGAGCCTGCGGCGATTGGGATTCGTGGTCGAGCAAAAAGACCCTGAGACGCTGGCTGTGCGCGGTGCGGGTGGTAAGATACCTGCCTCCCAAGCCGACCTCTGGATTGCCAACGCGGGCACGGCGGCGAGGTTTCTGACGGCGATGGTGGCGCTGGGCGAGGGAACCTACCGGCTGGATGGCACAGAACGGATGCGCCAGCGCCCCATTCAGCCGTTGCTCGATGCCCTGAACGCATTGGGGGCAGACGCCGTCTCCGAATTGGGCACAGGATGCCCGCCGGTGATTGTTCGGGCGCGTGGGCTGACAGGGGGGAGCGTATCGGTGCGCGGCGACATCAGCAGTCAGTTCCTCTCTGCGCTGATGATGGTGGCTCCCTGCGCCAGACAACCGGTGACCATACAGATAGAAGGCGAGCTGGTATCTGCCCCCTTCGTGCAGATGACCCTCAGGATGATGCGGCAGTTTGGCGTGGACGTGCAATGGGAAAAGGAACGCACTCGCATTGTGGTCCCTGCCCCCCAGCGATACCATCTGACAGGAGACGCAACCTACCCCGTAGAACCCGATGCCACAGCCGCTTCCTACTTCTTCGCGGCGGCGGCGATAACCGGCGGGCGCGTGTGTGTGCGGGGATTACACAAGGATTGCTTGCAGGGGGACATCCGCTTTGTGGAAATCTTACAGCAGATGGGCTGTTCGGTGCGTTGGTTGCCTGATGCCACAGAAGTCGCGGCGGCACACACCCTGCACGGCGTGGATGTGAACATGTCAGACATCTCGGACACTTTTATCACACTGGCGGTGGTCGCGCCCTTCGCCGATAGCCCTACCCGAATCCGCGGAGTGGAGCACGCCCGCTATCAGGAGAGCAACCGCGTGAGCGCAGTTGCCACCGAGCTGCGAAGGCTGGGCATCGATGTGGAAGAACATATTGACGGATTGACCATCTACCCGGGCAATCCAAAGCCGGGCACGGTGCAAACGTACAACGACCACCGTATCGCGATGGCGTTCTCCATCATCGGGTTACGTGTACCGGGCATCGTCATCGCCGAGCCGGGGTGCGTGCAAAAGACTTTCCCTGCTTTCTTCGAGAAGCTGCAGGAGTTACGAGGAGGCGCGAGATGAGGCAGATGGTCATCGCCATCGATGGTCCTGCTGGCGCAGGAAAAAGTAGCGTGGCGAAGCGCGTGGCGCAGGCGCTGGGCTACCGTTATCTGGACACAGGCGCACTCTATCGGGCACTGGCATGGAAAGCAATGCAGCGCGGCTTGCGCCCACAGGACACTCGATATATCATCGAGATGACGCGCGAAACGCGGGTGGAACTCCAGCAGAGCAACGGCGAGCAACGGGTGCTGGTGGATGGTGAGGATGTCACGGAAGCTATCCGCGTGCCAGAGGTTGGGAATCTGGCTTCACCCATTTCTGCCATTCCGGAGGTGCGCGAGATTCTGCTGGACTGGCAGCGGGAATTCGGAAGGCAGGGGGGCATTGTTGCCGAGGGGCGCGATACGGGTACGGTGGTCTTCCCCAATGCAGAGGTGAAGATATTCCTGACAGCCTCGCTGGACGAGCGCGCCCGCCGTCGCCACAAAGAGCTGCTGGAACGCGGCATCAATATCTCCTTCGAGCAGGTCAAGCTGGACATGGAGGCGCGTGACCAGCGCGATAGCACCCGCCACGTGGCGCCGTTGCGCCCCGCACCCGACGCCGTGCTCATCAACACCGACCACATGAGCCTCGACGAGGTGGTGGAGGAGGTTCTGCGAATATGCCGTGCCCGGTTCACGAACGGAACACCACCCTCTACGTAATCTCCCGATGGGTGGTTTGCCCCATCCTGCGATTGCTCTTCTGGATGAAGGTGGAGGGGCGCGAGAACATCCCGCCGGGCGCAGCCATCCTCGCCCCCAACCATACCAGCTATATGGACCCACCGGTAGTCGGATGCGCTGCCTGGCCCCGCTTCTGTACCTATATGGGCAAAGCGCCGTTGTTCAAAATCCCTGTACTGGGCTGGTATATCCGTCGCGCCGGTTGCTTCCCTGTGCACCAGAACACCGCGGACCGCCAGGCACTGCGCACTGCGCTACAGGTGCTGAGCATGGGAGAACTGCTCATCATGTTCCCTGAAGGCACACGCAGCGGGGACGGCTATCTGCTGGAACCGCAGACGGGCGTGGCGCTACTGGCAAAGATGAGCGGTGCGCCGGTGGTGCCTACCGCGATTATCGGCACGCGCGAGATACTGCCAGCCGACCCCCGTCTGCCGCGCTGGCACCGCCTGCAAGTGATTTTCGGTGAACCGATGTACTATCAGCAATTCGCCGAGCGCTATGAGACCGACCGACAGGCGCGGGAAGCCTTTAGTCACGAGCTGATGCGCCGCATCGGGGAGATGATGGAGAGCCGCGGCTACCGCGCCTTTCGCCCGTCATCTCCGGAACGGCTTTCTTCCTGAGATGCCCTATACGGTATAATATGCTTGGTTGAGGTGTATCCCTATGGCTCCACAAACAGTAGAAGAGATTATCCGTGCACTACAAGAGCATCCGGAATGGCGAGAGCCTTTGCTTAACGCTTTGCTGACCGACCAGTACCGGCAGCTGCCCTCGCGATAACGCAACCTCAATACTTGGCCAACACTTCAGGAACCTCCGATTACTCGATAAAGGGCAATACCTGCAGCAGGTACTAGACCAGCATGACATCAGCGACAGTGAATGGAAGCAACTGGTATCTGCAGACGTGATGGTTCGGGGAACACACCGCGACTCTGGCAAAGAGTACCTCATGGTGTGGGAGGTCTCCTGGATAGTGGACAGGAACGACGTGGAGCGTGCCGTACGCCGGGCGCGAATCCTGCGGCGCTGGGAGCCAAATGCGTTGCCCGTCGTGGCTGGCAATGGTATCACTGCTAGTGCGCACGAAGCTGCACAATTGCATGGGGTGCTGGTCATACTGGACACACTGATAGCAGATACCACCTCGATAGCGCAGTAGGTCTTACCAGGCCTCTATTCCACCACAATTGTGCCCGCTTGCCCTTCCTGCACCTCTCCGATGACAGCCGCACAGGGAGTCTGGTAAACCTGAAGTCTTTGCAGCAGCTCATCTACTCTATCTGGAGGCACCGCGATAATCAACCCTCCCGATGTCTGCGGGTCCAGCAGCACATGCTGCATCGCCAGGGAGATAGCCGCGCCCCACTGCAGGTGCTCGCCCACATACTCCCGATTGAGGCTGCCGCCGCGCGTGGTGTTGCCCTGCATCGCCAGACGTTCCACCTCCGGCAGAAGGGGCACCCTCTGGGAGAAAAGACGCACCGCCACTCTGCTCGCCAGCGCCATCTGATAGAGATGACCCAGCAAGCCGAATCCGGTCACGTCGGTCGCCGCGTGTACCTCCACCTCTTGCATCGCCTTTGCCGCTCCATGATTGAGTGACGCCATGACCCGTATCGCCTCATCCAGTACATCGGGAGGGCACTCGTCAAACTTCGCGGCAGTGGTGATTATGCCAGTGCCCAGAGGTTTTGTCAGCACCAGCAGGTCGCCCGGCTTTGCCCCCGCGTTGGTGACCACCTTGTCAGGATGTACCACACCCGTCACCGCCATCCCGTACTTCGGTTCAGGGTCGTCCACGCTGTGTCCGCCCAGGATGACTACCCCCGCTTCCTGTGCCTTATCGTAGCCACCGCGCAGGATTTCCGCCAGCATCTCCGCAGGCGCGCTGTCAATGGGGAAGCAGACGAGGTTGAGCGCAGTCAGCGGGGTTCCACCCATGGCATAGACGTCGCTGAAAGAGTTCGCCGCCGCAATCGCGCCGTACCAGTAGGGGTCATCCACAATCGGGGTAAAGAAATCCACCGTTTGCACGAGCGCCATGTCCTCGCGGACGCGGAACACCCCTGCATCGTCGCGGGTTTCAATGCCCACCAGCAAATCAGGATGGGCGACGTCGGCGAACTGACGCAGCACCTGCGCCAGCTGGGTGGGACCCAGTTTGCTCGCTCAACCCGCGCAGCGCACCAGTTGCGTCAACCGAAGGCGTTTGTCTTCCATTACCCTTCCTGTAGTTTTGCGTTTTTGGCGCGCGATTGCTCGGCGATCTGCTGTTTATAGTCCAGCAGCTTGTGGTGCAAATGCTCATCGGCGGTCGCCAGTATCTGCACTGCGAGCAACCCGGCGTTGCGTGCCCCGCCGATGGCTACGGTTGCTACAGGCACGCCCGACGGCATCTGCACAATGGAAAGCAGCGAATCCAGTCCCTGCAATTTGCTTTCTATGGGAACGCCGATGACCGGCAATGTGGTCACCCCTGCCACCACACCGGGAAGGTGTGCCGCGCCTCCTGCTCCTGCGATAATCACCCGCAAGCCCCGCTCGTAGGCGGCGCGCGCGTACTCTATGGTATCGAAAGGCGTTCGATGTGCAGAGAGCACCTTCATTTCGTACGGCACACCAAACTGCTCCAGCACCTCTGCCGCCTGTTTCATCACCGGCAGGTCGGAGTCGCTGCCCATGATAATCCCTACCAGCGGTTGCGCCATTTTAACCCTCCCCTTATTCTTGCTTTTTATGATACCATAAGCCAGCGTTGGCGGGAACCGTCCTCACCTGCTGCGTGCATCCTACGGTATAATATGCCCAAGAGAGGACTGGGAGGAGCTGCGTCACGTGGACCTGCTGGCGACAGGAAGGCACCGGCAAACAGGCGAAGAGTGCCTGATGGTGTGGGAAATCTCGTCGACGGTCGATGACAACGACGTGCAACGTGCGCTGGCGCGCGCCGAACGACTGCGCCAGTGGGACATCCGCACCGTGGCGGTGGTGGCATGGAAAGGCATTGCCGGCAGCGCACACGAGCTGGCGCAACAGCGCGGGGTGCTGGTGGTACTGGATGGTGTGCCGCAGGATGGGTCCGGGCTAATCCGCTAAAGACATCCTGTGAGCCATTCCCGGCGGCAACTCTACCGTTGGTATCTCCCCGATGGCGTGATAGAGGGCGGAGGGAAGACATGTGGGTTAGACTGGTGGTGTTGCTGATTGCGCTTATCACGAGTGGTAGCGTCTGCGCGTTCGTCCCTGTGCCATCGGATACCGATGCGATATTGCGGTTCGCCTCCGGCACGCTGCAGGGCTGGGCGGTCGAGAACGAACAGACGTGGCGAATCAGCGTGAACCCGCCCTTTTTCTCCCCGCAAGGTGTACAACCCGGTTACGTGGTAAACTCGCTGGAAGCAGGGGAAAGCAACACTGGCGCGTTGCGCTCCCCCGTGTTTACCATCCGCAAGCCCATGCAGCGTTTCCTCATCGCAGGATGGGACGGCACCCTGAACGCCCAGAACGATGGTGACCGCAACTGGGTGCTTTTGCGCTCGTACCCTGATGGCGTCATCCTGCGCCGAGCGCATACACCCGGCAGAAACACTCTGACGCCGGTGAAATGGGTCACGGCAGACCTTATCGGAAGGCAGGTGTATCTGGAGGTCATCGACGGTAACCCCGTCATTCGCCCCGGCGGCTTCGCGTGGATTGCCTTTGCCGCTTACCGACAGGAAGACGTTCCCGTCGCCAAACCAGTGGAACGGAACGACCTTTACGCCGTGCCCATCGACGAGGGGGCAGAGGTGGTGCTGTGCAGGTCTATACCGTTTCTGGCGGCGGCTCCCGAACGGCGCGGCATGTCGCGGCGACAGGTGGACGGTAACCGCGAAACCATTCCTGTAAACGCTCACGCGCAAACGCTGTATCTGCTGGGCATGATGAATGAAGGCTGGGATTACGGCGTAGCGCACTGGGGAGAGCATCCGGAGCTGCGCGATAAACGCGACGACCTGGTGTACGTGGGCACGTCTATTGGCGAACTGCTCATCCGTTACGAAGACGGCACGAGCGACCGGGTGCCGCTGGTCATCGGAGCGACCGCGTGGTTCGTGGCGCAGTGGGCACACGGACCTACCCACTCGGTAGGCGTGCCTATTCGTGAACCTTTCGCCTCGCGCCCGGAATATATGCGCATCCTGCGACGCGCCTTGCGCCTGCGCGAAAACGGGGAAGCCGCCAGCAACGACACCCGGCACGCTCACTACTATCTGGCGATTCGCCCCCGCCCCAAACGGATAGAGAGCATCAGGGTGATGGACAATCCCGATGTGCGTGGACGCCCTCTCATTTCCGCTATCACACTGGCATCTGCCCAGCCGGAGGCAAGCCTGAAGCCCTTCGGTCGGTGGCGCGCGGATGCCGATGACCTCCAGCCTGCTTTCGCCTCTTACCGCGTGCCGAATTGGATTGCCGACCTGAATGCGCTGGCGCATGCACTGTATACTTCAGCAGAAGACCTTCCGCGTCGAGTACCGCTATTGCCTTTTCCCAAAGACACGGATGTAGCCCGTATCCGCTTTCTGGGCGGGCGCGAAGCGGATATGCTCACCAACATCTGGACAGCCAACATCCTGCAGATGATGGAAAAGTTCGAGAGCAACACGGGCTTCTTCCGCGAGACGGGCAGAGATTGCCCCTGGTACGGCGGCTACAGCGGTATCGGCACCTGGGCGCCCATCGGGGTATACGCGGAGGGTGCCTACGGACGCAGTTCGGACCACTACGCGACTCTTGTGCTGCGATGCGCCTACGACGATACCCGTCGCACCAACTATGTGGACTTCTGCGACCGGTGGCTCTACTTCTATCGCGCCAACCGCGACCCTGTGCAGGGTCCCCCCAATGAACCCCTGGACATCACGCGCTATCCGAAAGACGCCCCTCCGCACTGGGCGTTCGTCGTGAACGGTCCCTATTCCCTGCCGTGGGCAATCAACGAGATAGACGGCAACGAGGAAATGGAGGGACATGCTGCGACGATGGTGGGAAGGTGGGTGGTATGGCGGATGCTGGGCGCACCCACGAACGAGTGGTTAACCGCTCCACGCCCGCACGTTTACGGCAAAAGCCGCTGGGATTCCACGCGCGACGCCGCCGAGTTTGTGTGTTGGTTCATGGACTACACGGGACGCGACGTGATATTCAGTGAAGGAGAAGTCACGGGATGGGGTGGGGGACCCCACCTGCCGTTATGTCCGCCGGGCATGAGCCGTGAAACCGACCCCGAGAAGATCCGGCGCAATTACGCCAACGCCGACATGTACGAACCCTACGCCACTTACACCTGCATGGTGGCACTGCGTTGCTCCGCACAAATCGCCGACGCGCTGGGCGAAACGGAACTGGCATCCCGCTGGCGCGCCTACGCCGACCGCCTGCAGACTGGAATGGTTCGCATGTTGAAAGTGGGTGACCATAACAACTTCTGCTGGCGAGTCAGCCCCTACTCGGTGTTGCCCAGCCTGCAGGATTCTCTGGTGCAGGCTTGGTTCTCCATCTATCTGGACGGCTACGACCCCGCACGCTGGGACAGCATGATGACCTCCATCACCCACAACACGCTGCGCCGGCAGTTAGGTCAGCGGTATGGGCACGCGCCCGTGCTGGCAATGGGCTACGGGCAGGGCTGGCTCACCCATGCCGCCCTCATGCTGGACGAGATGGACGATGCGGGCAAACTGCTCTGGAACCTCGCCAAATACGCCTATGACAAAAACATGGATTACGCCGTCCCCCCGCGAGGTATTGACTGGCGCAGATGGCTGTGGATTATCCCCGAAGGCACATGCATCCTGCCGAACGGGATGTGGTACCGAATCGGCGACCTGAGTAACGGTGCCAATCAAGGGCCCGCCATGCACGCTCTGGAAGCCTGCGCTGGTGTGGACGATACCAACCCACAACATGTGCGCATCCTGCCCCGTGCGCCGTCGCCGCTGACCGGCATTAAG
>Ga0209162_1003629_pt1 | contig 12303 bp, 9 predicted proteins | sample YNPNPMetaG_FD_187121 | JGI IMG/M metagenome (GOLD analysis project Ga0209162, IMG submission 187121) | Anoxygenic and chlorotrophic microbial mat microbial communities from Yellowstone National Park, USA - YNP NP MetaG (SPAdes) (version 2) ...
CTCACTTCCAGACAACGCTGCTCGTCGCGCAATTGCCGCTGCCGGTCCACGACAATCACATCACCCTGCCGCCGGGTGTTGTCACTGCCCAGGTGATCGAGTATCAGAACGAGGCTGGCGAGTGCGGCCCCAATGGCTACATCTACCTGGCTAACGGGCGGGCCGTGCTCGAATTTCGTCTCCCCGCAGCGCTGCAGGGGATGGTGATCAACTCGCTCACCCTGACGGTAGTGCCGGACAGCGGCTTCTTGGGTCAACTACCCACTCTTTCGATCTACGACTGGGCTGCAGATGGATGGACACAGATAGGAAGCGTGACAGAAGGGCAACCGTACCAGATCCCCCAGCCGCAGCGTTTTATCAGCTCGACTGGCAATGTGGTCCGCGTGCAGCTCGAACAGGGGCATGGCGGTTGTCTCTACGTTGACCTGGGCCTGGAAGGCGAAATCCCCTCTCCATAAGGAGCACCCGATGGCCGAATTCATCCTCGAAACGCATGGCCTGAGCAAGCGCTATCGGCGCGGCGCGCCGCTGGCGCTCGACGGCCTCAACCTCCAGGTGGCCCGTGGCGCGCTCTACGGGTTCATCGGTCCCAACGGCGCCGGCAAGACCACCACGCTGCGCCTGCTGGCCGGCCTGCTGGAACCGAGCGCCGGCGAAGCCACCATTGCCGGCCACTCGCTGCGCCGCGACCCCCAGGCGATCCGCCAGGTCGTAGGCTACATGCCGGACTTTTTCGGCGTCTATCACGAAATGACCGCCAGCGAATATCTGGACTTTTTCGCCCGCTGCCACAACCTGCCAGCCCAACGGCGAAAGACTGTCGTGGCTGAGCTCCTGGAGCTGGTCAACCTGGCCGACAAGCGCGATGAAGACGTGGGCCATCTCTCCCGCGGCATGCAGCAACGCCTCTGCCTGGCCCGCACCCTGGTCCACGACCCGCAGGTGCTGCTGCTCGACGAGCCGGCCTCGGGCCTCGACCCGCGCGCCCGCGTCGAGATGCGCGAACTGTTGCGCGAGCTGTCAGCGATGGGCAAGACGATCATCCTCAGCTCGCACATCCTGAGCGAACTGGCGGAGATGTGCACCGAGGTGGGCATTATCGAGCGCGGGCGCATCGTCGCCAGCGGCCCGCTGTCGGAACTGCGCAAGCGCGCCCTCGTCGGCGCCCTCCTGCGCGTCCACGTGCTCTCCGACGTCGACGCGGCGGCCAGCCTGTTGGAGGGTTTCCCCGGCGTGAGCAACGTCATGCGGCTGAACGGGGCGCACGATGAGCAGGACGCCTGGCTGGAAGCCTACCTGGCCGGCGACGCCCAGGCTTCTTCGCAACTGCTGGCCCACCTGGTAGAGCATGGCGTCGCCATTGCCGAGTTTCGCCGCGTCAGCGATTCGCTGGAAGAACTGTTCCTGCAACTGACGGACGGTTAGCACAGATGAAAACGAAAATCCTGCACGCCATACGCCGACTTTTCAGAGCCAACCCGATCATCATCAAAGAAATGCGCCGCCACATCCGCGGCCCGCGCGCTTTCATCATCCTCAGCAGCTACCTGCTGGGGCTGGGCCTGCTGGCCTATGGCATCTACCGCCTCACCCTGGCAACCGCTAACGCCTACTATGGCTACGGCGGGGTGCCGCCGAGCGCCTACATCGGCCAGACGCTCTTTGTCAGCCTGGCGCTCTTGGAGATGCTGTTCGTCTGCCTGATCACCCCCGCCATGACAGCCGGCACCATCAGCGGCGAACATGAACGGCGCACCTACGACATGCTCCTGAGCACGCCGCTGCAGCCGCTGAGCATCCTCTGGGGCAAGGTCTTTGCCTCGCTCGTCTATATCCAACTGCTGATCCTGGCCGCCATTCCCCTCTCCAGCATCGTCTTTCTGTTCGGCGGCATCGCCCTGCGCGACGCGATCCAGGCCATTGGCCTGCTGGCGCTGACGGCGATGACCTACGGCGTGATAGGCGTCTTTTTTTCCGCCCTGACACGGCGCACTGGCGCTGCTACCGTGCTCAGCTATGTCGTCATTTCTGCCTTTATTTCCAGCAGTGTCCTGCTGTGGGCCCTCACCAACACAATGAACATAAGTGGACTGCCCCGCCAGCTTCTGTACCTGAACCCGATCAGCGCCCTCGCCTCAGCCATCGTCGCGCCGGGGATGGATTTTTACAGCATGGGCCCGGCAGCCAGCTTACTCATTCTCCTGGGCGGCGGGCCGGATATCCTGGGGCTGTCCGGAACAGTCAGCGGACCGATGCGCCCCCTCTGGCAATACACAGCCGCCGTGTACCTGGCGCTGACTGCTGTGCTGTATGCCGTGACCGGCCAGTTGATCAAGCCGGTGCGGCGCTGGCGACCCGGCTGGCGTGGCCTGCTGGGCTGGGCCCTCGTCCTTGCCCTCGTCATCGCCGGCCTGCTATTCATCTTTACCACCACCCATGGCTCCACCGGTTGGCCGACTATCCCCACACCCATGCCCATTCTCGCCCCTCCGATTGTGCGTGAAGTCGTTGTGCGTGAAGCCATCGAAGTCCCCGTCGAGGTTCCTTCCCCGCTGCCAACCCCCATCCCTCCCCCACCCCCTCCATCCCCCTTTGACGCCGGTGAGCACAAGGCGCTCATCCAGAACACCCTGGCCGCTAACATCTTGCTGGAATCGGGCAACACTTTCTGCGACGTCGATATTCTGGACAGCAACAGCAGCGGTGGTTATGCCCAGGTCTCTGTCTGGGCCTACTGCCGCAGTTTTTCCGTCGCCAATGGTCATATCGTCCCCGGCCAGGGGATCAGCGTCCCTTATGTCTTTGAAATGTCCTGGACCCAGGCAGGCGAGTGGCAGATCGGCGCCTTTTGGATAGCCGACGTCCGCAACAGCCTTTCCCCCGCCGCGCAGCAACGCCTGCTGGAGAGGCCTTACGACGAAGCAGCTGGTGAGGAGCGGCTGCTGGAGCAGGCACGCCAGGCACTGTCAGGAGAATGAGCCCATGACCGCAACCGTGCTTGTCGATCTCCTGCGTCCGCTGCGCCGACGCCTGCGCCTGCGCGACGGGCAACGCCTGGCCCTGCATACGCTGTGGCTGCCGCTCCTGTGCGGCGCGCTGATCCTGCTCGCCGGCCGCCTCTTCCCGCTGCCGGATTACCGGTGCTGGGCGCTGCTCCCGCTGGCCCTCTGGCTGCTGATCGTGCCCGGCTACGGCCTGCTGCGCCCCCTCCCATGGCTATACGTCGCCCGCCGCAGCGACGCCGAACTGGGCCTGCTCGACCGCCTGGCAACGGCGCTGGAGCTGGCCAGCAGATCGACGCAGCGCAAGGCGCGCTTCGACCCCCTGCTGGTCGACCAGCAACAGCAAGACGCCCTCCGCGTCGCCCAGACCGTCGATCCGCGACAGGCCTTTCCGCTGCGCTGGCCATGGCAGCCGCTGGCGCGGGCAACAGCCGGCCTGGTCGCCATGGCCCTGCTGACCTGGCTGCCCAACCCAATGGACGCGGTCGTCGCCGAACGGGCCGCCATCGCCCAGGCCGCCGAGGAGCAGGCCGGGCGTCTGGAAGAGCTGGCCGAAGAGCTGACCGCCGAGGAGGGGCTTGACCCGGCACAGCGCCAGGCGCTGCTGCAACAACTGCACCAGGCGGTCGAGGCGCTGCGGGCCAACCCCGGCGACCGCGAGCAGGCGCTGGCCGACCTGGCCCGCCTGGAGCAGGAACTGCGTCGCCAGCTCGACCCGCAGAATGCCGCGCGCCAGGCGGCGCTCGACGCGCTGGCCTCCGACCTGGCCGCGCTGGCGGGCATCCCCGCACAGGACACATCGCTCGACGAGCTGGCCGCCCTGCTGGAAGAACTCGCCGCCCGCGCTGGCGACATGTCGCCAGCAGAACAGGACGCGCTGGCCCGCGCACTCGAACAGGCGTCCGCCCGCCTGGCCAGCAGCGACGCGGCGCTGGCCGGCGCGCTGAGCCAGCTTGCCCAGGACATCCGCAGCGGGCAGGCTGCAGGCCAAAGCCTGCAAACAGCCAGCGCCGCCCTGCAGGCCGCTTCCGCTGCTGCCGCTGGACAGAGCGCCGTGGCCCAGGCCCTCAACCGCACGCAGGACGCCGCCCGCGTCCTCTCTCAGGCTGGCCAAAGCACCGCCCAGACCTCCTCAGGCCAGGGGCAAGGCCAGGGACAGGGGCAAGGCCAGGGCCAGGGACAGGGACAGGGCCAGGGACAGGGACAGGGCCAGGGACAGGGACAAGGCCAGGGCCAGGGACAAGGCCAGGGTCAGGGACAGGGCACGACCGGCGGCGGAGGGGGAACAACCAGCCGCACCGGACCGCCCAGCACGCGCGTTGGCCGCGCTGGCGCGCCGGTCAACCCCAATCGCGATTACCAGGTCGGTGAGCTGGACACGGTCTTTGCCCCCTGGCAGCAGGGACAGCCTGGCGACCCCGATTTCCTGCCTGGCCGACAGACCGGCGAGGGCGAGGAAATCGTCCGCGAGTCGAGCCCGCAGCCCGGCGCCGCCGGCGCCGCCCTCGTGCCCTACAGCGATGTCTATGCCAGCTATGCCGCCGCCGCCGCTGCCGCCATGCAGCGCGACTATATCCCCGTTGGTCTGAGAGAGTACGTGCGCGACTATTTCACCCTGCTGGAACCGTAGGAGGCCCGCATGCCCGAACAAGCCATCACGCCCGAAACATTCACCGCCACCGCCCTGGCCATCGAGCAGGAGGTGAGCAAGATCATCGTCGGCCAAAAGGCGCTGATCCGTCAGACGCTGATCACGCTGCTGGCCAACGGCAACGCGCTGCTGGAGGGCGTGCCCGGCCTGGGCAAGACGATGCTGGTGCGCAGCATCGCCCAGGCGGTCGATTGCCCCTTCAGCCGCATCCAGTTCACCCCCGACCTGATGCCCGCCGACATTGTCGGCACCAATATCATCGTCGAGGACGAGGGCGGCCGCCGTCGTTTCCAGTTCGAGCCGGGGCCGATCTTTGCCAGCCTCATCCTGGCCGACGAGATCAACCGCGCCACGCCCAAGACCCAATCGGCTATGCTGGAAGCCATGCAGGAACACAGCGTCACCGTGGCCAAGGTCACCCGCCGCCTGCCAGAGCCGTTCTTCGTCCTGGCGACGCAGAACCCGCTGGAGATGGAAGGCACCTACCCCCTGCCCGAAGCCCAGCTCGACCGCTTCTTTTTCAAGCTGGACGTCGAATATCCCTCCGTAGAAGAACTGGTCGAGATTGCCGACCGCACCACCGGCGTCGAGATACCCCAGCCTCAGCCTGTCGCCAACGGCGAGACGATCCGCGCGATGCAACAGTTGGCGCGCGGCGTGCCCATCGCCGAACACGTCACCGCAGCGGCGGCCCGCCTGGTGCGCGCCACGCTGCCCGACGATGCCAACGCCCCCGACGTGGTACGCCGCTATGTCAACTATGGCTCCAGCCCACGCGGCATGCAGGCACTGATCCTGGCCGGCAAGATTCTGGCCCTGCTCGACGGCCGCTACAACGTCGCCGTCGACGACCTGCGCGCCGCCGCCCTGCCCGCCCTGCGCCACCGCCTCATCCTCAACTTTGAAGCGCAGGCAGAGGGAGTCACGACGGACAGCATCATCACCCAGGTCGCGGACGACATTCTGTAAGCGGGGGACGGTCAAGGGGTGAACAGCCATCTTCTCCTTGAGCCCGCTTTTCTGGCCCAACTGGACCGGCTGGCGCTGGTCAGCCGGCGCATGCGCGCCGGGCAAATGCAGGGCGAGCGACGCAGTCCCCAGCGCGGCAGCAGCGTCGAGTTTGCCGATTTTCGCACCTACACCAGCGGCGACGATTTCCGCCAGATCGATTGGAACGCCTACGCCCGCCTGGAACGGCTCTTTGTCAAGCTCTTTGTCGCCGAGGAAGACCTGACTTTTCACCTGCTGCTGGACGCCAGCAAGAGCATGGACTGGGGCGAGCCGTCCAAGTGGGCTTTTGCCCGCCGTCTGGCCGCCGCCCTGGGCTATGTCGTCCTGGTGGGATTCGACCGCCTGAACGGGGCGGCGCTGGGAGGCGCTCGCCTACCCACTCCGCTGCGCGGCAAGCGCAAGGCGCTGGCCTGGTTCGACTGGCTATCCAGCCTGCGGCCAGGGGGCGAGCTGAACCCCGCCACAGCCCTGGGCGACTATATGGCCCGTGCCGGGCGCCCCGGCCCGCTGCTGCTGATCAGCGACCTGCTGGGGCCCGGCTGGGAAGCCGGCCTGCGCGCTCTGGCCGGCCATCAGTACGAGCTGACCGTCCTGCACGTCCTCTCGCCGCAAGAGGTCTCCCCCACGCTGGAGGGCGATGTGCGCCTGGTCGACAGCGAGACCAGCGCTGCTGTCGAGCTCACCGCCGACTATGACCTCTTGCAGCGTTACCGCTCCCGTCTGGCTGCCTGGCAGGAACACCTGCGCCAGTCGTGCGCCGCCATCGACGCCCACTATGTCTTTATCGAAACAAGCATCTCTCTGGAGGACCTGGTGCTGGCCTACCTGAGAAAGTACGAGGTGCTGCGATGAGCCCCTTTATCGCGCCGCTGGCCTTTGCTCTGACCGCGCTCATCCCGGTCATTGTCGCTCTCTACTTTCTCAAATTGCGCCGCCAGGAGCAGCTCATTTCGAGCGTCTATCTGTGGCAGGAGATGGTGCGCGATGTGGCCGCCAACGCTCCCTGGCAGCGCCTGCGCCCCAACTGGCTCTTGCTGCTGCAAATCCTCTTCCTCGTCGCCCTCATCCTGGCCCTGGCCCGCCCCTTTTCCTGGACCCTCGCCACAACGGGCGATCACCTCATCCTGATCGTCGACACATCAGCGAGCATGGCCGCTCACGACGTGGAGCCGAACCGTCTGGGCCAGGCCATCGAGCAGGCCCGCCGCCTGATCGCCAGCCTCCCCGCCGAGGTGCCGGTGACGCTGATCGCTGCCGGCGACCAGGTAGAAGTGCCCCTCTCAGCCAGCAACGACCGCAGCCGGCTGGGACAGGTGTTTGACTCGCTGCGCCCCGGCAGCGGCAGCGCCGACCTGGCAACCGCGCTCGAACTGGCCAGCGCCGTCGCCGCAGGAGAGGCCGATGCGCAGATCGTGCTCCTCTCTGACGGAGGCGGACAACTGCCCGCCCGCCTCAGCAGCGCGGCCGCGCTGCGCTACATCCCCATCGGCGTATCGGGTGAAAACCAGGCCATCAGCGCCATCTCGCTCGACCCAGGCCCCGGCGGACACGGCCTGAGCGCTTTTGTCCGCCTCACCAACTATGGCAAGCAACAGGTCGAGCGCCGCCTGGTGCTGACCGCCTACCCCACCCACCCCGCCCGGTCCGGCGGCCAGATCGTCACCGTGCGCGACCTGGCGCTTCCCGCTGACGAAGCTGTGGCGCTGACTGTACCCGACCTGCCGACCGAGACCGTTGCCATCGAGGCGCGGCTGGAAGGTACGGACATCCTCCCCCCTGACGACAGGGCCTGGGCGGTCGCGCCGCTGATCGCCGGCGCGCAGATCCAGATCGTTGGACCCGGCAACCGCTTCCTGGAGATGGCGCTCTCGCTGCTGCCCGGCGTCGAGGTGACGACAATCTCGCCCGCCGATTACGAGGCCGCCTGGAGCAGCGCCGCACCGCAGACGACGGATACCAACTGGCTGACGATCTTTGACACCGTTCTGCCAGAGGAAGGACACTATCCGCCCGGCGCGCTGTTCTTCCTCGGCCCGCTGCGCTCGGGCGAGTTCTTTTCCGTCACCGGCGAGCTGACCCTCCCCACCCCCCTTCCGGCCAGCGCCAACGATCCCCTGCTGCGCTATGTTGACCTGCGCGAGGTGGTGGTGCAGCGGGCGGCGCGCATACCGCTGCCAGCGTGGGGCCGCCCGGTCATCGTCGCCGACGACAGCGATGGCGCCGCGCCGCTGCTGGTCGTTGGCGAAAGGGGCGGGCGGCGCATCGCCGTGCTGGCCTTCGACCTGCGCCAGTCCGACCTGCCGCTGCGCGTCGCCTTTCCCATCCTGCTGGCCAACCTGGTCGACCTGCTCGCCCCTGGCGCAGGCGGCGCGCTGCCGGCAACAGTCGCGCCCGCCCAGCCGCTCGCCATCCCCCTGCCGCCGCAGGCTACGGCTGCCCTGGTCACCCTGCCCGACGGCAGCACGCGGCGACTGCCAGCACAACATGGAAGCGCGCTGCTGGACGAGACAGCCAGCCCCGGCGTCTATGAGGTGGCCTGGGAAGCAGAAGGGGAACGCTGGCCCCTGGGCCGCTTTGCCGTCAACGCCTCCAGCCCCGCCGAGTCGGACGCAGCGCCGCGCCAGGAACTGGAGATTGCAGGGATGGAGAACCGCACCATAGCCGCCGAGCAACCGGTGCGCCAGGAGTGGTGGCGTCCGCTGGTCTGGGTTGCGCTGGCGCTGCTGCTGGCCGAGTGGCTGCTGCAACATCGCGGCGAAGTGGTCTGGCTGTGGGGCCAGGCAGCCCGGCGACGGAGAGCGGAGGGCTGATGTCCATTTCCTTCGCCAACCCTGCCTGTCTGTGGCTGCTCGTGCCCTTTCTGCCGCTGCTGGCGCTGCCGCTGGCCGGGCGAAACGCGCGGCAGGCGCTGCGGCGCAAATGGCCCTCCATCCTGCTGCGCCTGGTCATTGGCCTGGGGCTGATCCTGGGCCTGGCCGGCGCCCGCTGGGTACAGCCGGTCGACGACGTGTCGGTGGTCTTTGTCATCGACCTGTCGGACAGCGTGCCGGCAGCAGAGCAGGAGCGAGCCGAGACGTTCATCCGCCAGGCCATCGCTGCCATGCCCGCAGGGGCGCGCGCGGCGGTCGTCGCCTTTGGCGAGGAGGCGCTGGTCGAACGGCTGGCCTCCGAGGCGCGCGATCTGCCGCCCATCGCTTCCGTCCCTGGCTCCGGCCGCACCGACATCGCCAGCGCCATCCGCCTGGCCCTGGCTCTCTTCCCCGAAGAGAGCCACAAGCGGCTGGTGCTGCTCTCGGACGGGTTGGAGAACGTCGGCGACGCGCTGGCCCAGGCCGACCTGGCCGCTGCGCGCGGCGTCGAGATCGCCGTCGTGCCGCTGCTGGCTCCGCCCGCCGATCAGGAGGCCTATGTCGCCGACATGGAAATGCCGTCAGCGGTGCGCCAGGGACAAGAGTTCGACGTCATCGTCACCGTCGAAAGCACGCTGGCGCAGGAAGCGACGCTGCACCTGCTGGGCGACGGGCAACTGCTGGCCAGCCGCCATGTCGCGCTGGAAGCGGGGACGAACCGCATCGTCTTTTCCGTCACCGCCGGACAGGCCGGCTTTCGCCGTTACCGCGTCGAGCTAGAGCCGCTGTTGGACACGCTGCCGCAGAACAACCTGGCCTCCGGCTTTGCCGTCGTCTCCGGGCCGCCGCGCGTGCTGGTCGTCGAGGGCCAGGCGGGCGAGGCCGAAGCCCTGCAGCGGGCGCTCGAATCGACCGACGTGGTGGTGACCGTCGTTGCGGCGGGCGCGCTGCCGGTCGATCTGGCAACGCTCAGCAGCTATGACACTGTCGTGCTGGTCGACGTGCCGGCGGATGCGCTGCCTACCGGGGCGATGGAGGCGTTGCCTGTGGCCGTGCGCGAGCTGGGTCGCGGGCTGGTCATGGTCGGCGGCGAGCACAGCTTTGGCGCCGGCGGCTACCTGCGCACACCGCTGGAGCAGGCGCTGCCGGTGGATATGGACGTGCGCAGCCGCACCCGCGAGCCCAACATCGCCCTGGTGCTGGCCGTGGACAAATCCGGCAGCATGGGCCGCTGTCACTGCAACAACCCCAACGCCCGCCCAGGCGAATATGCGCGGGTCGAGGTGGGACTGCCCAAAGTCGATATCGCCAAGAGCGCCATCCTGATGGCCAGTCAGGCGCTGGGGCCGCTGGACTATATGGGCGTGGTCGCCTTCAACGAGAACGCGCTGTGGGCGCTCGAGCTACAGCCGCTGGTTGGCGAACCGGCACTGCAAGAGGCCATCGGCGGCATTCAGGCTGAGGGCGGCACCAACATTTACGCCGGGCTGGCAGAGGCGGAAGAGGCGCTGCGGGAAACGTCAGCGCGGGTCCGCCACATCATCCTGCTGACCGACGGCTGGTCGTCGAGCGGTGATTACCAGGCGCTGACAGCGCGGCTGGAAGAGGAAGGCATCACCCTCTCGGTTGTCGCCGCGGGCGAGGGCTCGGCCGAGTACCTGGAAGGGCTGGCGCTGGCCGGAGGCGGCCGCTACTATGCCGTGCCGTCGATCCAGGACCTGCCGCAGATTTTCTTCCGCGAGACAGTCGAGGCGACCGGCTCGTACATCATCGAGGAGCCGTTCTATCCGTTGCCGGCAGGGACGACGCCCATCCTGCGCGGACTCGACCCGCTGGCCCTGCCGGCGCTGCAAGGCTACAACGGAGCCACACCCAAAGCCACGGCGCAGGTCAGCCTGGTCAGTCCGCGCGGCGACCCGCTGCTGGCGCAGTGGCAGTACGGCCTGGGGCGGGCCGTGGCCTGGACCTCGGACCTGAAGGCGCAGTGGGCAGCGGACTGGGTGGAATGGGAGCGCTTTAACGCTTTTGCCGCGCAACTGGTCGGCTGGACGCTGCCCGAACCGGCCAGCGAGCAGTTGCAGGTGACGACGCGGCTCGATGGGCCAACCGCCTACTTCCAGGTCGACTCGACGGACGACGAAGGCCGGCCGCGCGATCTGCTGGAGACGCAGGTGACGCTGATCGGGCCGACGCTGGCCGGGCAGACAGTCGAACTGGAACAGACGGCAGCGGGACGCTACGAGGGCAGCATGCTGGTCGGCGAGCCGGGAACGTACATGGTGCAGGTCGTGCAGCGAGACGCGGAAGGGCAGCCGGTAGCACAGCGGACGACGGGCCTGGTCGTGCCGTACTCGCCCGAATATCGGCGTGCGGGCGATGGAGGAGCTTTGTTGACCGCGTTGGCGCAAACGACAGGAGGGACGGCGCTCGAATCGGAGGCGGCAGCGTTTGCGCCGACGCAGCGGCCGGCAAGCCGGGCGCTGCCGCTGTGGCCGGCGCTGCTGTTGACGGCGGCCCTGCTGTTTCCGGCGGACGTGGGCGTGCGTCGCCTGCGCCTGACGCGCGCCGACTGGCAGCGCCTGGGCGAGTGGGGTCGGGAGCGGCTGCGCCGCGCGCGTCGGCCGGCGGGCGGGCGGCTGGAGCCGGAGCTGCTGAGCGACCTGTTCCGTGCGCGCGAGCGGGCGCGTCGGCGGCAGGCGCGCGCTGAGAGGCCCGCGGTCACGGCTGAAACGTGGCGACCAGCAGCAGGAGAGAGGCCAGGCGAGGGGGCCCAGGCCCCTCCGCCCAGCGCAGAAGAAGCGCTGGCGCGGCTGCGGCAGGCCCGCGAGCGAGCGCGCCAGCGCAGAGGGTGACACAAACCTCCCGCAGGTCGCAGGTCTGCGGGAGGCTCGATGCTAGGGTCTGACCAGCGGCAATGGCGGCGGCGCCGGGCTGACGCGCTCACCGACGCGCACCTCCAGCGGCCCGTGCTGCGTCGTCGCCCCACTCATGTCCACCTGCTCCAATAAGAAGCGAGGAGTTCCCAGGTGTTGGCCGCCACGTCATAGACCCAGATAGTGGCCAGATCGCCGCTGCCAATGACATAGCGCTCTTGAAACTCCAGGTGTATCTGCAGGCCAGCGTGGTTGGGCAGCAGGATGTGCGGCGAGTAGAGCAGATCGACCGTGTTGTCCGGATAGCCGGTCCAGGCGCCCTCGCTGGCCCGTAGACGATAAAAGCCACCGCTATCCCAAGACCAGGCACTCTGGCGGAGCACTCTGGTCTCGTCCTCGTACCAGCCGACGCCATAGCTACCGCCATAGTTGGAGCCATCGGTGACAAAGCGCAAACGGACCTGGCTGCTGTTGGTATGGGCGTACGTTCAGAAGTTCCCAGCCGGTCTGCGACCGGCGCCGTCGGCCTGAACACGTCGTCTCAGGCGACCAGACGGGGGTCGCAGACCCCCTGCGAGCGAAATCTGTGAAATCTGTGTAATCTGTGGCTCAGAAGCTCCCAGCCGGTCTGCGAGTAGCGCCGTCGGCCTGAACACGTCGTCTCAGGCAACCAGACGGGGGTCGCAGACCCCCTGCGAGCGAAATCTGTGAAATCTGTGTAATCTGTGGCTCAGAAGCTCCCAGCCGGTCTGCGACCGGCGCCGTCGGCCTGAACACGTCGTCTCAGGCAACCAGACGGGGGTCGCAGACCCCCTGCGAGCGAAATCTGTGCAATCTGTGTAATCTGTGGCTCAGAAGCTCCCAGCCGGTCTGCGAGTAGCGCCGTCGGCCTGAACACGTCGTCTCAGGCAACC
>Ga0209162_1003634_pt1 | contig 12283 bp, 7 predicted proteins | sample YNPNPMetaG_FD_187121 | JGI IMG/M metagenome (GOLD analysis project Ga0209162, IMG submission 187121) | Anoxygenic and chlorotrophic microbial mat microbial communities from Yellowstone National Park, USA - YNP NP MetaG (SPAdes) (version 2) ...
CAGCTGCCAATTTGTCTTTGGCCAGTCTTTCACTGAAACAAGCCTCGCGTTTTCCTCAGGCAAAGTGACACCGCCGGTCCCGGCTCGTAATCCGCTGGTCTGGGCAGCATTGCCGGTTGCAAGAAGCCAGCCGGCCCCGACAAGGTAACTGCCGCTGGAAGCGTCGGGTTCGATAACAAATTCTCCGCCGGTTCGGGGAAAACACTCGATCATCCGGCGTGTCATTTCGATGTACCCCTGTTCTTCCATCGACTCTGAACCGGCAACCTCGACCGTCCACTGGCCAACCGTTCCCGCCAGCAACAGCGCTGACGCGAACTGAGAGCTTTCGCCGACCTCAACCCTGCAGCGGCCGGGCCGTGGCCCGCTGCCATGCACAATCGCCGGCAGCCGGTCGTTCGATGATTCGATCGTGTAACCAAGGCTTCGAAGCGCCTTGAAAAGCCCTGATTGCGGGCGTTGATGCATTCGATCAGTGCCATACAACCGGTACCGGCCCCGACCCAAACATGCCAGAGCAGTCAAAAACCTCGCTGCAGTCCCCGCATTCCCAACATACAAATCAATCAGTTCCGCCCCCGACGTCATCGGCAGCCGCCCGCCACAACCTCGCACGACAATGGTGCGATTGCAGTTCTCATGTGGATCTGCCGCGACCTCCACGGCAATGCCAAGCGCACGCAGCGCTTCGACCATCACCCGGGTGTCTTCGCTCCAGAGCGCGTGCCGCAAAACGGTCATACCATCCCCCAACGCCGCAAGCACAAGTGCCCGGTTGGTGATGCTCTTGGAACCGGGCACCGTGACCTCGGCCCGCACCAATCGCCGGACCGGCACTATCTCGATTACCTCAGGCAGTGGCATGAAACTGCGTCCTTCTGTCCCGCGTCACCCACTCATCGCGCCTTTTCTTGGCCAGGGTCAAAAAACGCTCAATTTCCGTCTGATCAGACTTAAGCAAAGCGGCACGCAATTTTTTCAGGCTGGCAATGTACTCTGCGACCACACGTGCCAATCTACGTCTGTTGGCAACGAGAATGTCCCGCCACATCTCGGGCGAACCTGATGCCACACGTGTGGTATCCCGAAACCCGTTTGCGCACAACTCGGACTGCTGTCTTCCACGTCCAGCCCCCAGAACAAAATTAACCAATTGCCCCGCCAAAATGTGCGGCAGGTGACTCGACCGCGCCACAAGATCGTCGTGAATCCCGGGTGGCATTGTGATGGTGTGCGCGCCCACTCGCTGCCAGAGCGCCTTTACCCGCCTGAGGGCCAATGCTGAAGTCTTGCCCGTTGGAGTAACGACGCACACCGTGTCTTCGAACAAATCCGGTCGCGCATTCGTCACGCCGGTCTTTTCCGAACCCGCCATCGGGTGACTGCCAACAAACCGCGCTCCCGTTCGCCGGATCATTGTTTCAAGGTCTTGCACCAGACCATCTTTAACGCTCCCCACATCGGTAACAACAGCGTCGGGCGCGATGTGCGGTAAAAACCGCTCGACAAGCAGCCGCATTTGCCCAACAGGCGTGCACAAGACAATCAAATCGGCATCAACAACAGCTTCCGCAAGGTTCATCGTAACATGCTCGGCGGCACCCGCACGAAGGCATTCACGAACGCGTTCTCGGCGCCTGACATAGCCGAAAACAACACCTGCCAATCCCCGCTGTTTCGCGGCCATGCCAAGCGATCCCCCAATCAAACCCACGCCGATCAATGTCAATTTGCGGCAAAGCACGAATCAATGATACGCAACCCCCCGCGTGCGAGCAAACAGGGAAAGATGGTGGGCACGACAGGATTTGAACCTGCACGGATTTCTCCACGGGATCCTAAGTCCCGCGTGTCTGCCAATTCCACCACGTGCCCCTGCGAGCCAGTTTATTCTCGCAGCTCAATGTGCAGATGTAAACACCTTTCTGGGCGCACGGACTAGGAAACATCGTGTCTGTCCCCATATCCCGCCCACCATGCGCCCTTTCGGCCACCCCGCTGAAAGTTGAGCGTTGAACGTTGAACGTTGAACGTTCCCGATCGGTACATCGAACATCGAAACATCGTGTCTGTCCCCATATCCCGCCCACCATGCGCCCTTTCGGTCACCTCGTTGAAAGTTGAGCGTTGGACGTTGGACGTTGAACGTTCCCGATCGGTATGCCCAATATCGTGTCTGTCCCCATATCCCGCCCACCATGCGCCCTTTCGGCCACCCCGCTGAAAGTTGAGCGTTGAACGTTGAACGTTCCTGATCGGTACATCGAACATCGTGTCTGTCCCCATATCTGAGCGTCACAGCAAATCTCGACCGTCAGACCGGCGCTTGCTCGGGTCCGGCGTGTCAAGAGTCTGGCGGTCCGGGCCAAATACCGTGTCTGTCCCTCTATTTGCACCGCCGGTCCCCAGAAACCGTGTCTGTCCCCATATCCCGGCCACCATGCGCCCTTTCGGTCACCCCGCTGAAAGTTGAGAGTTGAACGTTGGACGTTGAACGTTCCTGATCGGTACATCGAACATCGTGCCTGTCCCCATATCTGGGCGTCACAGCTAATCTCGACCGTCAGACCGGCGCTTGCTCAGGTCCGGCGTGTCAAGAGTCTGGCGGTCCGGGCCAAATACCGTGTCTGTCCCTCTATTTGCACCGCCGGTCCCCAGAAACCGTGTCTGTCCCCATATCCCGCCCACCATGCGCCCTTTCGGTCACCCGGTTGAGAGTTGAGAGTTGAACGTTGGACGTTCAACGTTCCTGATTGGTATACCGGACATCGTCCCTGTCCCCATATCTGGACGCCACAGCTGGCCTGGACCGCCCGACCGGCCTTTGGTCAGGTCCACTGGGTCAAGAGTCCGGTCGTCCAAATTTCGTGTCTGTCCCCATATCCCGCCCTACCATGGGCCCTTTCAGTCACCCCGTTAAAAGTTGAGAGTTGAACGTTTCACGTTGAACGTTCCCGATCCGTATACCGGACATCGTGCCTGTCCCCATATACGGGTGCCGCAGCCGGCCTCGGCCGCCCGACCGGGGCCTGGGTAGGTCCGGCGGGTCAAAAGCACGGTCGCCCAAATTCCGTGTCTGTCCCCATATCCCGGCCACCATGCGCCCTTTCGGTCACCCCGTTGCAAGTTGAGAGTTGAACGTTGGACGTTAAACGTTCCTGATCGGTATACCGGACATCGTGCCTGTCCCCATATTGCGAAACCAGATGCCCCAGCTCGGTTCCGCAGTCAAATGGGGGCGGGATGTCAGCGGGGTTTTCTTCCAAAGCGGCGGGCTTTCTTCTGGTAGTCTGTCAAAATCGTGCTCGACCTCCCGGGAAACCCAAATCAACAACATCTTCCAAGCGACCAATTCTCGTGCAGCAGCACGGCTCTGGGGGAAGCAATTTCCCCATTGGCAAAAACAGCGACCAAAAGCGGGAATTGAACTTGCGCGCTATTCAATGTGAAAAAGCCACTCTTACTGAGATCTGATCTTCTACGCGGAACCGCAGGAGCCGAAGCCCAATTGAAAAAAAGCGTACCCGAACACGGTTCCTTGCAGATGCACCTCTCCGGCCCCGCGCCGGCAACTGCCTGCGCATGCGTTCAACCCACGCTGCCTGCGTCGGGAACAGATGCTGCGGGTCAATATTCTCGATATCAGCCCGCGCACGATCGAAATCCCCCAGTCCCATGTGAATCTCCAATGCAGTGCAGAAATAGAAACTCATGGCCGCCCCGGCAACCTTGCTCACAGGAACCGATTTCAGCATCTCGTCTGCTTCCGCATACCGACGGTTCAATGCCAGTGCGGCGCTGTGGAGCAACCGTGAGCTGATCGAGTTTGTGTCCCGTGACAGAACCGTCAACGTCAACTTGGCTGCCTCTGCAGCTTTTTGTCGGTTTATGACCAATGCTGAGGCGTAGTTGTATGTCGCGCGGAAGCTGTTGGGTTGCAGTTCGTATGCTCGGGTCGTCACACGCAACAGCGCAGCAGCATCGCGCTTGAGCATTTGCGCCGCATCGCTCATCGCAAACCAATAGTCAACGTTGGTCGCCAAAGTCTTCTCCAACGGCCTGAGCACATCCCACGCAACATCCGGATATCCCATTCTCAACAGGTCTATCGCGGCACGCATGGCAAAAGAAGCATCCGGAAATCCCAGCTTCGCCGCAGTCCGAAAGACATCCAACGCCTCGACTTTTTGGTTCAAGCTGTAAAGCGCACGTCCTTCCAGGAAACAACTGAACCCGGCCAATGATTGTCCAGCCCTCGGGAGCATCCGGAGCCGGAGGGCCATTGCCTTCAACGCATTCCAATCTCGAGACTCGATCAACAAGCCGGCATAATTGGACCAGACATCCCACGCCCATGGTGCGTCGGCATTGGCCAAATCAGGCGCGTAACGCTCCAACAGCGCTATCGCACGCCCCGTCAATCCGAGATCGCCGTATGCCTCAACAAGCCGACCCAGATCCAAAGCGGTCCGCGGCTGCGCCGTGTATGAATCAGCGAGTTTCTTTGCTTCATCAAGTTTCCCCAAGTTTTTCAGCAAGAGCCAATAGTCAATGCGATCGTCAAGGCGCGCTGCATTGCCGGCTTCCAACTCTTGCAATGCAGCCGCGAATCCTTCTGCGTCTTGTTTCTCCCTGCAAACAATGAGCTCGAGACGAAGAGCCAAATTGCGACTCTTAAGGTCATTTCTGGCTGCGCGAAGGCGCTCGCGAGCCTCTACCGCCTTTGCGCCCACCCCAAATCCCGCCAGATACGCCGTGCGGTAAAGCGACAGCACATGGTCCCCTGCGAATTTATCACCCCACCGCTCCCAATGCTCGCCAAACTCCTGCAACCGACCCGTCCTGAAAAGAGCCGCCAGATAAACTGCCTGTTCCTCAGGCGAAAGTTCATTTTCCAGTTGGCCGAGCAACCTGCATGCCTCGCCATAAACCCCGAACTTGCCAAAAACGCGCGCCACAAGCCCAACATCCACGCGGTTTGTCCCGGTAAGACGCAGCAGCCATGCCGCTGAATTCAGCGCTTCAAACGCTGTGACATGATCAGGTTCGCCAGTGGCGATGACCTGATGCAGGTACTCACGCAACACTGCTGTGTCAGCCTGGTTGTTCGCAAGGGCCGACCGCCATGCCCGCAAAGCCTCGAGTTCTTTGCCCTGAGCTGCAAGTTTTCTCGCCGAGTTGCGAAGAACACGCACCTGGACAAGATCAATCAGGCTGACCTTGACGATGGGGCGAATGCCGTCGGGCGTCGTTCGCCACATCTTCGGTAATCCAACCGCAAGCCCTAATCCGCCCAACACGAAAAGGATTACCACCAGTCTGAACCAGAAGTTCAAAACCAGCATTCTCAGCAGCGTGTGATTGGCCAGGCGCCTTGCCCACGCATGCTTCCAATTTCTCTCTCGCGTCGAGTCCATTTAACTCCAATCCCGCCGACTCACATCTGTTTGTCTCACTGCGCCGCCATCAGCCGTAGGCCCGAATCTCATACACTCGCGCCGTGTCGGCTCCGTTCGTCCCCGTCACACGCAAACGAACCGATTTGACATTTATCGCGGGAAAATCGTGCCGCACAAGGCGCTGATAATTGCCCGTCACCCGGGCAAGTTCCTGGACGTTGCCATTGGCATCAACACAGCTCAGTTCATAGTCACGCACGGTTTCGGGCTGCGGCCCTCGGATCATCCGTGCATTGAAACTGTCCTGTGCCGTCAACGTCAAGGGCCGTTGAAAACCGGTGTCGAATGTCATCTGCACCCTGCTTATCCGCACCGGCTCCGGCCACGCAAGCTCGATCCACACTTCACCGTTGGTCAGTGGCCCGACCCAAATGTTCTTGGTCTCGCCCGGCAAATCCCGGACCACACCGTTCGTCACGTTCGCAGGGTTCGAGCCCGGCACGGTTCCGGATGCGCTCACGCGCGCTCTCCGCGCAAGATCAGCGGGGTCCTTGTTCAGGATACCAGGAATCGTCTGGTCGTCCCGCAACAGCGTTTGCTGAAGATTGGATAACCGATCCTTGTCTTGCACGAGTGAACGAGGAACGAGGTCCCCCAGAACACATAGAGCCGCCGCAGTCCCCGCCGCCTGGCCCATGGCCGCACAAGTAGCCATCACCCGTGTCGATGTAAGAGCCACATGCGTCGCACTGATGTTCCGCCCAGCCATCATCAGATTCTGAACGTTCCGACTGTAAAGCGCACGCAACGGAATCTGATAAACGTTTCTGGGACGAACCTGTTGCGCTGGCTTTTCCTCCGACCGATCAAACCCGGATGGTGGATGATCGTCCAAAGGCCACCCGCCAACAGCGACCGCATCCTCGAATGCGGCCGGGCCGGTCAAATCGTGCTCGGTCAATATATGATCACCCATTATCCTGCGCGACTCACGTTTGCCCGGCACCATCCCCAACCACGTCAATCCCCAGTTCGCGCTCGTGGGACAATCCCCGGAATTCTTGATGTAGTCCCATACGCCCAACGCGATCGACAACAGTTCAAACCGAATGCGCTCGTCGTCACGGATCGTGTCAATCTGGCCGCCCCACTCGATCCACCAATAACCGTATTCCCACGAACCAACAGGGCGGAACTTCAACTGCGCCTTTGTCACACGCCGCGCCCACACAGGCGGCACAAACTGCACAGGCTTGCCGTAATCACGTGCCGTGAAAAGAATGCTCGATCCCAATGTCTGTTCATCAGCCACATCCAACCCGAGCGATTCGTTAAACTCGGTCTTCGCTTCGCGTCCCCGGCGCATTTCCGCCCCCGACTCGAGCGCAAGGCGGCTGTCTCCCGTGCAATCAAGGAACATCTTCGCTTCAATGGTGTAAACCTGCTCTCGCCGGTCCGAGCGCGCCATGGCTGACCGGATCCTGCCACCCTCGGTGACTGCCCCGCAAATGTGCGAATCCAAAAGCAATGTAATGTTCGGCTCGCGCACTACCTTGTCATACAACAACAAATCCCACAGCTCGAACACGCGGTGTGGATTGTGCACGGCATCGTCCAAACGCAGTTCCTCGATCAACCCACCTTCCCGCCAACCCGGACGTCCGCCGCTGCAATCCGCACCAACCACATGCATCTTCACTTCACTGCTCGAATTGCCACCAAGACGCGACCGATCCTGCACAAGCACAACCTTCGCCCCATGTCGAGCCGCAGCAATTGCAGCGCAAACCCCGGCCAAACCACCCCCGGCAACAAGAACGTCACATTCGAGTTTCACCCGTTCTATCCGCCCGCAGCAACCGGCATCGGTAGCACCTTTGCTTTCGCCAGCGAGACCGTCCAGCTTGGCCGCTATCCGCGTACGCGCCGAATCCTCAGCAGCGGCAAGAGTTGGTCCCGTTCCCTTGAAGAAAAGCGTGTAACCTCCGACAGCACCGGCAAGATTAAGAAACTGACGTCGTTTCATGACACAGCCAAACAAACAAGGCCAAACACCCGAAGCCTCTGCAGCCCACCCGTTCCACACATCAGCAGTCGCCCTGACACACAGAATCAGTCCGCTGAGCATTCCGTTTTCCACTTCTCTGTTAAACGTAGCTGCAAACTTGAGTCCGCAGCACTGAAATACTGTGTAAACCGGATTCCACGCGCAATCTCTAATTCCATTCGGATTGTATTTGGAAAGCCTTCATGAGAACCTCGACTCATGATTCAGCCCTGGCCGTTGGTCGAAACCACAGAACTTGGTGAATATCGTGTATTCAAGGTCAGACGTGACCTGAAGACGTCGCCTCGCACGGGCCGCACACACGACATGTACGTCCTCGAGTGCCCCGATTGGGTCAACGTCGTCGCCCTGACACCTCAACGACAGTTGGTCATGGTCGAACAATACCGCCACGGCACTAATACCACCGAACTGGAAATTCCAGGCGGCGTAATCGATCCCGCCGATCCCTCTCCAATTGACGCCGGCGTTCGGGAGTTGCGCGAAGAAACCGGATTCGAAGGACACAACCCGAGAATCTTGAGCTGCATCCTGCCAAACCCGGCCATCATGTCAAACAAGTGCTACACAATCCTGGTCGAAGACTGCGTCCGCACACACCCCGTTCAGTTTGACCAGGGCGAGGACATCGTCACCCATCTCATGCCATGGGCAGAAGTGCCCGATGCCGTCGCATCCGGCCGCATCAGACATTCCCTTGTCATAGTGGCATTGTACCAGTTCGACCTGTGGCTGCGCGGCCATCGCACCACAAACAAGTAACTCAGCGCGGCGCGACACAGCGGCGATCCTGCAACGAACACCTTTGACTCGTCGCAATCATTTGGTTGCGGCTGCGCCGCGCTGCGAGATTCGCGGGCCAATATGCAGTCCGCCGGCGAATGTCAGCTTCACTTGGTCCCAAGAACAGCTTTCCATCTTCGCAGTTGGCGTTGGACCTCTCTGATCCCCGGCCCGCCCGGTGTTTGCCGCCTGCGCATCGCCTGATGCAGATCAAAAACCTCTTTCACATCCGATCCAAACTTTGGTGACAGCCGCTGCCACTCCGAATCAGTGAGAGCATCAAGCGGTTTGCCTTCCTTCTCGGCCAGCGCAACTGCCGCCCCAACAATATGATGTGCTTCACGAAACGGCATGCCTCTCCTGACAAGGTAGTCTGCAAGGTCTGTGGCGAGAAGTTGTGGGTCGCCTGCGGCCTTCGCACACGCTTCCTCGTTCACGGTCGTATTTACGATCATCGGCGCCATTATCCGCAGAGAAGCCCGCACTGTGTCCGCAGTGTCAAACAGCCGTTCCTTGTCTTCCTGCAAATCCCGGTTGTAGCTCATCGGGAGGCCTTTCAACATTGTCAACAGCGCCATCAAGTTGCCCACCAATCGCCCGCTTTTCCCCCGCACCAGCTCGGCCACGTCCGGATTCCTTTTCTGCGGCATCAGGGATGACCCGGTCGTGTAATCCTCAGGCAACCGAACAAAGTTGAACTCGCTGCTGGACCACAAGACGAGGTCTTCAGCCAAACGGCTCAGGTGCACACCCAACAGCGCCGCCCCGGCAGCAAACTCAACAACAAAATCTCGGTCAGAAACCGCGTCCATCGAATTCATGCTCAGTCGAGGCTGATCCCGATCATCAACAAACTTCAGCAACCGCGCCACCAGCTCGCGGTCGATCGGCAGTGTCGTCCCCGCCAATGCGCCGCTCCCCAGCGGACATACATTCACCCGCTTCAACGCATCCACAAAACGCCCATGATCGCGCTCGAGCATCTCCACATAAGCCAGCATGTGATGTGCAATCGGCACCGGCTGAGCGCGCTGCAAATGCGTGTAACCGGGAACAATCACATGCAAATGCCGCTCAGCAAACCCCACCAACGCCCGCTGCAGAGCCCGGATTTCACCGAGCAGTTGTTCAATCTCAGATCTGACCCAGAGCCGCATGTCAAGAGCGACCTGGTCATTGCGCGACCTCGCAGTGTGCAGCTTTGCGCCAGCAGGTACCCTCCGCGTCAATTCAGCCTCGATGCACATGTGCACGTCCTCCATCTCCGGACGCCACTTGAATTTGCCCGCTCCGATCTCTTCCGCAATCTTCAAGAGGCCGTCCTGGATCTCCTCCAGCTCCTGCCCGGTCAACACCCCAATCGAGCACAGCATGTAAGCGTGTGCCAACGATCCCACGATGTCCTGCATCCATAATCGCCGGTCGAACGACACTGACTGGGTAAACTCGGTAACTATTTGCGCCGGCCCGGAATTGAACCTGCCACTTCGCGCTGGCGGTCTCTTTCTCGTTTTCATGCCTCCGCCAATCTGGGGAAATCGCATCTGAAAGTCACGCTGGAAACCGCTGCGAGCCGGGACCGAGACAGCCAGTTGTCTTGCCCGAGCCCCCTTACTTCAGCCTCAACGAATACAACTCACGCGCCACAGCACGACTTGCTTCGATCGTCTCCGCGTAGGGCGTGTCCGCAATATCGACAAATCCAATCTGATAATTCTCCTCGTCATACACGCGTCCGGTGGTGGGCTCGTCCTGATACTGAAACCAGTGTGTCCCCACTATCTGCCTATGACGAAGCGCCCCTTGCACGTACTCTCGATACGCTGCCGCACGCGACGCTTGATCCGCTACAGGAACAAGCCCCGTGTGGAACATGCCGCGATCAAGCGCACCAAAATGAAATTCACCAATGATAAGCGGCACATCCCGGCCGCCGTTAAACTCAAACTCCGCCACACTCCGTTGATACAGATTGTAGCTCACAACATCGCAGTACCTGGCCGCCGCAGCAGCAGCCAGCTTGTTCACCCACGCAAACCGGCACCCGAGGTAAAGCTGATTCGGCGCAACTTCCTTTATTATCTGCCTCACAGTCCGAAAGTACCGTTCAGCCGCAACAGTGTAAAACGCGCGAAGATCGTCCCCGGCTCTGGCCACGTCCGGCTTCGCTGTGCTCTCCAAAAACGCATCCCATGACCCATGGTTTGCCCCCCAAACAGAATTCAGCCGATCGATGTCGCCATACTTGGCCTCCAGAAAGGCATGCAAAGCCTTCTTGGCAGGTTGATCCGCCGGCGAAACCGCCGCCGCCAACGCCAACGATACTTCGTCGCCCCATGACATCTCGTTGTCAGAAAAATACCCGATACACCATGGATCACCCGCGCTCTTCCCTTTCTTCGATTGCATTTGCCGACGCAGCGACGCTTCAAAAGTCTCGTCGAACACGTCCGGGAATTTCCCCCAGTAACCTTCGCTGCCCTCGATCATTCTTGCGCCGTGCGAACCAATCGCGTCCGTGTAAGGCGTCCTCCGCATCAAACGCACTCCCTCGTCCGACCAGTTCGCGATCGTGTTCAGTCCCCAACTGCGCAGTCTTCGATGAATAACGTCCGGGTACACCCGCTGCCAGTCGTCGCCGTATTTGCGATGCAGATTGGCCCCTGCAAACGAATAGCTGCGCGGTCGCCGCCCCGCGTAATGCCCCTTAAGCGCGTACCCGCCCTCCGTGAAATAACGCGCAAGCTCAGGGGTCTTCCCCGGAAAATCCTCGAACCACGACTCACGTTCCTCCACCGGCGTGTAATCCAGCATCCGAACACAATCGATCCCGTGTGACCAAAACAACCGGCCATCCGGGTCAACCAGCCACCACTTGCCGTCGTGCTTTGTCGTGTAAAAAAAACCCTTTGCTTCCAATTGCGGGCCATCAGCCCAGCCACCGTACTTGTCCCATCCTTTTGGCCATGGCCCCTCACTCAGCTCAACAGCTTCGCGCTCACGACGTGCAAGGAGTTCATCCACCGAATGCACCTTGCCCGGCCAATCCTTGTGCTTGTATTGCCCAAACGTGTCAATGAACGGCAAAAACGGTTCCGCATCGGTCACAAAAGCCGTCGGCACCTTGTAATCGCCAGTCGCGCGGATTGTCCCGAGCTCGAACTGATGAGACGATCCCGGCCTGTTCACAAACACAATCAACTGCGTCACATTCGAAGGATTGATGGTCCCGTCGCCGCCCCACTTCACAGGATAACCGCGCATCCCAAACAGTTTGCCACCAAGCTTTTCGTCGCTCGTGCGTTTCAGTTCGACCCTGATCACCCCGGATTGCCCCGGATTAAGCGAAACCTGGCCGGTAACACAGTTCTTGATCCCGTCAGCACCGGGATTGTCCACACGGCAGAACACACTCACGTGGTTTGTCCCAATATTTCTCACAGGCACTGCAATGTCGTGATGCGCAGCAACGTTCCAGTGCCCGGCACCCGCACGCAGGGTCACCCCCGGCCACGGTTCGCGGGTGCCTGTCTCGACACGCAACCATTCGCCCTTCTCGCCTCTCGACACGCGCACCCTGGCGTCAGTGGCGATCACACTGCCCAAATCAAACCCATGGCCAAAATCGACAAGAACAAGCTCGGAACTCGCCGACCGTGCCATTTCCACCCAAAATGTCAGCGCTGCAATACACAGCCAGAATTCCATCCCCATAACCGCGTTTACTGCCTTCACGATGATTTCCCCCAGCGAACTTCCGCAACCGCCTGGCTGCGACACAACTTCAACGCTCTTGTGCCCATGCCAAAGAGGTCGGTATTCCATTGCAGTCTTCATTTTCCAGCATTGCTAGTCGCGAGGCCCGCACAACACAAGCTCAAACCGAGGCGTTTGCATTTGCTTGAAAAACAATATGCACCCGCCTGAAGGCGGAACTACAAACCGCGGCGGCTCGATAGAGGTAGGGATGGCGGGGTTAGCGCCACCCCTCCCTCCGAACCGGACTGGCGGATTTCCCGCATCCGGCTCTCCA
>Ga0209162_1003635_pt1 | contig 12279 bp, 6 predicted proteins | sample YNPNPMetaG_FD_187121 | JGI IMG/M metagenome (GOLD analysis project Ga0209162, IMG submission 187121) | Anoxygenic and chlorotrophic microbial mat microbial communities from Yellowstone National Park, USA - YNP NP MetaG (SPAdes) (version 2) ...
ATTCATAATTGGACTTTGGTCGCACACCACAAGGAGTAGCGGCTTTAGCCGGTCGTGCCCACAGGATATGGCCCGCCTGAAGACTCGACTCCAGAACAAGGCCGATCATAATGACCGACTGACTTTTACCCTACCGTCCTCTATGGTAACCGTTAGCGATTTGTTTTTCGCTTCAATATCCTGGTAAGCCACATCAGCCAGGGGCATCAGAACTTCGCGTTCGATAATGCGGAACAGTTTGCGGGCGTCGGCCTGCTCATCGAACCCCTGATCCAACACATAATTCACCACCGACTCATCAAATGTCACCTGGATGCCCTGGCGTTGGAAGCGTTGCCCTAGAGCCTCGGTCAGGTGACGACTGGCCAGGACACGCCGGGCTGCCAGGTCCAACGACCGGAACAATACGATCTCGTCTACGGCGTCTACCAGATCGGCCGGCAGGTGTTTGCGCAGCTCACGGCGGAGGTCAACCAGGGCACTCCCGCTCGGTGCAACGCCGGTGAACCCTACCGCTCGTCGAGCCAGGTCCATTTCCAGGCTGGTGGTCAGGATCACGGTGGCGTCGCTGAACGATACGGTGCGCCCCTGCCCATCAGTGAGCCGGCCATCGTCGCAGATCTGAGCCAGCAGTCGCAGGACGGCTGGATGGGCCCGGTCCACATTGTGGCACAGCACCACGCAGAACGGCCGGGCCGCCACCCTGCCGGTAAGTTGTCCCTCCTCGTCATAGCCCACGTAGCCCGGCGGCGAGCCGATAAGTCGGGCCACGGTGTGCGCCTCGGAGAACTCGGCCATGTCCAGCTCGATGAGCCGCTCAGCATCGCCAAACAGGAACTCGGCCAGGGCCTGGGCCAGCTCCACCTTGCTCGTGTCCGCTGGCCCCGCAAAGACGAACACCCCGTCCGGCCGATTGGGTTTCAGGTCCAGGCGCAACTTGGCCAGACGCACCACCCGGGCTACAGCAGCCACAGCCTCCTGCTGCCCCACCACTCGTTCGGCCAGGAACCGCTCCAATTCGCGGTAATGGGCAGCCTCGTCCAGGGCTGTATCCCCCAGGGGCAGGCCGGTGATCTCGGCCAATACGGAGAGCAGGTGCTGACGCGTCACAGCCGGCACCTCGCCCGGCACGGATTGTAACATGGCCCGCGCCGCCGCGCGCTCCAGCAGGTCAATGGCTTTATCCGGGAAGCAGCGATTGCGCAAATAATCCCGGCTCAGCTCGTATACATCCGGCAACAACTCGGCCGGGATCACCACGCCGAAATGCCCGGCCAATCGCGGCCGCAGGATGGTCAGGATCTCCAACGTCATATCCCGACCTGGTTCCTCCACGCGCACCGGCTGGAAACGCCGGGCCAACGCGCCGTCCTTTTCGATGTATTTACGATAGTCGTGCAACGTGGTGGCAGCGATACAGTGCAACTCACCCCGGGCCAGAGCTGGCTTGAGGATAGTGGCCGCATCACCCACCCCCGGCGGGCCGCCGGCCCCGATGAGCGCGTGGGCCTCGTCCACGAACAAGATGACGTTGCCGGCCTGTCTTACCTCCTTGACGATGGCCTGAAGCCGCGCCTCGAACTCGCCATAAGCCCGGGCCCCAGCCACCAGCGACGAGAGGCTCAACTCCACGATGCGCCGTCCCTGCATCAGCGTTGGCACCTCGCCCCGGGCCAATCGCTGCGCCAATCCCTCCACGATGGCTGTCTTGCCCACACCCGGCTCGCCCACCAGGATGGGGTTATTCTTCTGCGGACGGCACAGCACCTCCAGCATCGCCATGGTCTCTCGTTCCCGGCCCACGATGGGGGCCAACCGGCCCTCCTGGGCCAGGGCAGTGAGGTCACGCCCATACTGGTCCAACGTGGGAGTGGCCGATGCCTCTTTCGTCTCCATCGGCTGGGCCTCGACCGGCTGCTCCTTAAGGGTTCGCAGAGCATCTTCTGCCGAGGCGCCTACCTGTCCCAGCAAGTTGGCGATGACCGGGTCTGCCATGAGGATAGCCATCAGCAGGTGGGCCGGTTGCACTGTCCCGTTGCCGGCCAGGGCCTGGCTCTCGCGCAGAACCTCCTTCACGCCAGCCGAGACCTTGAGCCGGGCTGGGGGCCTGGCACTGGCCGGCGCCAGGTCCAGCAACGCCTTCTCCAGCCGGGACAGGTCCGCCTCCGGGACCTTGAACGCATCCCGGCACAGGGCCTTCTCCGTCTGCAAGAGACCCAGCAACAGGTGCGATGTATCCAACTGCTCGCTCTTGTGCAGCCTGGCCCGGGTCTTGGCCGCGTCAAAGCTCTGCCGGGCCGCTGGCGATAGTCGTTCCAGCATATCAGCCATGGTTCCACCCTCCCATACTGGCTTTATCATACCCGATTTGGCCCGCGCGCGCAAGTAGCCAGCGGCGCGAAGGTTGCACGTTGTGGGTTTTTATGGTATCTTATGGTCGCTATGATGATTAACCCCGCTATCGAGGACCATCATCTGCGCGTAGACGGCCTGGGAGTGGCCTGCCAGGCCGCTGGCCCGACTGACGGCCCGCCGGTCGTATTACTGCACGGTTGGGGAGCATCGTGGCACTATTGGCAATGGACTTTGCCAGCCCTGGCCGCGGCCGGCTTTCGCGCCTACGCCCCGGACCTCATCGGTCACGGCGACACTGACAAGCCCCCCCTGGCCTACGGTGGTGATGACTATGTGGATTTTCTCGCCCGCCTGGCAGACCACCTGGGCCTGGGCCAATTCATCCTGGGCGGTCACTCCCTGGGCGGCTACATCGCCTTGCGTTACGCCCTGGAACACCCGGGCCGCGTGCGCAAGCTGATCCTCGTCTCACCGCTGTACAAAAAAGACCAGCTCCCGGTGCCACGCCAACTTCTGCCCGGCGTGACCGCTTCCCTGCGCATTGTCTGGCAGCTCACGCCCAACCAGCTCGTGGCCCTGGCGGCTCGCGCCGTCCGCGATTCAGAGGAGCGCGTCTTGCCGGCCTCCTTCGTGCGGCGCATGATCCTGGACTACAAACGGGCCAGCCCGCGCATCGCCGCCAGCCTCGCCGATTTCAGGGACCTGACGCCGGACCTGCCCCACATCGCCGCCCCGGCCCTGGTCTTCTGGGGCGGACGCGACCTGCTGGCCCCTGAGTCCTTTGCCCCCCTGGTGGAGGCACTGCCCAATGCCTGGGCCTGCCATATCCCGGCCGCTGCTCATGCCGCCCAGGTCGAAACCCTGGTCCCCTTCCACGACGCCCTGCTAAGTTTCCTGAAACCAACACAACCGGGATTGGCCCTGCCCCTGCGTGGGGCGCGGGTCACCATTCGTCCCCAGACCCTGGCAGACATCCGCCGGCGGGCCGAATGGCGTCCCCCGACCGAGCCACTTGAGCAACTCTGGAACCCGGCCCCCATCCTGGCCCTCCATGCTGAGGCCCTCCATCACCAACAGTGCAGCGATCCCACACGCTGCTACTATGCCATTGACGACGAACATGGACGACTCATCGGGAGTCTCTCGCTGCGTCAGATCCGGGTTGGTCACCAGGCCCGGCTCGGCATCACCATCGGGGCCGACTGGGTGGGCCGGGGCTACGGCACCGAGGCCCTGCGCGCGTTCATCCCCTATTATTTCACCATCCTCCGGTTCCAGAAACTATGCCTGGATGTAGCCGCCCCCAACATCCGCGCCATCCGCTGCTACGAGAAGCTGGGCTTCCAGCGCGTATCCGAGTTCTACCGCCCGGTGAGCGCGGATGCCGACCTATCCTTCCTGGCCGACGAATGCTACGCCCACCTGCGCCACTTCTTCGTGCGCCAGGGCGGCACCACCCAGGCCCTCTTCTACGAGATGACTTTGACACCCCACACATTTGTATCCTAGCCGGTCCCGAAAACGAAAAGCGAGCCGTGCGCCGATGCGCAACGGCTCGCTTCCCCGTTAAACACGTTGTCCGATTCCGCCATCATTCCCGCAAGGACTACTACACGTGGGCGTAAACCCTTCCCCGGTTAGGCGTTGCGCACGAGCGCCGGTTGAGTAGGAGCGAAGCGACGTATCGAGACCAAGCGGCTTGTGCAGGACGCTTTCGTAGGTGGGAAACGCTTGGTCTCGATACGCTTCTCCGCTGCGCTACGAAGCTACTCAACCGGCGCTGGTCTTGGTAACTACCGAAGGATTTCCGCCGTGATGTACTACGGCGGCGGGTAGGGCGCGGTGGCTTTGCCGATCCAGTATAGATGCAGGCGATACGGCGATGTCTGGCTATAGCTGCCGCCCCACGATTTGACGAGGATGTAATAGTTGCCAGGGGATACCCAGCTCTCCAGGTGCTCGCTTTGGTTGCCGCTGTGGGTGGATTGCGCGATGAGTTGGTACGCGCCATTATACAGGTAGAGGTCGTAGTCGCAGCCTGCCGGAATGTTGTGCAGTTCCACGTGAATGGCCCCGGACCTCGTGGGCGTAAACTTGTAATAGTCCTTGTCCGTGGCATGCCAGATGTACGATTCGTAGGTGCCAGTTTCGATGGGCCAAGCCTGCCCAAAGCTGCCGTTGGGCTCGTAGGTGTCCGTGTGGTAGTTCTTGAGCACCAGGGGCAGGCAATTCCGACACCAGTCCCGGTGTGTGGGCAGGGGATCGGGAAAGTACCCCACCGGGTCATAGGGGCTCGAAGGAAAAAGACTTCGATCCGGCAGGGTCAGGTTCACCGGCGACCACAGGTCCGGCCCGTTCGTCCGGTGTTGGGGATGGGCAGCCAGCCACCAGACGACTTCCTGATACGGGTAGGTGGTTGGATTGTCCCAGATGGGGTATACGCGGTGAAAGTCAAGGTCATTTGGGTGATTTTTCTTTCCCCATCCGTTATACGCCCACACCGCGAAGTACCAATGTTCTGCGATCCCCGGGCTGCCGTCGCCCAGCCATTGGTTGGGCCGCCGCTCGTGCCATTTGTACACCAGGAGATAGGTGCCCATAGCGATGTTGTAGCGGTAGTCGTATTTCACCGCCTGCTGGGTCGCCGCGCTGAACTGGCTGCCCGGCGCATCGCAGTTCATCCCGGTCCAAATCTGCATCAGCCCCCAGGCGCAGCTATCCGTGCTGGTGACGGGGCGGCCGTTCACGCACTGGAGCCACCCACCGCCGTCCGAAAACCGGGATTCCCAGGTCTCGTACCAACCCATGGCCTTGAGGATGATCGGCGGGACCACGACGTTGATGTTGACGTCGTAGAGCCCGGGGTACTCGGCCGCGATGTCATTGTGGGTGGCGTCGCAAAACGTCATGGCGATGTCCTGATCGCTGGGCTGGGTGCACGTCTGCGCGGCCAGCGGGGTTGGCTCGACCAGACGCGGCAGCACCAGCAACCCTATGATGATGATCAGACCAGCGCATCCCCGCCAGACACGGTTTGAGGAGCTTTTTCCTCCCGTATATTCTTTCACCGCAACGACCTCCTGGCTATGCTCAAGATGCATGGACGCTACTACTGCTTTCGATCATCGATCCAACCGATGAACCAGGGGGTAAACCGCGGGGCGACAAAATAGATATTGACGCTATCTACCTGTTGCACCTTCCTATCCGGGCTAAGCAGTCCCAGGTGACTCTCCCCCTCACCCCACTGAGCTTTGGTGACCCCACGCCATAACGCAGCCAGGAAGCGACCATCTGGGGACCAGGCCAGAGGCTCGTAGTAACCGCCAGGGGTGTCTTTCAGCAGTGTGCTTGCCGTGACCTGTAAGCCAATAGCACGCAATTCTGCGCGATCACGGCTCACTGGCTGGCTATAGGCCACACTGGCGCCATCGGCCATCCAGACCGGGGCCGGGCCGTAATATAAGTAAGCGAACTCTGCGCTCTCAATAGGCCCGGCCAGGCTGCGCAACTCCTTGGTACGGATGTCCAGCACATTCACCAACCAACGTGTAGACCGCTCGCGTTCCAGGGTCGAGTAGAGGAAGCGTGTGCCATCCGGGGACAAGCTTATGCTCCAAGCCCCGGTGCCCGCCAGGCGCGCAATGAGCACGGGGGTAGGAGCCTTATCCGCTGCGTCTACTTGCCAGAGTATACCCCCCGCTATGTAATAAAGCGTGTGCCCCTCCTTCGACCACCCGACGAGATATCCTGCTATAGCGTCCTTGACCAACAATCTCTTGTCCTGGCCATCTGCGCCTACCACGTACAGTTCCATCTTATCTGTTCCCTCTTTTTCATAGGGTATAAGATGCCTGTAAGCAATGTACCGGCTATCTGACGACCACCGCACGCTGTAAGGTCCTTGACCGGAAACTTTCGCGTCCAGAACTGTGTGCCCTGTACCGTCCAGGTTGACCACCCCCAATACGGAATTTTCCCACCAGTGCTTGCTGGGGAGCAAGTATGCCACCCGGTGGCCGTCAGGCGAGATCCAGGCATCGGGCCAGAACCGATAGGACAGGGTGGGGAGCAGCACCACCTGGCGTTTGTCGGCCAGATTGTCCACGTTGGCCACCCAGATCAGTGCGGTAGCGCCGTCGTCCGCCGCGTCCACGCAGACGATCTTCAGCCCGGGGGGCAGAGGCCCCGTGGGCAGCGTGACCGGCGTAGGCGGAGGGGCTGGCGTGGGCGGGGACACCGGTGTGAACGTGGGCATCGGAGTCGGCACGATGGTGGGTGTACCCACGGGTGGCGGCTGCGGTGTGGGAGACGATGGCGGCGGGTATGGCAGTGACGTGGCGGTGGCGGCGCTAACCACCTGCGTGGGTGCTGTCAGGTCGGGTGACGGGCCAGCCCACCCGCCAAAGAGCCCCACCAGGATCACGGCCAGGATCAACAGCGCGAGCAAGCCAATAACACCGGTGAGCCACATGCGGAAGCGGGACATGGTTGCCCTCCTCTCAAGCAGAGCAATAACACAACAACCTTCTCCGCAACGACCTATTTTCCCAAGGGGCTGCCCCCCCAGTATCGTCGGCGCTGAAGGGCTTAACGACCAGGTTCGGGATGGAACTGGGTGATCCCCTTCGCTAAAGTCACGGAGAAGGTTGTTATGACCGTCGAATAGAGTGCATAGCTTCAATGTCGCTGGCTCAACGGGAACAAGCCCTCGACCATTAGTACGGCTAAGCTGAACGCATTGCTGCGCTTACACTGGCCGCCTATCAAGCAGGTCTTCTTCCTGCGGTCTTACCCGGTTAGCCCGGTGGGGGACCTCATCTTGGGGGGGGCTTCCCACTTAGATGCTTTCAGCGGTTATCCCTTCCAGACGTAGCTACCCAGCAATGCACCTGGCGGTACAACTGGCACACTAGAGGTCTGTTCATCCAGGTCCTCTCGTACTGTGGACAACTCCCCTCAAGTCCCCTGCGCCCACGGCGGATAGAGACCGACCTGTCTCACGACGGTCTGAACCCAGCTCGCGTGCCGCTTTAATGGGCGAACAGCCCAACCCTTGGGACCTACTCCAGCCCCAGGATGCGACGAGCCGACATCGAGGTGCCAAACCTTGCCGTCGATGTGAACTCTTGGGCAAGATAAGCCTGTTATCCCCGGGGTAGCTTTTATCCGTTAAGCCACGGCCCTTCCACACGGGACCGTAGGATCACTAAGCCCGACTTTCGTCTCTGCTCGACTTGTGGGTCTCGCAGTCAAGCTCCCTTATGCCTTTACACTCTCTGGCTGGTTTCCATTCAGCCTGAGGGAACCTTTGGGCGCCTCCGTTACCTTTTGGGAGGCGACCGCCCCAGTCAAACTACCCACCAGGCACTGTCCCAGCGCCGGATTCACGGTCGCCGGTTAGGGTCAGAATCTGACCAGAGTGGTATTTCAACGCCGACTCCACCGAGGCTGGCGCCCCAGCTTCCCAGTCTCCCACCTATCCTACACAAGCCAGATTCCAACTCAATGCCAAGCTGTAGTAAAGCTCCACGGGGTCTTTTTGTCCTGCCGTGGGTAACCCGCATCTTCACGGGTACTTCAATTTCGCCGGGTCCCTCGTCGAGACAGTGCTCGGATCGTTACGCCGTTCGTGCGGGTCGGAACTTCGTGTGCTCCCCCTGTTACCAGGGGCACAGACTATATCTTTATCTCCTTCCTTGGAGTACTTCCTATTGCCCGATGGATTCATTAGCCAGGTCCACAATCCGGTCGAAACCATCCCTCATGAGGTGCTGCCCCTCGTACATCATCCAAATGACAGCGAACCTCTAAGTCTTGATATCCATCGGCTTCACTCCTCGGGAGAGATACCGGCGTGTTGTGGCGCTCATAGATTTGCCCGCTAGGGCAGGAGACACCACCTCGGCTTGCGCCTCAGTCATTACGGGGTCAATCCTTACGGACGACTTCCCACGGTATTGCCCTCTCTTTGGCACGGTGTCCTTGTGCACCGCAACGAGGTGGGGCTTCACCGTTATAAGCCGGTACGGGCTCGTTTCCACTTACCCGACAAGGAATTTCGCTCAGTACTGTTACTTGCTGACCAGGTACTTTCACCTGGCGGGCTGGTCATTTCTGCCAGCCTCCCTCTGTCGCCAGAGGGCTCGGACTATATCTTCATCTGGTTGATATTCCAGATGTCCGGCGTATAGTCTCTGAGGATTCCAGCTTCCGCTGGTCTTTCCTGCTGATTGTCTGCACCGGACACATTGTCACTGCGCCGAAGCGCGAGTAGCGCCGGATACTCAGACGTCCCAGCACATAGCCGGATACACCTTCTCCTGTCGCCAGGGAAGGGGGCAACGAATGTTGTCACCTTAGGACCGTTATAGTTACGGCCGCCGTTCACCGGGGCTTCAGTTCAGAGCTTCCCCTTCGCTTACGCTCCGGGTAACCCCTCCCTTTAACCTTCCGGCACTGGGCAGGCGTCAGCCCCTATACATCAGCTTTCGCTTTAGCAGAGACCTGTGTTTTTGTTAAACAGTCGCCCGAGCCTGTTCGCTGCGGCCCCCTCGGGCTCCAGCAACGTGTACTTTCACCCTACCGGGGCACCCCTTCTCCCGAAGTTACGGGGTCAATTTGCCTAATTCCTTAACGAGGGTTCTCCCGATCGCCTGGGTATGCTCTACCTACCTACCAGTGGCGGTTTGCGGTACGGTCACGAGGGCATCTTGCTAGAGGCTTTTCTTGGCGGCCTGGGATCGACTACTTACGGCCCGAAGGCCTACTTTGCCCCTCAGGGTTGGATATGGACCCGGATTTGCCTGGGTCCACCCCCTACAGGCATCGAACGCAAATCCAGTAATGCGCTAGCCTACCCTTCCGCGTCCCCCCATCGCTCAAACGATGCCTCATGGCACTGGAATATACACCAGTTATCCATCGCCTACGCCGGTGGGCCTCGGCTTAGGACCGGCTGACCCTGGGCGGATTAACCTTCCCCAGGAAACCTTAGGCTTTCGGCGGACGAGTTTCATCACTCGCCTTACGCTACTCATACCGGCATTCTCACTTCTGCGCTCTCGACCAGTCCTTACGGTCTGGCTTCTCCGCGCGCAGAACGCTCCCCTACCGAAGTTGGTACATTGGTAAATTGGTAGCCTGGTAAATTGGTTGCCCAATCTACCAATTTCCTGATTTACCAGGTCCCAACCTCCCGCAGCTTCGGTGCCAGGCTTAAGCCCCGTTGGATTATCGGCGCAGGTTCACTTGACCAGTGAGCTATTACGCACTCTTTGAAGGATGGCTGCTTCTAAGCCAACCTCCTGGCTGTCTGCGCGCCCCCACATCCTTTCCCACTTAGCCTGGACTTCGGGACCTTAGCTGGCGGTCTGGGCTCTTTCCCTCTCGACAATGAAGCTTATCCCCCACTGTCCGACTCCCAGGCTCTAGAGCGATGGCATTAGTGGTTTGGTTGAGTTTGGTAACCATTCTGGCCCCTAGCCCATCCAGAGCCCTACCTCCATCGCTAAACGCCTGAGGCTAGCCCTAAAGCTATTTCGGGGAGAACCAGCTATTTCCAGGTTCGTTTGGCATATCACCTCTACCCACAGCTCATCCAGCAGTTTTGCAACACTGAAAGGTTCGGGCCTCCACGAGGTATTACCCTCGCTTCACCCTGGCCATGGGTAGCTCACCTGGTTTCGGGTCTAATCCGTGCAACCATAGCGCCCTGTTCAGACTCGCTTTCGCTACGGCTCCGGGTGTCTCTCCCTTAACCTGGCTACACAGATTAACTCGCCGGTTCATTCTCCAAAAGGCACGCGGTCAGGCTACCTCAAAGTGAGGCAACACCCTTCCACTGCTTGTAGGCACACGGTTTCAGGTACTATTTCACTCCGGTCACCCCGGTGCTTTTCACCTTTCCCTCACGGTACTCGTTCACTATCGGTCATAAGGAGTATTTAGCCTTGGGAGGTGGACCCCCCTGCTTCCCACAGGATTAGCGTGCCCCGTGGTACTCAAGGTCAGCGGCAGGAGACTGGTTTGTTTCATCTACGGGGCTATCACCCTCTATGGCACGTCCTTCCCAGGTTCCTTCGATTACAAACCAGTTTGGTAACTCCTGTGGGTCTTCGCAGCAACCCCGCCGCGCCTTCCAACCCCGGTATCGCAACGGCTGCGACCTTGACACGACACCGGTTTGGGCTGTTCCCCTTTCGCTCGCCACTACTCAGGGAATACTCTCTTTTCCTCGGGGTACTTAGATGTTTCAGTTCCCCCGGTTCCCTCCACCCCGCCTATGTGTTCAGCGGGGGGTGACGTGGTATTACCCACGCCGGGTTTCCCCATTCGGGCATCCCCGGATCGACGCGTGTTCGCCGCTCCCCGGGGCGTATCGCCGCCTACCGCGCCCTTCTTCGGCTCCTTACGCCCAGGCATCCACCGTGTGCCCTTAGTAGCTTGTCCTCGTTAAGCCAGCGAAATTGAAGCCATGCATCTCTATTCAGTTGTTAATGTGCTATTCTGGCAACCTGGTTGGCCACCAGCCATCGACCATCAGCGCGCTTCCCATCTCACGGCCGATGGCCCGTGTCCAACCACTACTTCACCAATCTCCGGTTAACATTACTGTTGAACTTTGTGCTGCCATGTGTACGTGGGATTCACAGATCCATTAGAGTAGAAAGACGTCCAGTCCTTTGTGTTGGCACTCTGATGCAGGTGCGCCCCTGCCCACGGACAACCGGAGGGCTGGCTCGAACTCACGGTTCCCAGGTCCCTCCAATAATACTCTCCTATCGGGTCATAATTCTGCCAATTGCTCTTGATGACACCTGAATAAACGTTTATGTGCAAGTAGTGAATATCCCCCATCCTATTTCCGGACGCATCATGGTTTCCACCCGAACACCAGTACAGTAAGTGTTCTTCAGCGCTCGAAACTGGGGACGGAGACTCGCTCCGGTGTACCAGAGTTGCACCAAAGTACCCGCCGTGCCGCCGCCAGCATTGGTATAGTCAATGGCGCTGTACCGGGCAGGCTTGCCAAAAGCGTCCACCGAGCTTTCGTCGTTGTGCCAGCACGAAGCGTAATCGGGAATATGGTGAGGGTCACCGGCCCAACTCGTGCAATTGATGGAGGAATCCATCCCCCACCAGATATATGAATACGCGACGGCGCGAGCGGTTCCGGTCATCGCGACCGGCAGGAGGAGCAAAACGGAGACCATAGCAACGGCCCACCCTAACCGCGGCAACAGGCCGACGATGCGGGCGAAACGCTGTCTCATGGCTTACTCCTCCCTTCCTGAACTTGAGCAATGAAGAATTCCGTCACCTGGATCAGTTGTTCGACCTCGATCCCCGTGCCCGCTATGTGTACAAGTCGATCATCGATCACAAAATCGATCTCCACAGTCCCCTCAATGACAACGCCCGGTGCCGGGTGAGTGATCGCAACAGGAACCCCCTGTACCTCGCGTAAGGTCAGGGCAAAATCCGCGCCATCAGCATCAGCAACAATGTCCACCATTTCGCCTGGAAAAAGCGAAAGCCAACCAATCGAGATGGGAAAGTAACCGGGCTGCCCATAACTAGCAACGTATATACTATTGGTAATCTCCCCATCGTCCCAAAGAAACATGGTAGCGTTGCACTCTTGGAATTGCCAGCCGGCAAGTATATATTTCGCATCGACAAATAGGTCAAACTTGCAGCATTCTTTCTCCGTCGTGCCACCTTTTACATCCGCACTCACTACCTTCAACCCTGGCTTTGGTGGAGGAGGTCCCACCAATGGTCGGGGCACGCTCCCGCTAGGCAGGATACGAAGGCGGCCATATTCAATGGGGAGTTTCAGGCACGCCGCCGGCGTGCCGGGCGGCGGAGGCAGCTTGGCCACCTGGATCGGACTCAAGGCTTTCGCGGGCCTCGTAGGCG
>Ga0209162_1003636_pt1 | contig 12272 bp, 10 predicted proteins | sample YNPNPMetaG_FD_187121 | JGI IMG/M metagenome (GOLD analysis project Ga0209162, IMG submission 187121) | Anoxygenic and chlorotrophic microbial mat microbial communities from Yellowstone National Park, USA - YNP NP MetaG (SPAdes) (version 2) ...
ACTTCAAAAACGAGATAGATCCATATTTTCAGCAGACCATGGCATTTCTGAACCAGATGGCAGTGTTAATGGAGGAAGAGGAAGGGCATATGAGTGACGCAAGAACAGCGTCGGCCCCAAGGCCGCAGGCCAGGCCGGCTGATACCAAGGCCAGGCCTTCTTCTGAAAGGGCATTCAAGAAAGAAGAGACCTCGCCTGCCAAATCCGCTGAATTCATGCCATGGGGGCCTCAATTTAGCGTTGGCGTGCCCTCCATTGATGAACAACACAAGAAACTGGTAGCCATGGTGAATACCATTCATGACGGCATTCGTAAGGGGATAGGAAAGGACGCCGCTGCCAAGGTCTTAAATGAATTGGTGGAATATACGGCCTTTCATTTCAAGACTGAAGAGGACTATTTCGACAAATACGGCTATCCTGAAACCGATGCCCACAAGGCCATTCATGCGGATCTCGTTGAAAAGGTTTTGGCCTTCAAAGAGAAGTTTGACAAGGGATATGCTACTGTGGACTTCGAGCTATTGAATTTCCTCAAGAACTGGTTGCAGAACCATATCTGTATCACCGATAAAAAATATGGGCCGTTTTTGGCAAGTAAAGGGGTAAGATAGTTGTATTAGAGGTGAGTCATGGCGGTACCTGCTGAAAATTTAGTTTATGACTTGAGGGACACCCTTGATGAATTCATTAGAACCACCTCTATTGAATTCACAAAGGTGTATAATGCCCAATTGCGCAATGAGATAGAGTTCCGCAATTTCAAGGACGAGATGAAGGCCTTCAAGGATGAGATGCTGGAATTCAAGGATGAGATGCGCGCATTCAAGGATGAGATGAAGGCCTTCAAGGACGAGATGCGCGCATTCAAGGATGAGATGAAGGTCTTTAAGGACGAGATGCTGGAGTTTAAGGATGAGATGAAGGCCTTCAAGGATGAGATGAAGGTCTTTAAGGACGATACACAGGCCTTCAAGGATGAGATGCGCGCATTTAAGGATGAGGCTGTAGAAGATAGAAAGCGCATGAATAAACAATGGGGTGAGCTGGCCAATAGATTGGGGACCATAGTGGAGGATATCGTGGCCCCCAATATGGAGGGAATAGCCGCTAACTACTTTGGTTGTACAGAGTTGGACAGCCTGATGGTGAGATGTAGAAGGAGAAAGCCATCAGACAGGACCAAGATTCGTGAATTTGATGTGGTGGCAGTGTGTGGGGATCGGATATTTTTTAATGAGACCAAGTCCAATGCCCGCATGGATTATGCAAAGGAGTTTATTGACTTTATTGCCTCACAAGAGTTTTTTGAATTCTTTCCTGAATATAAAGGCAAAGAGTTGATTCCCATCTTTTCCTCTCTGTATATTTCAGACGATGTGGTCCAGTTGTTGACTCAGGCAGGTATCTATGCCATGGCCATGAGTGATGACTCCATGGATCTATTGAATTTTGAGGAGGTCAGTCAAAAGAGGCAAAAGGCTTGATCAAAAGCAGTCGATAACGAAATGGATTATTCAAAAAGGGGCGGGCATTGGCCGCGCCCCTTTTTTTATTGCGCAGACTTAGTGTCCGCCTGGGAACAATACCTGAGACAGCCAATAGAGAAAGATAAGACCGCCTGCCCCTATGCCTATGCTCCAGCGAATGAGTTGTATCTCGGCAGGGAGCAGTGGTTCATACTCCATCTTTTTTATCTCTTCGGAAAGTTTGGTTTCTTCTGCCATATTTCACTCCTTTTATGGGGTTGTGTCCTCAGGGCATGACCGGGGCCTGCCCTGAGACATGTATAACCTGTATAACTTTGAGTATGTCGTTTCAGGACATCAGGTGATGATAGGTGGTTTGACTCCATGGAAAAAGAGCCATGAGATCACCAGGGCCACCCATATGATGAACCCGAACAGGCATACCGCATAGACCGCAGCCAGTTTGCCGATGCCTTCTTCCATGAGTTTCTTGAAGTTGGACACCAGGCCGATGGTAAAGAAACAGAGCACGAAGAAGAGGCCTCTGAATTTATCGCCTTCGCTGGTGGCGAGTTTGGCTGTGTCTAAAAGTTTTTTAGGCTCTTTTATGCTGGACTCCATATCCTTCATTCTGGCCTTGGCATCGGTCAGTTTGGCCTCTATGGCCGCCTTGTTTTCTGCTGTGGCTGATGCCACCTGTTTTTCGATGGTCTGTATCTCTACCTTCAGTTTATTAATCTGGTCAGTGGTAGGTCCAACTGTCTTGGCCGCCGGCCAGCAGATGAAGAGCAGAATAAAGAAGGTCAGGACATAGCCTATGACGAATTTGGGAAAGCGGTTCCATATCTCTATGGCACTGGTCTTCTGGCCCGGCTTGCATTCGATCTTGGCGCACCAGATGATGGCCAGCACAAATGCCCATACGCCGATAAAGATGTCTATGAACATCTTGACCGTTGTGGCGGTCATGGTGATCCAACCCTCAGCATAGTTGATGCCACTCATATCCATGGCCTTGGCCCTTATCAAGGCATCAGTCACTGCGCCGCTTGCGATGGCACCACCGTCGGATTTGACTGCCAGACCCATCCATGCACCTGCCACCAACGGTTCCTTCCAGAGAAACACCTGGGCAATAAAGGGCAGAATGATCATCTCTACAGCCACAAAGATGACCACCAGGGATGAGACCATTATGGGCACCACAGGCCTCGCGCGTATGGCGCCGCCTGTGGCTATGGCCGCCGACACACCGCAGATGGAGATGCCTGAGGCCAGGGGCGCTGACCACTCCCGGCTGAACTTGAAGTATCTCCTGGCAACCCAATAGGTAAACGCCCAGTAGATGAGATATGCCTCCACAATGGCGCAGAGCCCTCGGAACATGATGTTTGTGGCCAAGCCAAAGGATTGGGCTGCCTTCAGGCCCAATGTGGCGCCCATAATGACGATGGCCGTCTTGATGTAGAGCTCGGGCCTGGCGGCTTCTTTCATGAAATCGGCGAGTTTGGGTACGAAGTTACCTATGATGAGGCCTACCACCAGGGCTATGATGAAGCCGAATTCACCTGTCATGCTGAGCGACCATGGAATGTTGAACTTGGCAAGGTTCGCCTTTGTAGCTGCTATGTAGGCATAATGTCCTACAAACCAACAGAAATAGGCGATCCAGAAGACTGCTGTGAATGCGATAAGGAACCGAGGCAGGTTCGCACCCATGAGCAGGGCGCCAAAGCCCATCAGCACCAGCATGGCCAAAAAGGTGAGAAACAGGGCTGTATTGCCTGAGATGCCGGTTTTTTCATACTTATCCCCCACCTTATAGCGGGAGGCGTCTTCTACGGTTACCTTCTCCTCCTTGCCGTCGGATTTCTTGATAACCAGGGTCTTGCCGTCTATCTTGGTGATTTCACCCTTGAGCGGCTCGTAGGCCTTGGAGACCACACCGGTTGCCTTGCCAGGGTCTATCCAGATCTTGGTAGTGACGGCCCAGCCAAGAATGTCCATGTTCTGAAAGACGCCAAGGGAGAGGATAAATACAATGAGACCCAGAATCAAAGACAGCCAGTCTTCACTGATCAATCCCCTTTTTTCTTCGATTTCTGCCATAAAGACCTCCTCTGTGTAGTTGTGTGAATAATGTGAAAGGTGTTTAAGTCTTACTGAAATCTTGTGCAAAGACATCGAAATTCTATGGCATTAAGTTGTCCCTCCTTTGAAATAGAAAATGAAAGCTGGCCACAAGGAATCAGCCTGTAGTTATAAATTGCAACCTATGTGCCTTGGGCTTTGAAGAAGGGCTATGTAAAAAATGTGTCCCAAAATAGGGAAAATGCGCTGAAAACCCCATGAAACCAGCCTGTTTCCCATTCAGGTCTCAAGGGTCAAAGTGGTGTGTAGGAGGTGTTGCTGTATTATTTAGATTGCACTGCAAGATTTAGTTTGCAGGGTTCCCTTTATTTTTCACGGGATCCTGCAGTGTTTTTTATTCCATGGACTTGAATGCCATAGCGTCTTATGAGCTGTTGGAGGGACTGGCGTTCAAGGCCGCAGCGTTTGGCGGCCAAGGTGATGTTGCAGTTGGTGGATTTGAGGATGTGAGTAAGGTATTGAGTGGTGAATGTGCGCATGACCGTTTCCTTGGCCTCATGATACTGCATATTCACCAGGCCGTTTAAATCCCCGCCTGCACAGCCCTGCCTGGCTGGAATCTCCAGGTCATCCGGTAGAATCGTTGCTCCTGTGCTAAAGATGGCAGCCCGTTTCACCAAATTTTGAAGCTCCCTTACGTTTCCCGGCCAATGCCAGGCGGTAAGCTGCATCAGGGCCTCCTTTGAAAAGCCCTTGGGAGGCATGCCGGTTTCTTTCAAAAATTGCTGCAAAAAGTGCTGTGCCAAAAGGGGAATGTCCTCAGGCATCTCTCGTAGGGCAGGCATTCTTATCTCTATTACATTGAGCCTGAAGAACAGGTCCTGCCGGAATTCCTCTCGTTCCACCATGTTTTTAATGGGCTTGTTTGTGGCTGCGATCACCCGGACATTCACCTTTCTGGTGCGGTTATCTCCAATGGGCCGAATCTCACCCTCTTGCAGCACACGCAGCAGTTTGGCCTGAAGCATAAGGGGCATGTCCCCTATCTCGTCCAAGAATAGACTGCCCTTGTCGGCAATCTCAAAAAGCCCCTTTTTGTCGGCTGTGGCGTGAGTAAAGGCCCCTTTTTTGTGGCCGAAGAGCTCGCTTTCCAGGAGTTCCGATGGCATGGCGGCGCAGTTGACGGCAACGAATTCATAGGCGCTGCGGTTGCTCCAGGCGTGCAGGGCCCTGGCCGCCAGTTCCTTTCCTGTCCCGCTTTCGCCTGTTATGAGCACAGGCACATCGGTTCCGGCGGCAAGGGATATGGTGTCTATGGTCTTTTTCAGGGCAGGGCTGGTGCCGATGAATGTGTCGGTCAGTCCCTGTCTTTGATGTAATGCTTTTTCCAGAAGCGAGGTCTTTTCCAGCAGTTGCTGGCGCTCCAGGGCCTTTTGCAGTGTGTGCACCAGTCTGTCTTCATCGAACGGCTTGGTGAGAAAGTCATAGGCACCCTTTTTCAGGGCATCTATGGCCAGGTCTATGGTGCCGTAGGCGGTCATGAGTATTACGGCGGGGGGGCATGCCTTGTCCTTCAGTATTTGAAGCAGGGCCATGCCGTCCATGCCGGGCATACGGATGTCGCTGAGGACCACATTTACAGCCTCCTTTTCCATGAGTTCCAATGCGGTCTGAGGGGATTCGGCTGTCAGTATGTGGACGTCCTGAAAATGCGGCTGCAACAGACGTTTCATGCCCAGCAACAGGTCCGCTTCGTCATCGATTATCAAAAGTCTTTGGGCCGTAACTTGTTCTGGTTTCATTTGTCAATCTGCTTTTCAGGCATAAGGGCTGGCAGTGTGATGAATATCTCCGTGCCTTGATGTTCCTTGCTCTTCAAGATAATATCGCCATTGTGTTCGTGAATAATATCATATGACACGAAAAGTCCAAGCCCTGTCCCTTCACCGGGCGGCTTGGTGGTGAAGAAGGGTTCAAATACATGCATCAGATGCTGCTCTGGAATGCCGCAGCCCGTATCTTTTATTGAAACAGATACCTCGTTCCGGTCTTCATCGAAACCTGTGGTGATGGTGATCTCGCCATGACCCGAGATGGCTTGTTCGGCATTGATGAGGATATTGAGCAATACCTGTTTCAGCTTTTCGCGGTCGCCGTAAATCATTGGAATATCTTCCTGAAGCCTGTTTGTGATAAAGATGTTTTTCTTTTCAAATTGTTTTTTAATTATTGAGAGAGTTTCTAATATGATTTTATTTATATCTATTTGTTCATAGATTGTTTTTTTATGTCTCGAAAAATATAATAGATTTTCCACTATATTTTTCGATGAGTTGGTGTGCTTCTCTATTATTTTGAGATCGTTTATTGTCTCCTGATCATTTATGAATTTCTTCATCAATAGTTTTGTATAACACTGTATTATGCTCAATGGATTGTTTATCTCATGGGCGAAACCTGCCGCCATCTGGCCGATTATAGCCATTTTTTCCGCATGGGCCATCTGTAATTCCAGTCTTCTCTGTTTTGTTATGTCCTGTATATAATGTACTATTTTTACTACTTCATTTTGATTATTTTTAATTGGATATAAATGTATTAAATAATACTCATCATTTTCTGTTTTATATTTCTCAATAATTTCTTCTTTATTATTTAGTAATTCTTTTATTTTTTGGCATGTTATTGTTTCTGCATTGCAATTTTGTTGTTCTTCTTCCATGATATTTAATACCATTTTTTTATTTTTGGATAACCACTCCTGATATGTGTTGTTAGCTGCTATCATGTTGCAATCTTTCCCTATCAATGCAAGTGGATCACTTATGCCATTTATTATAGTCTGCAAAATTGTTGCGTTTGATTTGATATTTTCATATGCTTGTTTCAAATTTTCTATCATTATGTTGAATGACTGTATCAATTCACCTATTTCATCATGTTTTTTTATCTTTAAAGTTGCTGTGTCTAACAGCATATTTTGACTGATATTGGTGAAGTGTTGTGCTATTTTTTTAAGTGGATGCCCTACAAGCCTGATAAAGCTGCCTTCAATAGCTATGAATAAAAGAACTATTATTATAATGCCTATCGTGCATATATTGATTATTGTTTGAATGATTTGATGCCAGATCACATCCATGGAAATTGAAACAGCTTCCAAGCCCATTAGGTCATTTAGCTTAAAACCAAATCCAACTTGACTGCCATATTTTGCAATTAATCCAACTGGTGCTTGATTTATATCACCATGACATCTCAAACAATTCTCTTTAATATAAATAGGTTTTGCAAGAATGAAGAATTTATGTTTATCTATTGACTTAATACCCTGCCATTCATTTAAGTCTTTATTTTTTTGAAATATGGTTAAGATTTCAGCGTATAGTTCATTTAAGCTATTATCTTTATTTCGTGGATTTATAGACATTCTTTTATATGTAAACTGGAAATTTTCAAGCTTTGCCTTTTCAAGAACTATATTTTTGATTTTAGTCGTGGAAAGTATCTCTGGAATAAATGCGTGTGGGTTTTCTTGTATATCAGGCATCAGATTGATAATTCTTGGTCTTAAGGTTTGATTGATATAGGCATCTATGCCGTTCATGATATCGAGAATGATATGCGCTTTTTCAGAGCCTACATGCAGGGTTTGTTCCTTCAAATAATTATAGCTCAACAGCACAAATAATAGATAAACAAGGCCGCAGATGCCGCCGGTAACTAATGCGAATCTTGTGCTGAGTTGTATATTCCTCATATGTCTTGTTCCATTATATGGATTTATACAAATAAAAATAGCGTATTCCACATGCTGTTGTGTGAAATACGCTATGACATTAATTACTTATTGCTTTGTGTATCATATGGCCTCTTTGCCGCGTTCCTTTGTTCTCACCCTTATTACATCTTCTATGGGCATAATGAATATCTTGCCATCGCCTATGGTGCCTGTATTGGCCTCTGCAAGTATGGTATCGATAATCATGGGAACCTGATCAGCCTCGGCTACAATCTCAAGCTTGATCTTTGGAATTAGATCAACTACATACTCAGTGCCGCGATAGACCTCTTTATGCCCCTTTTGTCTGCCATAGCCTTTGACTTCCGAGACCGTCATGCCCTTTACTCCTATCTTGTTCAGGGCGTCCTTTACCTGTTCAAATCTGGATGGTTTGATAATCGCTTCTATCTTTTTCATGATGCCTCCTGTCTATTCGATTGATTTTATAAGAAGAAATAGGCCGTCTCACCGTGTTGAGTCTCGTCAAGGCCTTTTATTTCATCTTCGTTTTCCACTCTGATGCCTATGGTCGCCTTTATGATGGCAAGGATAACAAATGTTACTACGCCAGAATACACAAAAGTCACACCCGCTGCAATCAATTGTATCATAAATTGTCCGGAATTGCCGTATATCACGCCTTTGCCTGCCTCGTTTATGGCAGGATCAGCCAGAATGCCCGTAAGTATTGCGCCCATAAAGCCTGCCACGCCATGTATGCCGAAGGCATCCAGTGTGTCGTCATAGCCCAATTTCGGTTTGATTTTGGCGATTACCAGAAAAGGAATCACTCCTACCAATATGCCTATTATAAGGGCACCTGTTATATTTACAAAACCTGCCGCCGGTGTGATGCCCACCAGTCCTGCCACGGCGCCGGAGGCCATGCCCAGAACCGTGCATTTTTTATAGAAGAGCCAGTCCATGGCCATCCATGCCAAGGCCGCTGCCGCAGCGGCTGTGTTGGTATTCAAAAATGCCATGCCTGCCAGGCCGTTTGCGGCCAATGCACTTCCCGCGTTGAAGCCGAACCAACCGAACCACAGAAGCCCTGTGCCCAGCACCACGAGAGTGAGGTTATGGGGTTTCAAGGCCGTGTCTCTGCGCCTGCCCAGATATAGTGCACCCACCAGGGCTGCGATACCTGCATTTATATGTACCACGGTGCCGCCTGCGAAGTCCAGGGCGCCCAGTTTCATGCAAAATCCGCCTCCCCATACCCAGTGGGCTACAGGGATATAGACAAGAGTGAACCACAGCACGCAGAAGGCCAACCATGCAGAAAATTTCATGCGTTCTATGTATGCGCCGCTCACGAGGGCCACTGTGATGGCGGCAAAGGTCAGCTGAAATACGATGAACACCAGTTCTGGTATGGTCTTGGCCGCATCCGATATGCTGGAGACCCCTACACCTGCCAGAAACAGCTTGGCCGTATCCCCCACAAATCCAAGGGTATCCCCTGAAAAGGAGAGGGTATAGCCGTATAGAATCCACAGGACGCTCACTATGCAAAAGGCGGCTACAGACATGGCCATGGTGTTCAAGGCGTCCTTGCGCTTTGAAAGGCCGCCATAGAACAGGGCCAGCCCAGGCACGGTCATGAGCACCACCAGGGCGCTGGCCACGAGCAGCCAGGCGGTGTCACCAGTGTCGATCTTCAATGCCGCTTGTGCCGCCTCTTCGGCATACGCAGTATTTGTGACGAGAAAGGTAATAAGTCCGCTCAGAATATATTTTATCATTTCGATACCTCCTTAAGGGTTGGGCACAAATGTGCATTTTTTAAGGCTCACCTAATAATTAAACGAAACGGCCAATCCACCATACACAAAGTTGTTTCTGGAGCCGTCGAGACTGCGCCATTTCATCTCGTTGGAGGCATCTCCGCTCAGAGGAAAGCTCCATGCAATCTGTGGCATCACCTTCAGATTCTTCGCAGCCGGTATATTCAGGACAGCGGACACAAGGCCGTCGTGAAGGTTCTTGAATTCATCGCCTGTCGGCGCACCGTGTTTGATCTTTGGATAACCTTCCGAATCATCGGAAAGCAGATAGGCCGCTGTTCCACTCAAATCCAGGGTTATATCATTGCCGAATTCAACTGTATGGGAAAGTTTGGCAGTGATATACCAGCTTGGATAATGTGCCATCTCTCTGTAGATGGTAAGTGTAGGCTTCAGAGGTACATTCAGACTGGCTGATGCAAATAATTCTTGTGAATCGTCTATTGAGTCCAGACCATAATAGATATATCCTCCTGTAAGGGTTGTCATACCAATCTCTTTTGAATAGGAGAGTGTTATATCTGTTTCAGTCCATTTCGTCTCATCAGTAAGTTTTGTATTGGTATCGATATTGCCCCATATATTTGCCGAAAAGCCGGCATAACCCACGGTAATATAGGGTTCAACTACCAGAGAATCCCTGCTGAGTTCCTGACCTCTCCAGATGTATTGACTCAAGACCGCTGTCCCCACCTCTGTTGTCGCCTTTTCTTCTTCTGCATAGGTTGTAAATGGTACAGAACAGATTAAGGCAGCCAATACGACCATTAGCCTGTGTTTGTTTTTTGAAATAGACATGTTTCTCTCCTTTTTGTAATAAATTGCCCGGGCTTGCTAATCTATACTCAAGAAACATGCCAATGTGCGATTTTGGATTTTTATGTTGGGAAAACAACGAGTTACGGAATGTTTTTTATTGTGAGTGAGTAAATTCCCAGCCCATTTTTGTTGAAAACTTACATTTTTGTAATGTAAGTTTGTGCAAGTTCAAAGCGAAAGAAAGGACGAAAGAAAAGACGAAAGAAAAAAAGGACAAAAGGATAGGCACATTCTTGAATTACATTTTTAATTAATTTTTTTAGGTGGGGCGGCAGCGGTGAAGCATTTGTTTCATGCGTCGCATAACCCTTCTTGGCAGTATGCGCCGCCGGCGCCCTCATGGCGCCTATTTCACAAACACTCCACCACTGCCGCCTTTTTCGTCCTCACGGAACCCCATGTTTATAATGGGTTCCTTATTCCTTTCTTCTAATTCCCTGAATAGAGAATTGGCCTGCTGTAATAATAAGCTGGCACTTCTGCCAATAAAAAAAGTGGAATTGGCCGTTACCATCATGTTCACTCAAGTGCAAAGGGTATGTGCTGCTTTGAAGCATCGTTTACGGTTGGGCGTTGGGTTTCAGGGAGGGTGTTAACCGAATTCCAATACGGTTGGGTGTGGAGTTCAGGAGGGGTGTTAACCAAACTCCAAAGGCTCTATGTCTTTTTTAAGCGGCTTCTGAGGTGGGATGTGGAGGTGGGGGAGGGCGAGGGTAGCCGGTGTTTGTGGAATAGGCGCCAAGGAGGGCGCCGGCCCCACATCACCGCCAAGGAGGGCGGTTATGTGGGGCATGAAACAAATACCGGCTGCCCTCGCCCCTAAAATGAAAACATGTTATTAATCGGCCACATAATATAATCTACAAAAAACATCGGGGGATTGCTTCGCTTCGCTCGCCTCGGCGCGAGCGCCCTTTGGGCCGAGGCCTCGGCGCGTGGCGCAATGACAACTTTCTGTGCCCTACACTGGCATGCACATTGTGAGGTATGTGTCGCCCCTACTAATTCAATTCCACACGATATGACGAAAAGCCGTGTTACGGAGTAAGAGGATGTTTATGAAACGACTTGCCATGGGTTCACGACCGAAAGGCCCTCAATACCTTCAAAATCCCGCTCGTTACGTGTGGCCAAGCACAAACCATGCACCAAGGCGATGGCTGCAATCTGTGCATCTTCGACGCTGATTGGGCGTCCAAGAGTGATACGTGACGCCACAATGCTGGCGTAGTACATGGCCGCCTGTTCATCGAAGGGCAGACAACGCCCGGCAAATTCCTCATCGAACATCGCCCTGGCAGCCATTTGTAGCCCGAGCTTGCGCTGTCCATCCGGTAGCAAGGCAATACCCAGTTCAATTTCGGCACGGGTAACGGCACATATCCATACCTCTTCAGACGCCTGTGCATTCAGCCATGCCACGACCTGAGGGGAAGGCGCTGGCCGCATGAACTCGGACAAGACATTGGTATCCAGCAAAATCATGCGGTCTCTTTCCAGTCAGGCGGTGTACGCGCTTGTGATCTTGGGGGAATAGGCAAGTCGGTGGCCACCGCTTGAAAGCGACTGACCAAACGCTGGCCCAACCCCGTTGTGGAAGTAGGCTTGGACAAGACTTGGCGCAAAATGCTGCGAACCTCTTCTTCCATGGATCGGCCGTGGTGTGCAGCCTGCACTCGAAGGGAGGCCTTCAGGTCGTCATCAAGATTACGGATGGTCAAAGTTGCCATGTGAACCTCATTTGCCATTGAAATCAATGACTGCATTGTAGTCAATGCACTCTAATTATGCAAGGTTCACCGCTATGTTCCCTCCTTAATTTTTTTGGGGGCGGCAGCGGTGAAGCATTTGTTCCATGCGTCGCATAACTGCCATCCCTGGCAGTATGCGCCGCCGGCGCCCTTCATGGCGCCTATTTCACAAACACTCCACCACTGCCGCCCTTTTCGTCCCTGCGGAACTCCATGTCCAGAACGGATGGCCTATTCCTTTTTTCTAATTCCCTGAATAGAGAATTGGCCTGCTGTAATAATAAGCTGGCACTTCTGCCAATAAAAATCGCAGAATTGGTCTTTACCCTGCTATTTCAATGTATTAGTAGGAGCGGGTTTCAAACTCATATTACCAGTTCAAAGGGTTTATGTTTTTTAAGCGGCTTCTGATGTAGGATGTGAAGGTGGGGAAGGGCGAGGGCAGGCGGTGTTTGTGGAATAGGCGCCATGAAGGGCGCCGGCCCCACATCACCGCCAAGGAGGGCGGTTATGTGGGGCATGAAACAAATACCGGCTGCCCTCGCCCCTAAAATGAAAACATGTTATTAAT
>Ga0209162_1003637_pt1 | contig 12271 bp, 9 predicted proteins | sample YNPNPMetaG_FD_187121 | JGI IMG/M metagenome (GOLD analysis project Ga0209162, IMG submission 187121) | Anoxygenic and chlorotrophic microbial mat microbial communities from Yellowstone National Park, USA - YNP NP MetaG (SPAdes) (version 2) ...
CGCTACCGTCAGTCGCCAGTCGAAGCCCATCCAGCGCCCCACCGGTTCGATGAACTGACCAAAGCGCGCCAGTATACCGCTTGACGCAATTCAACAATAAGGCAAGGGCAGAACCGGCTAGGGCTTTTTAAAAAATTAATCTTTTGATAAAATTAGGGCATCACCATGTTTCAGAAAGGATCTAGAACTGGGCATGAACGTATTGCAAGCTCTTAAGAAGATTCGGGACCCTCGCAAAAGACAAGGACGACAATATCCCCTCTATGGACTGCTAGCCATCTTGCTTTTAGCTGCCATGCACGGTGAACGTTCATTACGCGGCATGTGGATGTGGGCTTGTGAGCATAAAGAGATGTTACTGTCGTATCCGGTGTTAGGCTTGCGCGCTGTCAAGCGTATACCTGGGCTTGCCACCTTCTGGTATGCCCTGAGTAAGTTACAAGGTGGAGAGATGGAGTGCGTCTTACACAGTCTGATCCAGCCGGAAAGCGAATTGGCCTTAGATGGGAAATGGCTACGCGGCAGCAAACGGGAATCCGAAGAGGCCTTACAAGTCATCACATTGGCCGGTGTGAAGCTGCGCCAGGTGTGGGAGCAAAAAAAAGTGAAGAAAGGGGATGAACTGGAAGCCGCCATTGCCTTGTTGGAAGAATTTCCGCTGGAAGGCAAGGTCATCAGCGCCGATGCTGGTCTTTTGAGAACGCCCTTCGTGCAAACAGTGGTGGAAAAAAAGGGGGCTATATCGGCCTGATCAAGCACAATCAACCTGAATTGCGACAATCAATTGTGGAATGGATTGGAATGCCGACGGCACGCGTTGCTGATTGTGTTCAGATAACCAAAGGGCATGGTCGCTTGGAGCAACGTTCGCTGTGGCTTTGGCCTTGCGGTGATTTACGCCATTACCTGCAAGAACGCTTTGCCTGGCCAGGCGCTCAATGGTGTGGCTGGATTGAGCGCAAGCGTTGGTACAAAAACAAAGAAGAAACCAGCCTGCACATTTGGATTGCCGGTGCTGCTTTTCCCTGGCAATTGACCCCTGAAGAAGCTCTCGTCCGATTGCGCAAACATTGGATGATTGAAAATGGTGTGTTCCGCGTGCGCGATGTGACATTCGATGAAGATCGCTTACATGGTCGTAAGATTGCTTTCGGGTTGAGCGACATCCGTAACGTAGCCATTACCCTATTACGTCAGCTGGGTTATCCTTACATTCCTGATGCTCAACGCGCCATTGCAGCCCAGCCATCCTTGGCCTTTGCCCTGTTAGGCATCAAAGATTAGAACTTTAAAAAGCCCTGAGAACCGGCCCAAATTTGTCTAAACTCGAGTTATTAAGAAAGCGTAAAAAACTATGCTAAAGTGGGCGACCTGGCAACGCCGACAAACCGACCGCTGAACAAAGCAGAGAGGGAAAAACTTTTTCTATTCAACATCTTCATTTTTGGATCAGGTACAGTGACAATTGTTCCTGGAGACGATATAATTACTGCATGTCCACTTCATCCGGCAAGTTTTTGCTTCGTTTTTTGTTGATTGTAGGCGCAGTCGGTCTTCTCTGGCTGGCCGTGCTCATGATCGAGAATAAAATCACGCAAACCGTGCAACCTTTCCAGCAGGCCAACGACCAGTTGAATACGCAGGTCGCCATGCTCCTCCATCCTACCCCAACCGTGATTCCCGATCCGGTCACCATCATCCACGAGGTGAGGGCGATTGCGAAACTGGAGACCATTCACTACACGGTAGAAAAAGTCATCACAGCGGAGATGAATCAGGGCGTCCTGGGTCCACTGTTCGGTGACCGCTTGCTTTTTGTCGCCCATGGTTACGTCATCGCCGGGATCGACATGCAGAAAATCGGGGAAGGCGATCTGTGGCTGGAAGGAGAGACACTGAATGTCCGCTTGCCAGCGCCCGAAATCCTGGTTGCTACACTGGATAACGAAAAGTCCTACGTGTATGACCGGCAAACCGGTTTGTTGACCCATGGAGATCCTAATCTGGAAACCACGGCCCGCCAGGTGGCCGAGCAGGAAATCCTCAAAGCCGCGTTAGAAGACGGCATTCTGGATCAGGCTCGCCTGAACGCAGAAGTGTACCTGGAAAAATTCTTCAATGCACTGGGATACCAGACTGTTGTGTTCGTTCCCCCTGCACCCTGAGTGGCAAACTCATGTAAAAAAACAGGCCGACGGTTACCGTTCGGCCTGTTTATTTTCTGTCCAATCGGGATGATTGTATTTTGCGGCTACCAGTTGTTCTGCTCGCTGCGCTTCCTGCACCGTCAGGGCAGACTCCTGTAAATTCAAGGAAAGCACTTTGCTAAACGCAGCACAGAAAGCCGACGCTGCCTCCTCCCACGAAACGAGGCGACCGAGGACGCTTTCCACCGTGGTGGCGCGTTGCTGTAAGCGAGCCGCAGCCCGTTGACGTGCCTCTTCATCGGGAAAACTGAGGCCCTGGATAATTCGCGTGATGTCACCCGTCAGCGGCAAAGATCCATGCTGAAGCACCCCCTCGCGACGACGCGCCTGAGCCGAGCCAATCAGTTTTTTCCCGTGGACGGTGATCTCATACGTTGAGGGCACTTCGAAGCAAACAGGGTTCGGATTGCGATGGGAGGCAGCGGCCTGCTCCTGAACTTCCACCGGCAGCCCAAGCATGCGCAACGCCTCAACCAGAGCAGCAGCCAGGCGACTGTAACTTTCCAGAACAGTTCCAACCAGACGGGGTTCGTCAAGCGGGCCGATGACGGAATAGGTTAACTCATCCACGTGCAAGACGGCCCGTCCACCGGTCGGACGCCGGACCAGGTCCCAGCCTCGCGCCTGCAAACGTGCCAGGTCCACATCCGAGACAGGCTGAGCATAGCCGAGGGAGAGACAGGCCGGCTCCCAGGCATACAGCCGCAGCGTGGGAGGAGTCGCGCCAGTCCCACAGGATTCGAGAATGGCCTCATCAACGGCCATGTTCCAGGCCCCGCGGGCAGAGATTGGATGAAGGAGAAGACGCCAGGTATCCATTGTCATTCCGAGGAGCAAAGTTTGATCTGCGATTTGATCTCTGGGGGAATTTATTTGACTTCTTCAATGAAATCCCTGGCGGCTTTTTGGGGACTGGCGAGGTCTCGGCCTTGCTGGTTGAGGTAACGCTGCCGGTCAAGGACCCACAGATACAGGTCTCCTTCGGTTTTGCCCGGGAATTCTTTCAAGATGCCGCTGCGGCGAATGATACGCACAATCGGCAAATAGACTTTATCGTACCAGTGAGCGACGGCTTCTGCTTCTGAGATGTCACGTTTTTCATCCAGGCCCATGAAATAGCGATGGACAGCAATATGTTCCAACATCCGGTCGAAACCGTCCGGGATGGTCAGGTCAATATTCGCCTTTGGGCGAATTTGATCGAGATTGGTGGCTTCCAGGAAGCGCGCTTTTTGGCCAAGGATTTCTAAATCTTCGGGTTGCAGGTCTGGCGTGATATTGACCTTGGTATGGCATTCGCGTACCTCGGCTTCGATAAATTCCTGCCCCTGCTCACGCGCCACCGAAACCCGATGGTGACCATCTACCACAAAGTAGACATCACCGACCTTGTACAGAACCACCGGCGGGAGGCTGATGTCTTGATAGAAGGCGCGATCCACATTTTGCCAGCGATCTGCAATCCTGTCTTCGGTCGGCAAAAAGGCGCGGTCAAACTGATGATAGCGGTTGAGGCTGCCCACGATCTGGCTAATTGGAACTGTCTGCACCCCGCGATAAATGGGACCACCAATGCGCAGTTTTTCCTTGACTTCATCATAGGAAAGCAAAGTAGAGGGCTGTCCGGTCAGCAAAGTGCGGATGCGATTGATAAACGCTTTAAAGCGCGCGCGGGCAAAATCTTGACGAACACGTTCAGAAAAATAATCAGACATTTTCAATTTCCAAAAGACGGTAGGGATTGATGTTAATGATTTTCGTTTCTCCAAGTTGAAAAACAGCCGGTTCCAGGTTTGGACTGGCCGCCATGGTATGGCCGTGGAGGAAGTAACGAGGCTTGAAAATTTTTATGAGGCTCACAAAAGCATCAAAACCTGTATGGGCCTGGTCGGTATCATCGTGAATACCACGCGGTGGCGAATGTGCCACCATAATATCCAGAACACCGGCATAGCGCAGTCGGTTCCAGACCAACGAGGGGGCAAGTAAGGCCAATCGCCACCACATTTGTGTCTGTGAATACTGGTTGGGCCGATTTGGATGATAGCGAATCCCCCCTCCCAGGCCGGCAAAAGTCAGTCCTTTCACGCGGAGCACGCGGCCATCAATGTTGTCACATCCTTCGGCATGGGCCGTTAACTGACGAGCATTATAGGCCGGGTCGTGGTTGCCTGGTACATAAAGCAACGGAACGTTGAACGATGACACCAGAAACTCCAGATATTCATAAGGCAAGTCGCCACAGCCCAAAATCAAGTCCACATGGGAGAAGAGACTGGTCACTTCTGGTGAATAAAGGCGCTCCACCACGACATCACTAACAGCAAGAATTCTCATAACAAAAATCGCATTCCAGGAGATGAGTCCACTGCAAAAAGTCCTTTAACCACAAAGGACACAAAGTACACGACGGTTGAAAATGAAGAGATTTTCCTTTGTGTTCCTTCGTGACCTTTGTGTTTGACGAGTTTTTGCAGGAGAGTCAGGAGATTGTATAGCAAGTAGATGACCTGCAGATTAACCGACATTGTAGCAAAAATCAACACAGATGCCCAGGATAACCAGCAAGGGCATTGCCAATCGCCGCCCACAATGATCACGGGAAAGTCAGGGAACAAAATGCAGCGTCTTTGTTGCACATGTTCCCGTCAGGCCGTTCTGCGAGCAAAGCGTAAATGTGACGGTGATATTATGGCCAGCAGGAGAATAAGGCAGTTGACTTGATCCGCGATTGACCACCACACCGACTTCAGCAGGCTCGAGGTCTTGCAACGTATTGGCAGGCATGGCGCAAGTCGTGTAATCTGTGAAGAAATCATCCTGGTAACTTTCAAGAATGCCGTTTGTTGTGTCATTGACCTCCACCCGATAGGACTCAAACTTGACCGTCCCGACATTCGTCAGTTGGATGCGGAAGGAATAATTTCCAGAACAGGCAAGCGTGGAGAGATAAACCGCATGGAACGCCGCGGCCGGGGCTGTCGCAGTGGGGGTTGGCGGAGGAGTTGCCTGCGGCAGCGACTGCCAGTCGCCCGTTACGGTGGCATATTGGCCCCATAGCCAGCAAATTTGGGCCGGGTTGTCGGGGTTGCGCACCAGCCAGTAGTTAGGAACAGTAGTGCGGCCTACTACTTCAGTCGTCTCGCCAGGATTAAGGACACCCAGTTTGTCATACATTCGCCCTGGGCCGCTGCGACAATTGGTCTCTGACGAGACAGTGACCATGGGTGGATTCGGAGTTGTTGTCAGAGCCAAACTCAGGGTCGGAACCGGCGTAGCCGATGGGGTAGCCGTGAAAACGAGGGTGGGTGTGCTACCCGCTTGAGGAGGAAGCGTCGGGTTTTGTAATGCCACCGCCGTCAGCGTCTGCTGGACATAGACGGCAAGTTGGGTCTGGGCCGCAAAGGTGGCCGAGATGGCTTGCGCGATTTGTTCGGGATCAACCGGATTGACAGGCGGCGATGGAGGAGCCATCGAGAAATCGCCGAGGCCACAGGCGAGAATGACCAACATGGCAAGAAGAGAAAGAGAAATCAAGAGTTTAGAGTTCATCTGATCTCCTCTTCACCATCATACCAAATCTACGGGTTCCTACAAGCCCCCTAACTTCCCAAAAGCAGCGCAAAATGGGGGCAATCCTTCCCTCTTTCTGCACCACGCAATGGCAGGGCAGCAAATAGCACCCGCTCCATAAACATCAACGGGGCGGTTGTGGCCGCCCCGTTGGAGTTATTTTTTAGCCGTCCTCAATCGGAAGAACCCATCTCCGGCAGTTCTGTCCACTGAGACGACCCTCCCTGCTCTGTGGAGGTTTTGGAGGAGGCAAAGCGCCCAGGGACAAAGCCGGTACCAGCCGGGATTAACTTGCCAATGATGACGTTCTCTTTGAGGCCATACAGCGGGTCGGTGGCCGAACTGATCGCCGCTCCGGCCAGGACCTTGATCGTGTGCTGGAAGGACGAGGCAGAGAGGAACGAATCGGTGCTCAAAGATGCTTTCGTCACACCCAACAGCACTTCACTAAACGTAGCGGGCTGTTTGCCTTCCGCCAGCATCTGTTCATTGACACGTCGGATTTCAAGGCGATCAACAATGTCGCCAGGCAAATATTTCGTGTCGCCAGGGCGCTTGACCTGAACCTTGCTCATCATCTTGCGAATGATGACTTCGAAGTGCTTATCATGGATGTTCTGGCCTTGCGAGCGATAAACCTTCTGCACTTCGCTGAGCAAGTACATCTGGCAGGCTTCGCGGCCCTGCAGGCGCAGAATGCGATGAGGATTGAGGGAACCTTCGGTAAGCGGCTGCCCTGCCTGAACATGCTCGCCTTCTTTCACCAGCAAGCGCAACGTTGTGGGGACCTCGTGTTCGGCTTCCTCACGCTGTTCGTAAGAAACAAACACCTTCCGGCCTTCCACGCGTACTCTGCCGCCATGTTCGGCGACAATGGTGGCATCATCCAGTTTCGCAAGGACATCGCCGGTTTTGACCTCATCCTCATCCTTCACGAGGATTTCCCACTCAGCGGGAATGTCGAACTCATCGTGAATCATCTCACTATGTTCGACCCGCACAATGCGCATATCGGCATACTTTTCAGACTGGATGATATGCACGTTACCGTTGATTTCCGAAACGATCGCTTCACCTTTCGGTTGTTTACGCGCTTCGAAAATTTCTTCCACGCGCGGGAGACCGGTCGTAATGTCACCACCTGCGGCCACACCACCCGTGTGGAAGGTACGCAGGGTCAACTGGGTACCAGGTTCACCAATGGATTGGGCCGCCACGATACCGACCGCCGAGCCAAGTTCGACCATGGAGCCGCGGCCGAGGTCAATGCCATAGCATTTCGCACAAATACCGTGAGACAGTTCACAGGTCATGGGCGAGCGTACTTTGACTTCCTGGACGTTCGCGGCCGCGATCTTGCGTGCCAACTCATGATCAATGACGTCACCGGCTTCAGCAATCACCTCACCCGTCTGCGGGTCGAGGACGCGCGCCGCCAGAATACGGCTGTACATGCGCGAAATCATGGACTGCCCCGCCACGTCGTCTTTCTTCCGAATCCAGATACCCTCGGTGGTCCCGCAGTCATATTCATTGATGATGACATCTTGCGCAATGTCCACCAGACGGCGAGTCAGGTAACCGGCGTCAGCCGTACGCAGAGCCGTATCGGCCAGACCTTTACGGGCACCGTGCGTGGAGATGAAATACTCTTGCGCTGTCAGCCCTTCGCGGAAGTTCGAGCGAATCGGCATGGGGATAATGCGACCGGCCGGGTCTGCCATCAGACCGCGCATACCCGCCAACTGGGAAATCGGGCCAAAACCACCTTTCGTCGCGCCCGAGTTCGCCATGGTGGAGAGATTGCCATCGGGATCCATGGCGGCACGCACGGCCTTGGCGACCTGATTGGTCGTCTGCTGCCAGATTTGGATGATGCGTTCATTCTGCTCTTGTTCCGTCAGCAGGCCACGGCGGAAGTCGCGCTGGACCAGTTCCACTTCCTTCAAGGCATTGTTGATGATTTCCTGCTTTTCTTTCGGAATGGTGATGTCCGAAACAGCGATGGTGATCCCCGAGCGCATCGCATATTCGAAGCCAATGCGCTTAATCTCATCGGCGGTTTCAGTGGTGACCTCTTGCCCATAGAGTTCGTAAACTTCGGCAATCAGGTCTTTCACACCGCCCTTTTCCAGTTGACGGTTATTAAACTGGACCTTTTCAGGCAGAATGCGGTTGAACAGCACCCGTCCTACCGTTGTATCAATGAGGCGAGTTTCAGGTTGTGGTAAGCGGTTGTGGTTGTCATCATACCAGGTAGTCACGCGGACTTTGATCCTGGTGTGAATATCTACCTGACCTAACTGATAGGCCAGTTCCACTTCATCCATATCCGCGAAGGCACGCCCATCGCCTTTGTGAGGGCGGCTGTGCGTCATGGTCAGGTAAAAGACACCCAACACCATGTCTTTGGAGGGGCCAATGATAGGCTCGCCATCGGCAGGTTTGAGCAGATTCTTGGAAGCCAGCATCAAGCGGCGGGCTTCCTGGACAGCCTTGTCTGAAAGCGGGACATGGACAGCCATCTGGTCGCCGTCGAAGTCCGCGTTGAAGGCGGTACAAACGAGCGGGTGCAGTTGAATGGCCGAACCCTCGATCAACACCGGTTCAAAAGCCTGGATACCGAGGCGGTGGAGCGTCGGCGCGCGGTTGAGCAGCACAAGGCGCTCCTTGATGGCCTCTTCGAGCACTTCCCAGACCTCTGGCCGGCCACGCTCAATGAAGCGACGTGCCCCTTTCACATTGGCCGCGTAGTTATGGCTGACCAGTTTGGCAATGACGAAGGGACGATACAGTTCCAGCGCCATTGTCTTCGGCAAGCCGCACTGGTAAAGTTTCAATTGCGGGCCAACCACGATCACCGAACGGCCAGAATAGTCAACACGCTTACCGAGCAAGTTGCGGCGGAAGCGACCCTTTTTCCCCTTGAGCATGTCGCTCAGGGAGCGCAGTTCACGGCGACCCCGCCGAGAGAGTGCCTTGCCGCGCTGGCTGTTATCAATGAGCGAATCGACCGCCTCCTGAAGCATGCGCTTCTCATTGCGGATGATCACATCCGGCGCACCCAGTTCGAGCAGGCGCTTGAGTCGATTGTTGCGGTTAATCACGCGGCGATAGAGGTCGTTCAGGTCCGAGGTGGCAAAGCGACCGCCATCCAGTTGCACCATCGGGCGCAAATCCGGCGGAATGACCGGCAGGACAGTGAGAATCATCCACTCCGGGCGATTGCCAGAGCGGCGGAATGCCTCCACCACTTTCAGGCGGGTCGTGGCCTTCTTCCGCTTTTGCTTGGATTTGGTGGTTTTCACCTCATGCCAGAGTTCCTCGGCCAGTTTGTCCAAATCGAGGCGGCGCAGAATATCATAGAAGGCCTCGGCCCCCATATCAGCGCGGAAGACCTGGCCCCAGCGTTGTTTGAGTTCGCGGTAACGAGTCTCGCCCAGGAACGTAAAGGGCCGCAGTTCCAGCAATTCATCCCGCTGGCGAGCATTGGCATCCTGATTGGTAGAGGTCTGGTCTTCCAGTTGCCGGCGCAGAGCATCCATTTTTTCATCGGCTTCCGCCTTAATGCGCGCTGCCTCCATTTTGAGTTCTTCCAGGGCGCGCTCTTTCTCTGCGTTCAACTCACTCTCGATGGCGCTCAACCGCTCCTGCACCACTTTTTGCACTTTCGCAATGTGGGCAGCCGATGCTTTCGTGCCGGCTTCGGCAATGACGATGTCGGTATTCCCGAACATCAGGGGATCTTTCAGCACCTGCCCTTTTTGCTCTTGTAAGAAGCGTTCCAGGCGCTGTCCTTCCTGAATGATCGGTTCCAAACGAGCAGCCACTTTTTCGTCCGACTGGCGCTCGATTTCTATTCTTCGCTGATTAAACTCGGCCAGTTTCTTATCGCGGGCTGTTTTGATTTCAGCAATCTGCGCATTAATGGCAGCCGCCTGCTCGCGTTCAGAGACTGAAATTTCATCCTGAAGACGCTTGAGAGCCTTTTGGCGTGCTTCCTCATCTACGTAGGTCACAATGTACTGGGCGAAGTAGAGCACGCGGTCGAGATTGCGGCGCGAGATATCGAGCAGCATGCCGAGATACGAGGGGATACGGCGCGTGTACCAGATATGCGCCACCGGCGTCGCCAGGGTGATGTGCCCCATCCGTTCGCGGCGGACGGCAGAACGGGTTACCTCCACGCCGCATTTTTCGCAGATAATGCCCTTGTAACGCGGATTCTTGTATTTTCCGCAATAGCATTGCCAATCGCGCGTAGGGCCAAAAATTGCCTCACAAAACAGGCCATCTTTTTCTGGCCGCAGACGACGATAGTTGATAGTTTCCGGTTTCAACACCTCGCCATACGACCAGGATAAAATGGTTTCGGGCGAAGCGAGGCTAATGCGTAGAGCAACAAGTCCTTTAGTTTCCACTGGCGACTCCTGTCCTTTACAAAGTAAAAAGGCGATGATTCCTGCCTGTCTCTTCTTAGACGCACAAAAGCAAGCGCTTCAGACTTTCGTCCAAGCGCTCGCCCGGTATGTCACACCTTTCTCTTAGTCAACAAGTGCTGATTATATCCGCCACTGCCATCCTGGTCAAGATTGTACCTTATGGTTTTCTCAAAGTCCCTTGATGCCCTGTGCGAAACACGGCAATTGAGAATTTTGACCGCTGAGACGCAGAGTTCGCCGAGATTTTTTGTGGTTTTCTCTGCGTTCTCAGCGACTCTGCGGTGAAAGATTTGACTTTGAGAAGGCCATACGCCTTATCGTCCCACTGCATTTGACGCATTTTTCCCCCTGTGGTATCATGCCGCCACAAATCAATAGCCCCTAGCGGCACTCTTATCCAGAGAGGCGGAGGGACCGGCCCGATGAAGCCTCGGCAACCCCACGAGCGCGTGGAAGGTGCCAATTCCGGCAGAGGAACAACATCAAGGTTGTTCGATATCTGGAAGATGAGAGGGCAGCCGTGCATCTTGCGCAATTGCCCTTTCGCCTGAAGGGGCAATTTCATTTTCAAAGAGGTGACAATCTTATGAGTACTACCTTCATGACTTCGCCCAGCCTGATGTTCACGTCCGAATCAGTGACAGAAGGCCACCCCGACAAAATCTGCGACCAGATCTCTGATGCTGTCCTGGACGCCTGCCTGGAGCAGGATCCGATGAGTCGCGTGGCCTGCGAAACGGCCACCAAGACCGGTTACGTGATGCTCCTGGGCGAAATTACCACCAACGCCCATATCAATTTCGATGAATTGGCCCGCAAAGTGATCACAGAAATCGGCTACGATTCAAGTGAAAAAGGCTTTGATGGCAACTCTTGCGGCGTGTTGGTCGCCATCGCCAAGCAATCGAGCGACATTGACATGGGCGTCAGCAAATCGCTGGAAGCCAAGAGCGGCGACGAAGAAGACCTGGACAAAATTGGCGCGGGCGACCAGGGCATGATGTTTGGTTACGCCTGCAACGAGACACCGCAACTGATGCCCATGCCCATTTACCTGGCCCACAAACTGACCCGCCGCCTGGCCGAGGTACGCCGCGCCGGGATCCTGCCCTGGCTGCGCCCCGATGGCAAGAGCCAGGTGACCGTGGAATACGCCTTCGGTAAGCCCAAGCGCGTGGATACCGTCCTGGTCAGCACCCAACATGCACCCGACGTATCCCAGGAAGAAATTCGCGCCGGCGTGATCGAGCACGTCATTCGCCCTGTGATTCCTCCCGAAATGTGGAACGGTGGTCCTAAAATTTATGTCAATCCAACCGGGCGCTTTGTCATCGGTGGCCCCATGGGCGATGCCGGCGTCACTGGCCGCAAAATTATCGTAGATACGTACGGCGGCATGGGACGCCATGGCGGCGGCGCCTTCTCGGGCAAAGACCCCACCAAGGTAGACCGTTCGGCAGCCTACGCAGCCCGCTGGGCCGCGAAAAACGTCGTCGCGGCCGGCCTGGCCGACCGAATCGAGATTCAGGTCGCCTACGCTATCGGCGTGGCCCATCCGCTCTCGGTCAACGTTGAGACATTCGGCACAGGCAAAATTGCTGACGAGAAACTCGCCAAACTGATTCTTGAGCATTTTGACCTGCGACCGGGTGCGATCATCCGTGATCTCGACCTGCGCCGCCCCATCTACCGTAAGACGGCGGCCTACGGTCACTTCGGACGCGATGACATCGAATTCCCCTGGGAACGCACCGACAAAGCCGAAGAATTGCGTAAAGCAGCCGGCATATAAAACATCGGGCATAAAAAAAATAAACAGGCGGCACATCCTTTGCCGCCTGTTTTTTCGTGTGCGCCCCGGGCGGGAATTGAACCCACATCAGAGCCTTAGGAGTGCCCTGTTCTGTCCGTTGAACTACCGGAGCAAGCAATGAAAAATTATACCAAATTCTTGCATTCCCCTTCATAGAAGGCTAAAATAGCATCATGGAACCTGAGAAAATCGGTCGCTACGAAATCCGTGCTGAACTGGGACGCGGTGGCATGGCC
>Ga0209162_1003640_pt1 | contig 12267 bp, 10 predicted proteins | sample YNPNPMetaG_FD_187121 | JGI IMG/M metagenome (GOLD analysis project Ga0209162, IMG submission 187121) | Anoxygenic and chlorotrophic microbial mat microbial communities from Yellowstone National Park, USA - YNP NP MetaG (SPAdes) (version 2) ...
CTGGGCAGGTCGCGGCCGAACAGGATGAAGTACAGCGTGCCGGCCGCACCGAACGCAGCCGCAACCAGAAAGTTCGTCTGCGGCGAGATGGTCCACAGCCACGCGCCGCCGAACGCCGCAAACGAGACGATCACATCGCGCAGGAGATAATAAAGCCCGAACATCGCGGCCTTCCTGTCGGCGGGCGCCAGATCCATGATCAGCGCCTTGCGGGTCGGCTCGCCGAACTCCTTCAGCCCGCGCACGATGAACGCGATGACCAGCATCCAGAACGAGTGCGAGATGAGGAGGAAGATCGGGAAGAGCGTGAAGTTCAGGAAGGTGATCGCTACGAACGGCTTCTTGCCGCTGCGATCCGCCAGATAGGCCACCGGGATGTAGACCAACATGGCGGTGACCATCTCGATGGTGGTCAACAGGCCGAATTGCACCGAAGAAACCCCCACGATCTTCATGGCGTAGACCACCGCGAAGGCATAGGGGATCTGCTCGCAGAAACGCACCAGGATATCCGAGATCAACAGATTGCGCAGGTCGGCCGACATATATCTGGCCAGGCGCAACGGGTTGCCTTCGGCCTGACCCCCCTCTCGCCGATCCTCGATGAAGAGTTGCTGGAAGACGAGCGCGACCGCGGCCAGGATCATCGCCAGCCCGAAGGCCAGACGCACGCCGTCCCGTTCGCCGAAGCGGGCAATCAGCAGGCCGCCGATCATCGGCCCCAGCGCCATCGGGATGCGTCGGATGAACGAGTGGAGCGAGACGCCCATCGTCCGCTTGTTCTGGGGCAACACCGTCGCCACCAGGCTCATGGTTGCGGGCAACGAAAGGGCATCCCACGAGATAAAGAAGATGGCCCCCAGGATCACCGCCTGCCAGGAAGGGACCAGGATGACAATGGCGTAGCCGGCCATGGAAACCAGGTTGAACACGGCCAATGCCCGCTTGTAGCCCAGCCGATCGCTCAGGTAGCCGCCGGGGTACGAGTAGAGCGCGCTGAGCAGGTTGTCCATGGCATTCAACAGGCCGATGACATAAGCACCGCCGCCCAGCGCCAGGATGTAAATCGGCAGAAAGCGCTCGCCCAGCTTCTCGCCCATGCCCACCAGGATCACCATGGTGAGCATGGCGGCGACGCTGCGGCGCAGGCCGAGAAAATTGACGATGCGACGACCGAGAGCCAGAGACATCGTGCTACCTTTTCGCCGGCGCAAAGCGACTCCTGGCCGGCGTCAAGATACTGCGATAGGCGTCCAGGTTGCGGTCGGCCAGATGATCGAAGATCATCGGGCTGGCTACGCCGTAGGAGATACGCTTGATCGGATCGGGGTCCAGCTCGGCAAAGCAGACCTCTTCGGTGCCGCGGGCTTGCGCCAACTTGTGGCTGATCGGGTCCACGATCATGCTGTGGCCGAAGTAGTAGTTGCCGCCGGCATCGGGTCCCACCGCGTTGCAGGCAACGATGTAGACGTGGTTGTCGTAGGCGCGCGCCCGGTTGGTCAACTCCCAGATCTCGAAGGAGCGCAACAGCGCGCTGGGCCGCAGGATGATCTCGGCGCCCATGATCGCTTCGGCGCGGGCCAGTTCGGGGAAGTCGCCGTCGTAACAGATGATGATGCCGATGTTGGCCAGCGGCGTCTCGATCACTACCGGATCGCGGCCGGGGGTAGACCAGCCGCAGCCCTCGCCAGCGCCGCTGCCGGCGGTCAGCCGTTCCGACGGGAAGAGATGCGTCTTGCGATAGACGCCCAACACGTCGCCGTTCGGGCCGATCAGCGCGGCCGCGTTATACACGATCCCGCGCTTCGCGCCGCGTTCGTAAGTGCCGAAAGCCAGGTAAACGCCCAACTCTTGCGCGACGGCCTGCAACGGCTCGGACAGCCGGCCGGGCAGCACGTCCACCAGATCCCACAGCCCGGCCGGATCCATGCGCGGAACGAAGCCGGTGGTGATCGTCTCGGGTAGCAAGATGAGTTGCGCGCCCGACTCATCGAACGCCCGCCGCGTCCACGCGACCGACTTCGCTACGTTGGCCGCCACATCCATCGGTGTGATGGCATATTGGGCACAAGCTACAGTAAAGCGTTGCATAATCCCCAATCCTAATATCCAACACCTGATACCTACCTTGACAGCGCATTGATCCGCTCCACGTGCGCCGGGTTGTAGGCGTCGCCGAAGCGGGTCACGGGCAGGGTGGCCTTGAGCTTCATCAGCTCCTCGTACTCCGCATCATCCACGAACGCCACGCAGCGGCCGATGGAGCTTTCGCCGTCCACGAAGCGCCAGGGGAAAAAGCCGACCGTTGTGCGGCGGTTGAGCAGCAGGTCGATCTCGCCGCCGATGCATTCGGCATGGATGATGTGATCGGGGAACATCTCGATGTGCATGAGCTGATATTTGGAGTCGTCGAAGCGTTCGGCCAGGCTCATGCCGTACTTCTTCTGGAAGTGCGCGTCCGCTTCTTTGGCCTGGCGCGGCATCCATTGGCGGATGATGGTGTTCATCGGGTGATCCGCGCTGCCGCAGTCCACGCCGATCCACTTGATCCCCTTGCGCTTGGCCCAGAGCGCGAATTCGCGGTCGGGGCCCGGATGTTGCACCATATAGCGGATCTCGTCGGCCGTGGGCATGTCCCAGCCGAAGTGATGGTAGCCGGTGTGGATGATCAGGATGTCGCCGGGCCGCACCTCGACGCGCTCCTCGATCATCTCCGGCGTGTAGATGTCATAGTTGCCGCAGACGTCGGAGAGGTCCACGATAGCGGCCGGGCCGACCAGGAAGTCCATGTCCAGGCTGGCGATGTCCTTGCCGGGGGTGTAGAAGTGGATCTCGCCGTCGAGATGCGTGCCTAGGTGGTTCGAGTGGGTGAGGAGCTGGCCGTTCGCGCCGTTGGGCGCCAGCCGTTTGAAGTACTTGACCTGGAGCGGCTCATAAGTGGGCCACGCCGGCGTGCCGATGCCGAGGGGGATGGTGAGATCAATAAGCTTCATGACGGATGCCTCCTTGAAAAATAGCTGAGCTCTGCGTCCTCTGCGCCTCTGGTGGCGCAAAATGCGTTTCGATCAGCCGCCTCGTGTGGGGATCACGCCGCGCCGACATCGGCGAGCGCGCGTTCCATCAGCGCGCGCATGTAGCCGATGGCATAGGCCGTGGCGCTGCGTCTGGCAGGATCGCCCACGAACTGGGGCGAATGGTCCAGGATCATGGTGCCGCGATAGCCGACCGCGACAAATGCCTTCATGAGCCGGTACATGTCCATGTAGCCGTTGTCCAGGAAGGTTTCGACGAAGCGGGGGAGCGGCGCGCTCACGTTGCGGAAGTGGACGATCAGGATGCGGTCATCGGCGGCGAAGGTGCGGATCCCCTCGAAGATGTCGCCGAAGCCGGCGCCCCCCTCCAGCCAGCAGCCGCAGCAAAACTCCATCCCCAGCGCCCGGCTGCCGGCGATGGCGAAGGCCCGGCGATAGGTGTCGAAGCTGTGGATCAGGCACGGGATGCCGCCGAGCGGATAGGGCGACGGCGGATCGTTGGGATGGAGCGCCAGCCGCACGCCGGCCTCCTCGCACACCGGCATCATCTGGCGGATGAAATAGGTGTAGTTCTCCCAGATCTCCTCTTCGGAGTACGCCCGGCCGTGCGTGTAGGGCCGGCGCAACATCTCGTCCAGGTCAACGGCCCGGGCCGGCGCGCCGCGGCTCTCCCCCGGCGCGGAGCTCCACACCTGCGTCGGCTCCCACGTGAAGGTCGTCACGCCGATGCCGGCCCGGCCCAGATCGCGCACGAACGCTTGAAAGTCGGCGATGGCCCGGTCGCGGCCCGGCAACGCCAGGTGGATCTTGTCGTTCTTGGCCACCTCGATGTTGCCGACGTTGTAGAGCCGCAGGCCATACGCCTCGACGCGCTCTCTCAGCCGCGCCAGGTAGTCATAGTTGCGCTGTTCCGAACGGATCCAGGTATACACGCAATCCACGCCGAGCTGCCGGGCAAAGAGCAGCTCCTCATCGGCCGGATCGGGCTCGATGAACATGGAGAGCAGGGGCCGAGACATGTCGCTGTTCATCATACCTGCACCACGAACACATCGCTCCGGCCGCGGGCGGCCGCATTGTACGCGATCCAGCGGCCGGTGGGGTCGCAGATGGGATGCGGATGAGGATACTGGCCGGGCATCGCGCCCCAATCGGTGCCGTGGCGGCAGATCACCTCTACGCGCGGCTGTTCCCGGTCGTAATAGACCCACAGGAGCAGGTCGTTGCTCAGGTTGCCGTCGAGGATCACCGCGGGCCGGCCGGCCATGGCCGAGACGTGGCCGTAATGCGGGGCCTTATCGAACAGATACTCGCGCACGGTCCGGCCGGCCTTGTCCACCACGCCGATGTAGTGCCCGCCGAACGCGCTGCGGCCGTGGTAGATCACGGCCTCGCCGTCCCACGTCCACACCGAATGAACCTGGAAGCGCGCCTGGTCTTGCGGCGGCAGCTCGGTGAGCCGGCCGGTCGAGAGGCGCAACGTCCAGATGCGGTTGGTCTTGCCGTCGCTCCCGCCCCAATAGCGCGGCGGGAAATCGCGGTCGAGCAGCAGCAGGTCGCCATCGGTCGGACAGTGCGGCGCGTGTGCGCTGCCGATGCCGGCCTCTTCGTACACGGTCGTGACCGGCCCGCCCGCCAGCGGCACGCGGATCAGCTTCAGGCGCATGCCGGTGCCATCTGCGAAGCATTCCATGTACGAACGCGTGGGGCGTCGGCCGGCCAGCACCTCGGGATGGCCGGGCATCATGGAGATGATGACCTCCGTCTCGGCCGGGTCAATGCTCGGCACGCCCGGCACCCATTCCGCGCCGAAATCGGGGATCAGGACGCGCTCTTCCAGCGTGTCTATGTGCACGGCGCGCACCGCGCGGCCGGCCTTGAACACCGCCCATCGGCTGCGCGGCGCCATGCACATGCTCCCGCTGATCCCCAGCCCGTCGCCGACGCTGTAGCCGCCCTTATGCCACTCGCCGTACCCGCCGATCCCCGGCACAGGTTCGATGAGCCGGGTGATGTCGCCCGTCGGGAGGTGACATTTGAAGATCGCGCTGCCGTCCTCGCGGGCCGACGCGAAGATGAGGAATTCGCCATCGGCCGAGAACCCGATGTTCGTGTGATAGTTCGGGGATTGGTTGTACAGTCCGCGCGTGGTGATGCGGCGCACGGGGCGCAACGTCCACGGATCGCGATACAGTTCCGACTCGTTCCAGGTTTCGCCTTTGCGGGCCATGGTTTCACCTCATGCCGGCTCGATCCTGAGCCGGATCGTGCCTTCGCGCACCGGCCGGTTGAACGCGAAGATCAGGCAGTTCACGTCGGCCGGGCCCAGCGCCAGATCCACATCCTTTTCTACCTCGACCCGCGGGGTCACCGCGGCCGGATCGAACGAGACGCGCAGGTTGCCCTTCGTCCCGCGGATGAGGGCCGCGGACGGGCCGATCTCGACCGGCGCGAAGGTGGTGATCACGCTCTCGCATTGGCCCGGCCGCGAGGCAAAGCCGACCACATCCACCACCTCAACCCAGCCGGCCGGCGGCTCTCGGTGAAGGGTGATCGTGCGTCGCAAGGTGGCCAGGTCGGCTTCGGCCGGATACGCCCCTTTCAGCTCGAGGGTCATGCTATCGGCCCGGTCGTCGGCTCGATGCTCGAGCAGGACGGCGCCGTGTTGTTCGCCGGGCAACTGCTCGCAGCCGTTCGGCCGCGGAACCGAATGGCCGCGCGACGAGTTGACGAAGAACGTGTAGCGCTCCGGGCCGAAGTAGGCGCGGGTGTAGCGGCCGCGGCCGACATCGGGGATCAGGGTCTCGCCGTAGACGTGCACGACGAAGTTGCCGACATCGTTCTGGTTGTGCATCTCGCCGTTGTGGCCGCCCTTTGCCGCCAGCACCAGCGCGTTCGGATCGGCCGGGTCGTAGCGCGCCAGCATCCACATCATGCCCGAGAACCAGTCGTGGCGGGCCGGCACGAACTCGCCGGCCGGTTCGGGATCGGGCCGCCAGCACAGGTTGCGGATGGCCCAATGGAGCTCGTCTTGCCGGCGATGGCCCGGCTGGACGCGGGCGAACTTCATCAGGTCGGGCAGGTCGAGCCGGCGCGCCAGATAGGCCAGGTGCGCGGGGATGAAGGTCACGTTGCGGTCGCAGTCGGAGAAGTTGACCGACACGCCCGGTCCGAGCAGCGTGCGCAGCGGGAACTGGGCGGCCTTGCGGATGATCGGCTCGTCCATGAAGCGGATGCGGCCGCCGGTGCGCCACTCGACCTGTTCGGCGAAGATGCAGTAGTTGCCGAAGCCGTAGGTCCAGTAGCCCGGCCCTTCGCTCGATCCGCCGTCCGCGTCGAAGGTGGCCAGGAAATCGTCCAGCGAGCGGGCCGCGCGCGCGATCATCTCGGCCAGGCGGGCGGGGTCGGGCTCCAGATAGATCGCCGCGCCGACCACGCCGGCATTGCACACGGCCGTCCAGTTGTTGACGCGGCGCAGGTGGGTGTTGTACATCCACCACCAATCGTGCCGCGTCAGGTAGGGCGTGAAGCAGCGGCGATCTATCTCCCAGCGGATGCGCCTGCCGACCAGCGGGTCGAGCGCCGATCCCAGCAGCAGGTCCAGCTCGGCCAGATCAATGGCGGTGCCGGCCACCCCCAGATCAATGTGCGGCCGCGCCATGTCGGTCAGCGCGATCTGGTGGGCCGGCAGGGACCAGGAGGACTCCTCCAGGATGGCCCAGACCACATCGAGCAGCGGATCGAGGAAGCGGCCCCGGCCTTCCAGGCATTCGGCCAGGGCCAGGTGCGTCATCATCGCGCGGCGGGCGCTGCGCGGCTCCTGGAAGCCCTCGCGGCGGCCCGTGCGCTGGAATTCGAGCCACAGGGTGGCGGGCAGGCTGGGGATCGGCGTGCGGGCGGCCTCCTCGCCCCGGGCGATGATCGCCGTGGCCTTCTCTTCGCCGATCGCCCGACGAATGGCGGCCCAGCCGTCCCGATCGGACGCGGGCGGGAAGGGCGGCCGGGGATCGGTCGCGCGCAACGCGGCTTCGATGTCAATGGCATTGTAGCGGCTAAGCATCGTGGATTCCTTCTTTAATATAAGTGATCGGATATATCAGGCGCGGCCGCCCAGGCCCACGCGCACGAACAACCACGGCCAGAGCGCGATGGCCCAGAACATGGCCAGGCCATAACGCACGACGCGCAACACCAGCCCGAGCACCAGGGGCTCTGGTGGGAAAAGAATGCGCAGGCCGAACCAGATCGCAAACAGGCCGAGGATGCCGATCAGATAGCGGAGGCCGCGCTGCAGTCGTGGGCCGGCCACGCTGAATTTGACATAATGCAACTCGACGACCAGGCCAATCCACAGCCCAAGCGCCAGTCCGGCCACGGTTGCCGCGTCTTCCAGCGCGTTGTTCCACGCCTCGACGTACAGCGCGCCGAACGTGGAGCCGCTGCCGAAGGGGATCGTCAGCAACACCCACACGACGGCCAACATGATGCCGGCGCCGATCAGCGCCAGCAGCACATGGGCGGCGAGCGAAAGCCGCTTGAGTCGAGGCAACAGCATGGGCTTGAGCGCGCCGTACAGCGCCAGCAGCCCCAGGCCCACGGCCATGCCCCACAGCACATCGCCGGGGAAATGCACGCCCAGATAGACGCGCGAGAGCGCCACCAGCGCGATCAGCAGCGCCAACAGCGCGCCCCATAGCCGTCCCCAGCGCCGCTTGGCGGCAAATCGGGCGACCTGGCCGAACAGGGCGGCGCTGTTCTGCGCGTGGCCGCTGGGCGTGGAGAAACTGCTCGCGTCGCCTAGTCTCAGCGCCGGCGTCTCCCAGAAGGGCCGGGCGTGCTTGAGGAACGATTTCAGGCCGGTATTGGTGAAGCTGGTCAGCACCAGCAGGATGCCCAGGTCGGCGCCCAGCTCTTTGTGGAGGCACCAATAGACCAGCGGCAGGATAACGAGGTAGAACTGTTCGTCGCCCAGGAAAGTGAAGACCCGCATGGGCCATGTCAGCCAGCCGCCCAGCCCCTGCACGGCCTGTACGCCGGCCAATCCCCACAGCCGTTCGCCGGCGTACAGGGTGACGGCCAGCGCGGCCAGCAGCGCGGCCACGGCGATGATCTCGGAATGCGAAGCCTTTCTCATGGCGTTTTCGGCCTTCCTGTCCTGGGTTTCGAGATCAACCTTACGGCAACCGCACAGCTATCGGCCGGTGGCTCCTCGCAACGTCAGCTCCTCCGCGAAATGACAGGCCACGAAATGGTCCTCCCCCAGGTCGCGCAGCACCGGCTCTTCCAGGCTGCAGCGCTCCCGGGCATACCGGCAGCGCGGATGGAAATAGCATCCTTTCGGCGGGTTGGCCGGATCGGCCACCTCGCCCTCCAGGATGATCCGCTTGCCGCGGCCGCGCAGCTTGGGATTGGGCTTCGGCACGGCCGACATCAACGCCTCGGTATAGGGATGCCGCGGCTGCGCGTAGAGCGCCTCGGTCCTGGCCAGCTCCACGAGCTTGCCCACGTACATGACGGCCACCCGGTCGCACAGGTATTCCACCACGTTCAGGTCGTGCGCGACGAAGAGATAGGTGAGGCCGAACTCCTCCTGCAAGTCCTGGAGGAGGTTGAGGATCTGGGCGCGCACCGATACATCCAGGGCCGAGACCGCTTCGTCGGCCACCACCAGCCGCGGATTCAACGCCAGCGAGCGTGCGATGCCGATGCGCTGCCGCTCGCCGCCGCTGAACGCGTGCGGATAGCGATGCATGTATTCCGGCCGCAGGCCCACCCGGCGCAGGAGATAGGCCACCCGCTCTTCGATCTCCTTGGGCGACATCGTGGTGTTCAGCTTCAGCGGATCGCCCACGATGTCGCGCAGGGTCATGCGCGGATTGAGGGAAGAATAGGGATCCTGAAAGATCATGCGGATCTCGCGCCAGTACGGCTTCATCTCCGCTTCGCTCAGCCGGGCCAGGTCCACGATCGCGCCGTCGCTGCGGCGATAGAGGATCTCGCCGGCCGTGGGCGTATAGGCGCGCAGGATACAGCGGCCGGTCGTCGTCTTGCCGCAGCCGCTTTCGCCCACCAGCCCCAACGTCTCTCCCTTGCGGACGAAGAAATTCACGTCATCCACCGCGCGCACCACCCCCACCTGGCGACGCAGAAAGCCTTTGCGGATGGGGAAATGCATTCGCAACCGGCGCACCTCCAGCAAGACGCTCTCATCCTGTCTGATCAGATCTATCGTCATGCCGCACCTTCCTGGCCGCCATAGAGCACGCAGCGCACTTCGTGGCCTTCGCCGACGCTCACCCGGCCGGGCAACACCTTGTTGCAGAGGCCGGCGATCCGTTCCGTACAACGCGTATGGAACGGACACCCCGGCGGCCGATTGTACGGATCGGGCACCATGCCCCGGATCGAATCGAGGCGCTGGCGCACCCCGCTGCCCGCCTGCGGGATCGAGCGGAGCAATGCCCGGGTATAGGGATGCCTGGGCTCGCTGAAGATCGTCTCCACGTCGCCGCTCTCCACCACCAGGCCCAGGTACATCACCACCACCCGATCGGCGATCTCTGCGACGACCCCCAGGTCGTGCGTGATGAACATGATGGCCATGCCGAGCTCGCCCTGGAGGCCCAACATCAGGTCGAGGATCTGCGCCTGCGTCGTCACGTCCAGGGCCGTTGTCGGCTCGTCGGCGATGAGCAGGCTGGGATGGCACGAGAGCGCCATGGCGATCATGGCGCGCTGGCGCATGCCGCCGCTGAGCTGGAACGGATAGGCATCTATGCGCAGCTCGGGCTTGGGGATGCCGACCAGCCGCAACACCTCGAGCGTCTGTTGTCGCGCCTGTTCTTTGGTCACCCGGTTGTGCAGGACGATCGCCTGGCTGATCTGATGGCCGATCGTGTGCACCGGGCTGAGCGAGGTCATCGGCTCCTGGAAGATCATCGAGATCTCTTTGCCGCGAATCGCGCGGATCTGCTTGCTGTTCGGCGCCAGTTTGGCCAGGTCAATGATCTCTTCGACCTGGCCGCCGCCGTTGCCGGAGGCCAGGCGATGGAGCAGGATCTCCCCCGCCACGATGCGCCCCGGCGGGTCTATCAGTTGCATGATCGAACGCGCGGTGATGCTCTTGCCGCAGCCGCTCTCCCCGACCACACACAACGTCTCCCGGCGACGAATATGGAAATCCACCCCGTCCACGGCCTTCACGACGCCCTGATCCAGAAAGAAGTGGGTCTTGAGGCCCTTGACTTCAAGAAGCAAATCGTTTGCTGTCATGTTGCAAGCCTTTTGTGCAAGCGATCATCCCGGCCGGCTCATCGGCCATACGGGTCGGCTGCGTCGCGCAGGCCATCGCCCAGGAAGTTCAACGAGAGGACGGCGATCACCACTGCCAGGCCCGGCAGGAGCAGCCACGGCGCGGTGGAAACCGCCCGGATGTTCTGGGCCTCCTGGAGCAGCACGCCCCAACTGACCACCGGCGGTCGCAAGCCCAGGCCCAGGAAGCTGAGCGCGGTCTCGCTCAGGATCATGCCGGGGATCGCCAGGGTGATCGAGGCGATGATATGGCTGAGGAACGAAGGCACCATGTGCCGCATGATCAGATACATCTGCGGCGCGCCGTCCAGCCGGGCCGCCAGCACGAAGTCCTCCTCGCGCAGCGCCAGGAAGCGGCCGCGCACCACGCGCGCCAGCCCCGTCCACCCGATGAAGGAGAGGATCACCGTGATGCCGAAGTAGACATAAAGAGGAGGCCAGTTGACCGGCAACGCCGCGGCCAGGCTCATCCAGAGCGGGATCGTGGGCAAGGAGCGCAGGAACTCGATGATGCGCTGGATGATGTTATCTATGGCGCCGCCGTAATAGCCGGAGATGCCGCCCAGGATGATCCCCAGCACCAGACTGATCGCGACGCCGAGCAGGCCGATGGACATCGAAATGCGCGCGCCGGCCACCACCCGGCTGAGCAGATCGCGGCCCAGGGCATCGGCGCCCAGGATGTAGAGCGGATCTTCGGGATTGACCGGGCCGATCAGGTGGCGGTCGGCCGGGATGAGGCCGAAGATCTTGTACTCGAAGCCCTTGGCAAAGAAGCGGAACGGGATCTTCTGCTCTGGATCTACCACAAACGTCCGGCGCAACGAGAAGGAGTCAATGGCCACCTTGTAGCCGTTCACGTAGGGCGCGATGCGGGGGGTTCCGCTCGAGGTATCTATGATGTGCACCGTTTGCGGCGGCGCGTAGGTGTAGCGCGCGGCGTACTGGTCGGGCGGGAAGACCTCGAAGAACTCGGCAAACAGGGCCACCAGGTAGATCCCCAGCACGACCACGCCGGAGATCATGGCCAGCTTATGGCGTCGGAACTTCCACCAGATCAGCTTCCATTGGGAAGCCACCATGACCTGGGATTCCCGTTCCTCGAATTCGGCTTCGACCGGCTCGCCGGATGTCTGCGCGGGCACAGGAAGTTCGGGTTGGCTCATCTTGCCCCTCATTGATAACGAATGCGCGGATCAATCCAGGCCAGCAGGATGTCGGACAACAAAGTGCCGATGACCGTGAGGGTGCTCAACAGGAGCACAAAGCTGCCGGCCAGGTACATGTCCTGGTTCAGCAAGGCCTGGAGCTGCATGGGGCCGGTGGTGGGCAGGCTGAGGACGACCGAGATGATCGTGGCGCCGGAGACCAGGCCCGGCAAGACCCAGCCGACGGAGCTGATCCAGGGGTTGAGCGCCACGCGCACGGGATATTGGATCAGCGCCTGAAACTCCGACAGGCCCTTGGCTTTGGCCGTGATGTAATACGGCTTGTGCAGCTCATCCAGCAGATTGGCGCGCATCACGCGGATCAGGCCGGCCGTGCCTTCCAGGGCCACGATCAGGGTGGGGATCCAGAGGTGTTTCAACAGGTCTATGACCTTGGCCATGCTCCACGGCGCGTCGGTGAATTCGGGCGAGAAAAGCCCTCCGACGCTCTGGTTGAAGTACTTGAAGGCAATGTACATCAACACCAGCGCGATCAGAAAGCCGGGCACGGCCAGGCCGATGAAGCCCAGGAAGGTGAAGATATAGTCGCCGATCGAATATTGGCGCACCGCCGAATATCGGCCCGGCGTCCGACCATTCCTTGCTGGTGTTGGAGATCTCCATCGTGAAGGAGAGCGGCTTGCCGTCGGGCATCAGGCGCATGCCGTTGGCGTCCTTCTTGGGCAACACCTTGTCCAGGTATTCGTTGGCCTTTT
>Ga0209162_1003642_pt1 | contig 12265 bp, 10 predicted proteins | sample YNPNPMetaG_FD_187121 | JGI IMG/M metagenome (GOLD analysis project Ga0209162, IMG submission 187121) | Anoxygenic and chlorotrophic microbial mat microbial communities from Yellowstone National Park, USA - YNP NP MetaG (SPAdes) (version 2) ...
TATGTCCGCCGGCCCGTAGCGGTTGCCGTCCTGTGCAATCACGTAGTATCCCAATTTCGTTCCCTCCGCGGGCGCATGTCCTCCTTACAGCCTAAGCACCTGTTGCCGGTTGCGTGCTGGGCACGCCCGCAGCCTGTCGCCCATCGGTCTTCTGCAGGTAGCGCTCGCGCTCCTCCTGGCGCAGCGTTCGCCAGATGAGGAACTGCTTGCGCAGGGTGTTCAGGAAGCGACGGTTCACCCGCTTCCAGTTGGCGATGTCGCCGCTCAGGCGTGTCAGCGTCAGGTGCAGGTCGTACACATCAGGCATGTCGGTAGGTGTGGCTTCGATCTCCACGTTCTGGCTCACACCCAGGTCAAACGGCGCAACCCACGCGGTGCAGGTGATGCGGTAGGCGGTGCCGCCGTCGTATTCGTACTCCTCTGCCTTCACGCCCTGCGTCACGAAGTCGCCGATGGAGTACTCCTCATACGCCTGCAGCCACTCGCTCAGGAACGAGTTCAAGCCCGCCGCCTGCACGCGCGTTACCGAGAAAGGCATCGGGATGCGCCACACGTCGCCTTCCGGCTCGGGCACGCGCCAGGTGCGCTCCAGCGCAGGTGTCGCCACCTCCGATGCTTTGCGGGCGGGGTAGATGGTAGAACCCAGCACCGTTGCCACCACAATCAGCGTGGAGACCACCGCTGCCATCGACGAGAAGTTCAGGTACAGCCCAGGCACGTTCAGCCATACAATCATCTTCGCGCTGAGCTGACCCAAGAAGTATCCCGTCACCGAGCCGATGATGGCGTACACCATCGCCTCCGCGAGGAACAGCAGACCGATGTGCGTGGGCGATAACCCCAGCGAGGAGAAGATGTGTATCTCCTTCACACGCTCGTACACGCTGCTCAGCATCGTCTGCAACACGATTAGCGCCGCAATCAGCACCGGGATAACGACGAACTCGATACCCCGTCCGGACGTCGCCGCCAGCGTGGAGTATCGCCACGTCCGGTCGCCCTGCCCTGCGTAGATATTCAAGCCCAGACGCGGCATCAGCTTATCCAGAACCACTCGCACCTCGTCAGGCGTCGCGAAGGAGATGGCGATGCTGCGGATTTCCCCGCCGATGTTCATCAGCGTCTTGTACGGGATGTAGAAACAGGCGTCGGGCTCAAGGTGGACGTACTCGCGGAACCCTGCCTCGCCTGCGCCCGCTCCTTGTCGCTGCATCTTCTGCATCAGGATGAAGTCCACCGGTGTCAGCGGCTCGCGGTCCAGGTCGGTAATCTGCTTGAACTTCTGGCTATCCAGAATGCCGATGACCGTATAGTCCACGCCGCTGAAGTTCACCTTCGCCTTGCCTACGTCCTCCGGCTCGATGCGCAGTTGCTGGGCGATAGCGGTGGGCACAATCGCCACGTAGCGGTCGCCTTCCCGGAACCATCGCCCTGCCACCAGTGCTTTCTGCGGCTGCGTCACCTCCGCCTCTGCAGGCGACAAGCCCACCGCCGCCTTGGCATCGTACTGGCGGTCGCCCCGGCGGAGGGTAAGGAACGACTGTTCGCCGAACGCCGCGCCAAAGAACCACGAACGAGGAGCCACCGCCCTGTCGCGGAACTCATCGTGCAACAGGCGGTAAGCCGGTTCCTGCAGAGGCTCCCACAGCGCGGTGCGAATCATGATACCGTTGTACAGCGGCGTGCCTGGTGCAGGAACCTTGTTGAAGCGCAACACGTTCACGATAGAGGTGAACGACAGCACAATGAACGTGAGCAAAACCAGCGTGATGCTGGTGAGCAGGGTGCGCGCCTTGCGCCGGCGCATGTTGGACACACCCAGGTTGAATGCGGCAAACGCCACACTCACCCGCCCGATGTCCGCACGGTGGATGCCGCTAATCTGCCGGTTGAGCTGCTTGAGCTGCTCCTCGAACTTGCCAGCCACCATGAAGGTAACCAGCAACGATAGAGCCAGCATGATGAACGCCAGCAACACCACGAACAGGTTGCTCACCAGCTGGAACGCCGGGTGTATCTGGCTGAATGCGAAGAACACCAGCAGGAAGATGATGAATGCCGTCAGCAGCTGGCGTTTCAGGTCGCTGAAGCCGAACAGCAACCGCTCCATAAAGTAGGCGAACGGCATCAGCAGGAACATATAGAAGATGACGCCTCGCACCACGTCGTTGGCGGTCGCCTGCACGTCGGGATAGGCGCGCGCTTCATAGCCCCACGCCGCACGGGCGTAGGAGTCGAACGTGGCGTAATCCCTGCGCTCCAGCGCGGCGCGGGCTTTGTCCAGATGCTCTTTCGCCAGCCCGTGCAGCTGCTCCAGTCCTTCGTTAATGATGCGGAACTGGCGCAGGCGGCTCATCCGCCACTCATCCAGATTCCACATATCTTCCGCCACGCGCAGTGCTGTGTTCGCAATGGTACCGCCGCGCGCAATCAGGTCGCGCTCGGTCAGCTCCCGCTCCGAGAAGCTGCGCACCACAAAGCCCTGCGCCTCCTCCGCGCTACCCGCCACCAGATACCCCTCACCCTCCGGCTTCTGCGGTGTGGAGTTAATCAGCAGGAAGCGCGTGGCTCCGGGTCCCACGCCCATCATAATCTTGATGCGCGAACCGGGCTGCGCGAACACCACCGCCACATCCTCCACATAGGAGGTCAGCGAATAATCCTGCACGGTCGCCAGCGTGTAGCCGTACATGCGCGGCTGTCCGTTGGTCTCGCCGTCCAGCACGTCCATCGTGGTCAACGCACGCAATGCCTGCTGGTCGACAAGGTCATAGATGGACGTCGGCACACAGCGGAAGACCACGATGCGGGTGGTCTTGCGCCCGGTGGACATCGTGAAATCAATGGCATACTCCGTCGCGCCCGTGACGCCCAGGTCAGGTGCGTACTCAATCTCGCCGGTCTGCTCGTTCAGGCGGTAAGCGGCGATATTGGTCATCTTGTTCCAGCCGTAGGCAGTGATGGGCGGGATGCCCGGGAAGCGGAAGTAGGCATCGTCCCCCACCTTCTGTATCATGTTGCCGCGCACGCCCATGAAGGTCTTGGTGGCGTGACGTACCACCGCCAGCGAACCGGGCACGGGCTGGTTAGGGATGAAGCTTTTGCGCGGGTCGAACAGCACCACCTGTCCGTCCAGCGTGCCGAAACCGCCCTGCAAGCCCATCGTCTGGAAGTTGCCGGGTTCAGAGATGGGGAAGCGAGGCACGTTCAGCTCGCCGGGCGCGTTGGTGTCGTTCAGGATATGATACAACAGACAGGCAATCAGCTTCGTCTGGCGCGTGACGTTGGCTATATTAACCTTTTCCGGCGTATCAAACGGTGTATCCACCAGCGCGCGCGAGTCGTCGGTGGTGCAGAAGGTCATGCCGTTCGCGCCGGACAGCGTCACCACCTCCGCGTCGAAAGCGAACTTACCCGGCAGATAGTTGCGCCAGTTCTTGCCCTCCACCGGGTTGACCCCGTCGGCAAACGCCTTCTTGTGGTCGAATCCGAGCACGTAGCCCACCTTCTCGGCGTTCTCGCGGCAGATGCGCGCGGTATCCGAGAAGCGGTTCTGCACGTCCTCGCGCATATCGTAGAAATAGCCTTTATAGAACAAACCCACCTGCCGCGACTTGCTGGATAGGTCCAGCGACAGGAACAGGTAGATGTCCAGCAGTTTCTTCTGCTTCGGCTTGATACCGATAGTGCTGATGAGCGAGTTGACCAGCCGCTGCCCCACGTTGGGGCGTTCCAGCTCGAACATGTGCCGGTCCATCCACTCCCGCACGCCGTGCAGGGAGAGGAAGTGCGCGCTGGTAGCAATGAACAGGATGGTGCGCTTCGGCGGGTTGGCCTTATAGGCCCGGGCGATCTCGAGCAGTCCAGCCAGCCCGCACGCGCTCTCCGCGCCCGGTGCGAGCGCGGGCACGGCAGACATGGCATCATAGTATGCGGAGATGACGATAATCTGGTTTTTGAACTTAGGGTCGGTGCCTTCAATCCAGCCGATGATGTTGCGCGTAGTGCGTCGCTCCCAGGGCATGTTGCAGAACAGCGTGCCTTTCACCTCGCGCTGTTCAGCGGTGAGCGCAAGCAGGGGCGCGGCGTCGCTCTTACGGATGTAAAAGCGCGGCACGGTGACCGGGATGCCGATGAACTTGGACTCCGCCTCGCCGCGCATGGTGGCGTTAGGCTCAACAAAGATGACTGCCTTCGCTCCCAGTCGCGGCGCGTTCAGCCACTCGGTGCCGCAGTTGAAATCCACCAGCACGATACTGCCCTCCACCTTCTTGCCGCTGAAGTTGGGCAGTTTGCCGTCGCGTGCGTAAATGATGGGTCCGGTGATGCCCTCCGGCGGAAGCTGGGAGGTGCGCACGAGGTTCGGCCACATCGCGTACAGCGGAAACTCGCGGTTGCCCACGCGCAGTTTCGCTCCCTTGTCTACGGGAACGGTGACTGCGAACTCCTCCGTGCTCACCCTCTGTAACCCAGTCTGGCGGAACTGTTCCTCAATCCACTTCGCCGCCTCCTCCGAGCCGGGATACCCGGCGACGCGCGAGGGATACGAAGAGAGCTGGTACACCGTCCGGCGAATGCGTTCCGAAGAGACCGCTCCTGCCAGACGCTTATAAGCGTCCGCGACTTCCGGTGCGACCGAGGGCTGGCTCAGCGCCGCCGTCGCGAAAACCTCCAGCCAGATCAGGGCGAAACATGCCCACAGGAAACGCACCTTCATGTTTGTCACCTTCTTCGGCGTTTGGCTTTACCTTATCATAACATAACCGGGTATGCGTGTGAAGAGGGAGGTCCTCATCGTTCGCTGTGTATTTAGGCATCGACCAAACGGTTTCCTGCACGCATGGGCATGGCTTTCGAAGAAAAGTGCGACAGGTCAGAGGTCGTCCCGGAGCCGACCACGATGGCGCTGTTCTGCCTGGGACTGCTTGGCGCGGCGGGTGGTCTGCTGCGCCGCAAGGCGGCGTAGATTAGCCCAGTTACCGGGTGCGTGGGTAGCGAGCGCAGGGCGGTTGCGCCCTGCGCTCTTTGTCTTCTTATCGGTCGTAGGCTTCAGCCTGCGCTACCCCAAACGCATCCTAAAGAGGGCGGCTACATTGAGTTGCCACGTTTCACCAACCCCTGTAGCCGTAGGCTTTAGCCTGCGCTTCCAAGAACGAACATAGCAGATGTAGGAACCACACAGTTGCGACGAAAGGCTGGCGAACCATACTTTCCAGCGATTTCAGAGACACTTTTCTGTCATGCTGAACGCAGTGAAGCATTTCTCTTTATGTCACACTGCGCGACAGCAAAGGGTCTCAGAGACTATTTTCTCCCCTAATAATGACAGTTTGTGTCGCTTTGTATCGAACACTTTCGAGCAGTTGTTTAGCTGCGTAACTCCTAACATGAAGGGGGGCAATATCTTGCACTTCGTCCCCATGTGCGATATGATGAGCTGGTGCGCAGAGCGGGGAAAGCTCGGCAGGTATGGATGAAACTGATGGGTCAAAGACTAACTTCGATAGACTCGATGGTGCAGCGCTACTGCGAGCAGTTGAGGACACTGGGCGTTCATCCGCAGAAGGTCATCCTTTTCGGCTCCCGTGCTGGGGAGGAGGGTGACAACTACAGCGACATTGACCTGCTGGTGGTTTCTTCCGACTTCAGGGGGATGGGGCTTCGCGCCCGTTTGGAGACATTAGGGATTGCCGCCGCCCGCGTTTGGGAACCGATAGAAGCCATCGCCGCCTCTCCCGAAGACCTGCAGCAGGTAGAGTCAGCGGACTTCCTTTCAGAAGTGCTCCGCACAGGAAAGGTGGTCTGGGAAGAGAAATAGCCGCCGCGCCGTCTATTTGCCCTCGTTCGCCACTTCCCACCGCTGCTGTTCTGGCAGGCGTATCCACTTCACGTGCCCGTCCACAAAGGAGATAATCGCGCCGCCCACGTGGCGTTTGGCAAGCAGCTCCCGCCCGCCGCTGGAGTTCCAGCCTCCTGTCGCATCAAACAGAGCTACGGTGCTGCCCGGTTCCTCTAACGAGAACAGAGACCGGCAATCCAGAGCCCGATTCATGGCATAGCCACTGCGCAGATGACGCGCCTCTGGACAGCGATAACTCTCCGGAGACGACACACGGGGACGGATGGTATCACACCAGATGCTTGCGCGAGGAAAACGCTCATCGTAATCGTGCGCATACAGAAGCATGGCCATTGCAAGGTCTTTCTGGTGCTGGATACACTGCACCTGATGTGCCTTGATACGAGCAGAGCGAATAACCGGAACGATTGTCACCGCCATTCCAGCAGCTGAGAGCAGAAGGGCGACTATCGCCAGCAGAAACAGACGCGCGGTCGCCCGCGATACAACCGCCAGAACCAGAGCTACCGCCGCCATCAACCCCGCCACAGGCAGCATGAGCGCGCCGAGAATAGCCATCAAAACCAGTTCCGGGACGTAGCCGCCGACAAGAATCAGTATCAGCCCCGCAGCCGCCAGCACAGCCGCTATCTCCGCGAGGCTCTTCGCAAATCGTTTTACCATCGCCCCACGCCTCACGGCAACAGGCGCGTGACGGTGCCCCGCCCCCACGCCTCCAGCCGGCGGAAGCCCTCGGCGTACATCACCCCTGCGCTCAGCCCGCGAAACCGTCCCATCACGCGGATGAAATCGGTGATGTCGATGTTGTCATGCTCCCGCAGCCACTTCACCTGGCTCTGGTGGCACTCCATCATCTGTATCTTCTGCTCGATGACGGGCGTGATGTCCACGTATTCGGTGGGAACAAACTCCGCCCCCGCGAGGCTGTCCATGTAGTAGATGACCGGCAGGCGCGGCGTAGGAGGGCTTTCGGTCTCCACGTGCGGCAGCGTGGCGATGAAGGTGCTCACGAACACCAGCTCCGACACCACGCGATGGTCCATGTGGTAATCCGTCGGGTTGTGGGTGATGACCACATCGGGCCGCGCTTTGCGCACCATCTCGATAAACGCCATTCGGGTGGCGTGGTCGTGGTAGATGAACTCATCAGGGATGTCCATCCAGATAAGCTCCGCCCCGCACAGGTCGGCGGAAGCCTGCGCCTCCTGATGACGGATTTGGCGCAACTCCTCCGGCTTCAGCACGAAGTGCCCCTGCTCGCCGTTGGTGGCGACGCAGATGACTACCTCGTGCCCCTGCCGCCGATAGCGCAGGAGAGTGCCCGCGCACAGGATTTCGATATCGTCGGGGTGTGCCCCCACCGCTAAAACGCGCATCTGAACCATCCTCCTTTATGCCAGAGAACGCCGAACCGATACCTTCTTGCCTCTGTTACCGCATCATACCGCCGATGCCTCGTAACGTACCTTCACCGGCTTGCCCGTTGCCGCCGATTCGTCGATGGCGTAGATGACCTCATGCGTCTTCGCGGCGTCAAACAGGCTCACGTGGCTCTCCACGTTGTTGCGCACGCAGTCCACGAAGTGGTCGATCTCGCCGTGGAACGGATGATGCGTCACATCGCCGCTGTCGGGGCGGATGGTGGGAACCGTTATCCAGTCCGTCTGCCCGGGGAAAAGGTCTTTCGCCCAGATGCGGTTGTCGCGCAGGGTTCCTCGCTCGCCCAGCAGGTCGATGTTGAACGCATAAGGGCACCGGCAATCCAGAATCGACGACAGCTTGCCAATCGCGCCGGCGCGGAACCGCACCGCCGCCACCACGTTGGTATCGTACTCGTAGTTGGGGTCGGTGTTGTTGGAGTACGCCATCACTTCGTCGATCTCGTCCTGCACAAAATACCGCATCGCGTCCACTGCATGGCAGCCTGCGCTCAGGAACGAACTACCCGCCACGCTCTTTTTCACGTTCCACTCGTACTGCCGGTAGTGCGGACCGATGTGATGCCAGTAGTCCACCTCGGCATAGAAGATACGCCCGATGGCGTTTTGCTCCAGCAGCCGCTTGATGGTCATGAACTGCGGGTTCCAGTGCAGTACGAAGCTGACCACCGTCTTCACACCTGCCTGTCGCACCATCTTGACCATCTCCATCAGCTCTTCGCGGCTGTTGGCGACCGCTTTTTCTATCAGGATATGCTTGCCTGCCTGCGCTGCCAGAATGGTCTCGCGCGGGTGAAGGTATGGGGGCGTGCAGATAGAGACCAGATGCACGTTGGGGTCTGCCAGCGCCTGCTCGTAGTCGGTATAAATCTTTGCGTTGACCGCGCCGGTAGCCTCTTTCAACCTTTCCGCGCTCTCGCGGGTGCGGCTGCAGATAGCGACGACCTCCGTGTAGGGATTCCGTTGATAGGCGCGCACGTGTTCGGTGGACACCCACCCTGCGCCGTGAACCAGCACACCGTATTCTGCCATCGGTTGCCTCCCTCAGCTCATGTGGATTTCCACGTTGTCCGCCACGCCGCCCAGCAGGGTGTAGTCGGTGCGGGCGGTCTGCAGAATGCTACCGGGCACGTAGGTATTCACGGGACCATGCGCCACCAACCGCGCGATGAACCTCTGCCACGAGACACCTCCGCCCAGGTCGCCGTCGAGCCAGAAACTGCGGTGTTTCGCGCCCAGAATATCTGCCGGACCAATCGTGTTGGCTTTGGGCGGTACCCACGACCAGTCACCACCGAAGGAGTGCAGCGCGTTCTGCATGATGGTCATCGGGTGCAGTTCCACCAGCCGCGCGCCCGCCTTCTTGTAAGCCTCCAGGTCATCGCCGAACTCATCGCCGAGATGCGCCTCCCAGAAGGCGATATGCCCGCACCAGCCGATGCCGCCATAGCACACGTCCGCGCCACCCATGTCGGCAATCATCTTGCTGTAGTCCTTGATGACGTCGGTGGTGGGGAAATGGATTTGCTTTTCTGGCGGGCGCAGCTCGGGGTCGATGCGCAGGAAGAAGCTCTCCCACATCGCCCGCTGGAACGAGCCTTCCCAATCGGGCGGGGCGGTGTTGCCGTCCTGGTCGGCATACTCGTCCATGTTGAAGGTATGCACATGGTGCATCGGGATGCGCAGGCGGTTAATCATCTCGGCAGCGATGGGGTACTGCGGCATGGGTCCGACGGGAAAGATGCCTACAAACTGCCTGCCCTCATCCAGCGCCTGCTTGATGCGGGTCACGATGTCGGTGGCAAACGCCGCATAAAACTCGGCGCGGTCGTCGATGACGCGAATCTTGAAGTCGGGGTTTGGGTGTTCGGTAATCCGTTCACGCGGGATAGCGCGCACACGGGCACACACCTCTGCATCGCGAAACGGGATGAAGCGCGCCAGACCATACTTGAACGCCATGATTCTAGCCTCCCTTCGGGTATTCAATGGATGCTATGGGATTCGTGATACCGCAGAGGATTCCTGCCCGCGCCATCAGTGGCTCACGAAGGCTTTGAAGAAGAGACCCCCCGCGCGATGCGCCACATCACCGCGAGACACATCCCCATGAGCACCCACACCAGCAACACCGATAGCGCGGGATGCTGTGGCGCGATATGGTCGCCGGCGAAAGCCAGACTCGCTCCTGTCGCAATGCCCAGCCCGATGAACGACTCGTGAAAGCCCCCATGCGTGCCCTTCTCCTCGCTACCCGCCATCGAGTAGAACAGAGAAGACTGGTAGAGCAATCCGATGCTCAACCCGAAGACGACCTGTGCCAGCAAATGCACTGCCAGTGACGGTGCGAGCATCATTCCGGCAAAGCCCAGCATTGCCATGCCGAACGCCGCGAACAGCAGATTGGGGCGATAGTGCCAGCCGCTCCATCGGCGCAGCAGGTCGAAGGCAAACATCCGCACATAGAACCACAGGCTGAACCAGCTGCTGGCGGTGGCGAAGCTAACACCGATACGCTGGGCGACCACCGGGTTATAGGTCACAATGACGTTGATTGCCACGTACGCCATCGGGTTCGCCAGCCAGCCCAGCACGCGGAAGGCATGGCGCTGTTGTGGCGTCAGTTCCACCCCTTCGGGGTCCACAACGGTATGATGCTCATCCGGCACGCTGTCGTAATCAGGCAGCACCTTCCACACCATGAACATATTGAACACATACAGCAACAGTGGCAGTGCAAACATCGCCCGCAAACCGAACGCGCTCATCAGCGGTGTAGTCATGAAGAAAGACAAACCGCTCGCCCCTGACCAGCCCAGATTGTACATTCCCACCAGGTTCTGCACACGATATTGTGGCTCGCCGCGCGTGAGCGCAGCCTCGATGGCAGGCCAGATGAAGCCTTGAAATCCCGCTACCAGCCCGATTGCCGTCACCATGTTCCAGCCCTCCGGCAGTATCCAGCCTGCCAGAGCGCCAGCACTCAACCCGAACAAGCCCAGCTTCATCGAAGCGCGACAGCCGCGCCGTTCGATGAGCCTGCCCCCCAGCACGGAACCAATCGCGGTGAGAATACCTATGACGATTTGCGCGATGGCGATGGTAGCCGGGCTCCAGTCCAGTGCACGCCGGGCGTAAAAGGGCTGACCGTAAAGAATCATGGTGGTGGCGATCGATTGCCCGACCTGCACCACCTGCAGCTGCCACTTGGGAAGAGTGGTGGTCACCTCGTTGCTCATCTCAGGTGGCAGTTTCGTCGCTCACCAGCGAAAAGCCTGCAGGAGAGTCGTTCACACCGCACCTTCGGTACTAACGCCTCGATCTGCTCCCGCGTACAGAAACCCGCCCCGAATACGGCGGCGTTAGCCGCGCCAGCCGCCACCCCCCAGCGAAGCACATCGGGAGCCGACATGCCCTGAATGACCGCATACAGCATCGCCGCCAGCATCGAGTCACCAGAACCGACCGCGCTCACGAATTCCACTTCCGGCGGTTGTGCAAACCATGCACCCTCCGCGCTGACCCAGATTGCCCCCTGCTTGCCCAGGGTCACCACCACAATCCCGATGCCCTTCTCACGGAGCCGACGCGCCATTTGCAGGGCATCTTCCCGCCCCGCTGGCTCGCGTCCAAAAATAGCAGCCAGTTCCGCGCGATTGGGCTTCACCATCCACGGAATGGCTTCCACCCCGTGCCTGAGCAACGCGCCGCTGCTGTCCAGCACCACCTTTACTCCAGACTCGCGTCCAATGCGGATGACCCGCGCGTGAAAGTCGTCGGGCACTCCGGGTGGCGCGCTGCCAGACAGGGTGACGTAATCAAAGCGCGGTAATAGCGCTTCCAGCTTCTTCTCCAGTGCGACGACCTCTTCGGGGTGGATTTCGGGTCCTACCTCGTTCAGCTCGGTTTGCGTGCCGTTGATAGGGTCAATCACCGCCAGGCACACGCGGCTCTCGCCTTGCGTCCAAACGAAGTCGCCGGGAATGCCCTCCTGTTTCAGGCTATCCAGAATAAACGCGCCGTTGTGTCCGCCGAGAAAGCCAGTTGCCATTACCGGCACGCCCAGCGTGTGCAGCACCCGTGCCACGTTGATGCCCTTCCCGCCGGCAACCACTCTGCCCGCCTCTACGCGGAACACCCTGTCCAGACAAAAGCCCTCGACGCGATAAGTCTTATCTACCGCCGCGTTGAGAGTGACCGTCAATACTGCAGGCTGTCTGCTCATGGAACCCCCAGTTGCCGCCGAATCAACGCTTCTATTTGCCGGAGCGTTTTGCCGTCTGCCACAATTATACCGTCCTTGCCAACCAGAATCAGGTGAGGGATACCCGTTATCCGGTAAACTGAAAAGGTCTCGCGTGCTTCGGTGTCGCGCATCACCGGATATTCGATCCCCTTCTCGCGCAGAACCTGCTCGATACCCTCTGGGTTGCCCAAAGCGTCATGCACGCCGATGACCACCAGACCGCGCGAGGCGTACTCCTCATGTAATCGGGCTACCTCCGGCAGCCCCGCCATGCACGCTCCTCACCATACAGCCCAGAAATCCAGCAGTACCATCTTGCCGCGCAGGCTCTGCATCGTCAATGGCTCCGAGTTCCACCAGCGCGAGGCAAACAGCTCCGCCGCCGGCTGACCTGTCATCGCAGGGCGCAGGCAGGCACGGAACTGCACAGCCACCACCACGATGAGCACCAGCAAAACCAGCAAACGCACGACTCTCAAGTGGTTACCTCCATCTCGCGGTACAGCAGCTCTTCCACCACAATGGCTACATCCTCTACGGCAACCTGATGGGGCTGTCTATCGCGGCGTAGGCGCACCTCCACAACCCCTTCCGACGCCGAACGCCCCACCACCACTTGAAGGGGTATGCCGACCAGGTCAGCGTCTTTGAACTTGACGCCGGCGCGTTCATCGCGGTCATCCAGCAGGACATCGATGCCGCGTTCCTCAAGAGACAGGG
>Ga0209162_1003643_pt1 | contig 12262 bp, 10 predicted proteins | sample YNPNPMetaG_FD_187121 | JGI IMG/M metagenome (GOLD analysis project Ga0209162, IMG submission 187121) | Anoxygenic and chlorotrophic microbial mat microbial communities from Yellowstone National Park, USA - YNP NP MetaG (SPAdes) (version 2) ...
AAGATGTTGGTGTGCTAAAGCAAGATGTTGGTGTGCTAAAGCAAGATGTTGGTGTGCTAAAGCAAGATGTTGGTGTGCTAAAGCAAGATGTTGGTGTGCTAAAGCAAGATGTTGGTGTGCTAAAGCAAGATGTTGATGTGCTAAAGCAAGATGTTGATGTGCTAAAGCAAGATGTTGATGTGCTAAAGCAAGATGTAGATACACTCAAGCAAGACGTAACAGTACTCAAGCAAGATGTGGCAATCCTTAAACAAGATGTGGCAATACTTAAGCAGGATGTGGCAATACTTAAACAAGAGGTAGCAATACTCAAACAGGATGTGGCTTATCTTAAAGGAGAATTTGGAAGGTTTAAAGGTAAAGACTTTGAGCGCACAATCAGAGAACGTTACTATGCTTACTTCGGAAGGTTATTGAGAAAAACGAAACTCATCCCAATAGAAGATCTCTTGCCCAAACTTGACGAACTTGAAGAAAGCGGAGTTATTACCGAAGAAGAGCGAATGAGTATTCTTCAGGTAGATATTGTTCTGAGGGGAGAAATCAAGTCGACCAAAAAGGCGGTGGTGCTTGCTGTTGAAGTGTCCTACAGTCTGTTTGAGGATGACCTAGAAAGGGCAGAAGAACGTGCACGTATTCTCGCTCATGTTCTCAAGGAAGAAGTTATTCCCTGTGTGGTTACTGTAGAAGTGAAAGAAGATGTGGAAAAAATGGCAGATGAAAAGGGCATTCTGGTGATTAAAGCAGATTATTAGGCAGACCAAAGTGCGGTAACTTCTGAAAGGACTTTATGAACAGAGAAAATCATTTCATTAGCGAATCAGAAGCTCGGCGGTTGATGGTTAATATAGGACGGCGGCTTTATGATAAGGGATTGATCAGCGCTACAGACGGTAACATGAGCTGTCGTGTCGGCGATAATCGTTTTCTGGTAACCCCGTCTGGTGTTTGCAAAGGCTTTTTGTCCGAGGACGATCTTATAGTTGTTGCTGGAGACGGTCGGGTAATAGAAGGAAAGGGCAAACCGTCTTCAGAAATTAGAGTTCATCTTCTTGCCTATGCCTTGAGGGAAGATATTAGGGCTGTGGTTCATGCTCATCCGCCTATTCTCACAGCTATTACTCTAGCAAAGCTTCCCTTTGATGCAGCGCTTCTTCCGGAGCTATGGGTAACTGTGGGTTCGATTCCAATCGCTCCTTACGCTACTCCATCCACAGAAGATTTATCTGAATCTGTTAGGCCATTTATTCCAAATCACAATGCTATATTGCTCGAACGCCATGGCTCGCTCACCATGGCGTCCGATCTTGAGCGAGCTTTTTTTGTGCTTGAAAAGCTTGAACATGCAGCTTTGGTATTCGTAATATCCTTTCTGCTTTCAGGGGGCAAGATTCCACAACCTCTTTCTGCTGAAGACCTGGCTCGTCTTTCCGAAGTCTTTAGTCGGCATTCTACAGTTTCTTATTGATAATGCGAGCATCGACTACTGCATATCCTTCAGGATAGGCTATAAGCGGGTTAATATCGATAGTAACAATTTCGGGATGTTCTTCCATAAGCTTTGCAAGTAGTTCCAGGCCATCTACAATGGCTTTTTTATCAAGAGGTTCTCTATTCCGTATGCCAGCAAAGAAGGCGGATGCTTTGGTTTCGCTTATCATATCCTCGATTTCTTCTCGAGTGATGGGAAGAAGTTTAATAGAAACGTCTTGGAAAAGTTCAACGTATAGACCGCCTAATCCGAACAGAATTACCGTCCCAAAGTCGGGGGTTCTATGAGCTCCCATTATAAATTCTTGACCTCGCTCAGCCATAGGCATGATGATTACTCCAGGAAATGGAAGTGATGGAAATACTCGAGAAAATTTTTCACGAATTTGCTCAAAAGCTCGACGCACTCCCGTGGCTGATTGCACATTGAGTACAACTCCCCCGACATCTGTTTTGTGTGCTACTAGAGATGAATCAAGTTTAACCGCAACAGGAAATCCCATAAGATGGGCTATATGGACTGCTTTGCCTGCACTTTCAGCATGCTGGAAGTGCACACAGGGAAATCCTGCATCTTTAAGAAATCCAAGCGCCTGAGATGGTGTCATAAGTTCCGTGTTATCAGGTAAAGAATCCATTTTGGGTATGACAGGAGGAAATTCCTTTTTGCCTTTCTTGTTGTGTGGAACAAGTTGAGCTATAGCGTGCACTCCTCGTTCAGGCGTTGGAAACACAGGGATACCTAGCTGATGCATCTTCTGTTTCTCGACTTCTTCTACGTCAGCTCCTCCCAGGAATATCACCAGTTCGTTGCTGGAAGGGGTGACAACTTCTGAAGCTCCCACCACAGGATCGCCGAAAATTACTCCCACAATGTCGTAAAAACTGCGGACTCTTCTTATGACTTCTCCGAACATGGTCGATGTAGCATCGCCTGTAAGGTCGAGCGGATTAGAACAGATAGCATGAGGAGGGATAATGGGTTTTAGCTGACTGGCAAGTTCTTCTGAAAGTGGAGCCACATCGAGACCTTCTCGTTCAGCCTGATCTGTAGCTAGAATACCTGCTCCTCCTGACGTGGTAACGAAAAAGATTCTATTTCCGCTGGGTTGGGGAAGGTAGGCAAAGGCTTTGGCAAGATCGTAAAATTCTTCAATAGTGTCGGCTCTATGAATTCGGTATTTACGGCAGAGAGCATTATAAAGAGCATCATCGCCTGCAAGTGACCTTGTATGAGATTCAGCGGCTTTGATGCCCTTTGGTGTCCGACCTGATTTAAGAAGCACGATTGGTTTCTGAACTGATTCTAAAACTTTTTTGAAAGCTTCGGGATTTTTGAGTCCTTCAATGTAAAGAGCGATGACAGCGGTTTTATCGTCATTTCCGAAATAGGCCACAAGATCTGTTTCATCTATGTCGCAACGATTACCAAGACTTACAAAGGCCGAAACTCCTAATCCTTCTCGGGAAAACCAGTCCATCATGGCAGCTCCTACGGTGCCGCTCTGGCTGATAACCGCCACTCGTCCTTTTACGGTGAGAAGAGGCCAGGAAGCGCAAATAGGTAGGTAGGGCATATTGATTCCCTGGCAATTGGGGCCTAATAACCTTATGTCGTTTTGTTTCGCTATATCAACGATTTCTTGCTGGAGCTTTTCTCCTTGAGGTCCTGCTTCAGCAAATCCACCGGTTATGATTACGGCTGCTTTTACTCGTTTTTCTCCACATTCGCGGATCACTTGAGGCACCGCAGAGGCTGGCACAACAACTACAGCCATGTCTATCATATCAGGCACATCAGCCACACTTTTGAAACATCTCAGGTTCAAAATTTCCGGAGCCTTTGGATTGATGGGATAAATAGCTCCCTGGAAGCCGCTGTCAACGATATTTTTCAGTATAGTATGTCCCAATTTGGCTGGGTTGTCGGACGCGCCGATAACGGCTACACTTCTTGGTTGGAAAAGTCCTTTCAAGGCGTCAGTCATGGTTGTTTCCCTCCAACATCTTTTTAACGAAAGTAAAGAATAAAGGTCTTTACGGCCTTTCTGTTGTTAAGCCTGTAGGAACGATAGTTGTGACGCTCCTACAGGTTTACCTATTAGGTGTGAGTAGCGAAAAAAGAAGTCTTGAGCGGCGCTTACTTCGAATCGGAATGAATCACTTCAGGAGGCGCTTTTTAATTGAGCTTTCTGGGTAACTCTCTGGTTGAATTTTTCAGCGTTTATGATAAATCGTTGATGAATTGCTTCTCCGATTTTTTCGACTTCGTCAAAGGCTTCAACATGAAAAATGAGCTGTTTTCCCTTGACCTCTTTGAGAGTAGCTTTTGCTGTTACGGTCATTCCAAGCGGAGTCGGTGCCAAATGTTTCAGGTCCATTGCCGCCCCTACCGATTGTTCGCCTTCTTCAAGGTGAAGTTGTATCAGTTCGGCACAGACCTGTTCCATCAGTCCACCCAGAAATGGAGTGGCAAAAACGTCTGGAAGATGAGGGAAAAACCTTTGAGCTGAATGTTCCTTGGATGTTTTAAGGGATACTTCATGGGTTAACCCTTCTTTAAGGGATGGCAGAGCCATAACGCCTCCTTGTTGTTTAGAGGTTACCAAACTTAAATGAATGAACTAACGTGATTGTTTGGCAAAGAAGGTTACAAAATAATATTATGCAAAATCAAGAACTGTTTCAACGTAAAAAGAAGCTGATGAAGTGGAATTGTTTTTGCTGAAGAAGTAAATTTGCTTGGGTTGTTCAATGAAAATATGAAGGAGGAAACAGCAATGGATCAGGCATTTAAGCTGCCTCATGAATGGTTTGATGAAGGTAAAGACTGGCTTGCTAGAGGGAATTTTGACGAAGCACGTCGAGCTTTTGAACAGGCTTTAGAACTGGATCCTTACTATCCTCAGGCGCTGTGTGGGCTTAGCAAGGTTTTGTGGCAAAAGGGCGAATACAGGGAGGCGGTTGAAAAGATTAACGAGGCTCTTGCAATTGATCCCGATGATCCTGAAGTCATTGAACAGTGTGCCAGTATTTTTATGGCAGTTGGTCAAAAAGAAAACGCTCTGGATGTACTGAATGCATATCTTGCTCGTAATCCGTGGGATGATGAAGTTAGAGAGCTTTTAAAACGTCTTGAAAAAACGCCAGTTGAAGCGGTTACTACATCTTCTGTATCAGTACCACCAACTAAGCCTCAGGAGTCCGCTGATAATAGTATGTCAGACTTGCTGGTTAAAGAAGGAGAATCCCAGTATGAAAAAGGCAAAATAGATCGAGCAAGAATGTGTTTCGAAATGGCTCTTGAACATAATCCCCACCATGCTAAAGCTCATAACAGCTTGGGAGTAATACTCTGGGAATTGGGAGATCTTATGAACGCTCTTGATCACTTTCAGCAAGCCTTTCACGAGAATCCCTTTGATCAGGACATTGTATTTAATTCTTTCAATGCTCTTATTGCTGCAGGATTTTTAGAGGATGCTCGAGAACTCGTGAAACTCCACATACAGCATAATCCTTTTAACGATGAGGCGTGGAAACTTTATGACGAGGTGTCGTCATTACTTTGCAGGATTTCGTGGACTGGAGAAGGACTTTCCCCAGAGGTTGGAGAAATCTACGTTTCAATGGGGAAAAAACTTTACAAAGCACAGGATTTTTATGGAGCTGCAGAAGCTTTGCACAAAGCTTTGACAATTCTTCCGCAACATCCAAAGGCTCTCAAAAGGCTTGCAAGAATTCACAGAACTCTTGGTCACGTAGATGAGGCTCTTAGTTTCTATCGAGACCTGTTATCTGCGGAAAATTCTAATGATGAACTTGCTATTGAATATGCCGACTATCTCGTTGAACTGGGGCGACATGACGAGGCCATAAATTTTTTGGAAACCAGAATGCTTGATCATCATAGCGACATTCTGGCTGATAAGATAAAAACTCTGAAGAAAGATACTGAGTAGCGCTATGTTGTCAGATGAGCTTTTGACGCTCCCCGAGAGTTGGCAGGGATATTAACCCCCCAGGCGTCTATTATGGCAGATCGGCTGGGGGTTATTATGCTGTAACGTTGGAAAAGTTTGTTATCTTACAAAACCTCTAACGATTTTATCGCTTTCTAGATACTTAGGGTTCATATATGCCTCGGCAAGGCGAACGTAATGTTTTGCTGTAGCTACAATGCGAGCCACATCCTCATCTGTGAGCTGTTTTTGAACTTTTGCAGGAACTCCCATTACAAGAGATCGCTCAGGGACTTCCATTCCTGGCGGGACTACCGCACCAGCAGCTACAATTGAATGTTTTCCAATTTTTGCACCATCTAGAATGATTGCTCCCATGCCTATAAGGCATTCGTCGGCTATCGTGCATCCGTGAATAACAGCTCTGTGTCCAACCGTGACCCGGTTTCCAATATGAAGCGGGAATGTATCGGTGGTAACATGAAGCATGGAATGATCTTGAATGTTGGTTTCTTCACCGATTCTTATAAAGTGCACGTCACCTCTTACAATAGTATAAAACCATATACTTGATTTTGAACCAATCACCACATCCCCAATAACCATAGCTCCCGGTGCAATATAAACATCGTCAGCGATTTGAGGATAAATCCCTTTAAAACTTAATAGCCCTTCCATTATGAGAAACTCCTCCTGTAGGTTACTTACTTTTTGCTGCCGTTAATTCCCAGGATTTCCGCTATTTTTTCTGCTACTGATACCACAAATTGCTGAAATTCTCCGGAAGAAAGAGCTTTACCGGCACTTGGCTGAGGCACTTCTTCTGGAAGTTTTACAACAATTGGCCGGTTCTGGAGTTCTTCCTTTGGAACCACGTTGTATTCCGGTTCAAAACTGTTGGTGAAATATTTTTCTTGAAAAACTGAGAATTTCAATGCGTGAGCCGTCGCATCAAGCACAGCTCGATTGACACGACTAGGGAGAGTTTTTGTCGCCGTGAGTTTTTTTATCGCGGCGAGACATTCTCCTCCCTGAGTGCAGGCTATATGGCCATTCCGGTTTGCTATAAGCATGGAGTCCATAATTTCTTGTTCTGAAACTTCAACTGCTAGGAATCCATCTTCAGAGCCATAGGTTTCTCTATATTGTTCCACGAGTTCCACGACTCTAGGCATAGAGACGGGATTTCCGATCATGGCCGCCTGAGCCACACTCGGTTTTACCGTAACCGGTCGAAATATTCGTTTCTCTTTGTTTTTCTCCAAGTAATATAGATACACTGGGTTGGCATGTTCGGACTGTACCCCAATAATGACGGGAAGAGATGTTATGATTCCAAGGTCATACAGTTTGAGAAAGCCTTTTAAAATAGCCGTAATATTTCCAGCGTTACCAATGGGGACGACTACAGCAAGACCGTCCATATCGTAGTCAAGCTGTTGAGCAACTTCGAAACTGTAAGATTCTTGCCCAAGAATTCGCCATGCGTTTTTAGAATTCATAAGCGCCACAGGGTAATGTTCGGAAAGATATTCAACAACTTTCATTGCATGATCGAAGACCCCAGGCAGTTCAATCACAGTGGCACCACTTCCTAATGGTTGTCCAAGCTGCTGGGGTGTTACTTTACCGTGGGGAAGAAGCACCACAGAACGAACATCTTCTACAAGGTAGGATGCGTATAGAGCTGCGGCAGCGGATGTATCCCCGGTGGAAGCACAAATAACAAGAACGTTGGTTAGCCCCTGGGTTTTAATTAAATGACGAAGATAGCTGAATGCACTCGCCATGCCCCTATCTTTGAAAGACGCACTTGGGTTTTGCCCGTCATTTTTGAACCAGAAGGGAAGCCCAGCCCATTCCTTCAGCCGGTCGTTTGCGGAAACAATGGGAGTATGTCCTTCTCCAAGGTATATGATATACTCCAGTGGCAGAATAGATCCCAAAAGCTCATGAAATCGGTAGATGCCTCTTAAAGCTGGTTCGGTGATCATACTTCTGTAATCAAAGATCTGGCGCCACTTTGGTCCTGGAATGTTTTTTAATCGTTCCCATTGCCTGTCTTCGATCATGAGCACTCCCCGACATTCGGGGCATACATAAAAAAGCTTTTCAACTCCGTATTCTCTACCGCAACCAAGACATCGGTAATAATATTCCCCTTCAGGCTTTGGAATTATGTAGGATCTGATTTCTTCCGGAAAATTTTGAAGCTTCATATTTCGTGTCCCTCTGATAATTTTGGTTTGCTTTCCGTTTGCCAATCCTTTGTTTCTCTTATGTTTATGTGTTCCTCCAATGTTTATCGCCTCCCAGCAAAAACATCAATTTTTCATGTTAAGGTAAACCTCTTATACTAGCGATTTAGTTCGATAATTCTGGAAAGGTCAAGCGGAGCTTCCGCTTCACCTCGGCAAGCATACCAGCATTCCGTGCATTCAGTTAATGCCACATCTTTTATGTTTACTTCCTGCCAGTCTCCTAAGAACTCCTTTTCGGAGCATCTTCTTATACGACCATCAGGACTTACGTGAAACCATTTCTTACCAGCTAGACATCCCTTTATGCCCCCATTTCGGACGTAGGGTATTATCGTTTTTAGATAAAAATCGGAATTGGTAATGTTTCGGTAGGTTCGCTTTAGCTTTAGTAGCTGTTCTACCGCTTTTTCTATGTTACGAATTTCGTCGGGATCTAATCTGTGTGCAAAGTTTTGGTTTTTGTATGGGTTGTAGGTACTGAACGAAACTTTCCATCCATGTTCATGAGCGAATCGAACAATTGTGGGCAGATCTTCCAGGTTTTCTTTCATAATGACCGTATTGAAGGCAAGATTATCAATTCCAGTTTTGGGCAATTCAGCCGCCAGGAATTTTATGTGTTCCCAGAGTCCCTTTACGCCTCTTTGCTCGTCGTGGCGTTCATCAGGGAAATCTAGAGAAATTGAAACTTGAGTAAGTCCCGCTTTCCACAGAGAAAGAGCCCGATCAGGTGTCATAAGAATACCGTTAGAAATGCAGTTCATATAGAGAAAACTGTTTTTTTCGACAATCTGCCGGATAACGTTTTCAAGATCCTTACGTAAAAGCGGTTCTCCTCCGGTAATGGTCACACTGAGAGGACGGAACTTAAGGACAATTGGCGAGTAATCGCTTAGTTCATTTAACTTGCGGCCTTCTTTCCAGTAATCACAAAAAGAACATCTAGCGTTACAGCGACGTGTGACTTCAATGTGCATACTAAAAAGAGAGCGCCCAAGCTTCATGGACAGAAACTTTATGCTTCCCTCAACAATTTCTTTTAGACCTATCTTTTTTGTTATCATGTACCCGCGTCCTTGGAGTTGGATTTTTCTGAAGTATTTTGGTATAAAATAATTTGCCGGTTAGAATCAATCGAAAACAGATTGACAGGGAGCGGCTTGGTGCAATGATTGATACTTATGAAATCTACGAAGAATTGGTTCCCAACCTGGGAGATGCTCCCGCGAGATCTATTGCGAGAGTTGTAGGTAAGGTCTATCGTGATCTGAGCCAGGCTGTTACAAGGGATGATTTTAACAGACTTGTTGTTGTAGTAGGCGAGCTTGCAGAAGCGCAGAAAAAAACAGAGGAACGACTGGATCTCCTTTCCCAGCGAGTTGAAGAACTTGCGGAGGCACAAAAGCGAACTGAACAGCGAGTTGAAGAATTAGCGCAAGCGCAAAAGAAAACCGAAGAACGATTAGATCGTCTATCCCAGCGAGTTGAAGAGCTTGCGGAGGCACAGAAGCGAACTGAACAACGGCTTGAAGAGCTTGCGGAAGCACAAAAGAAAACAGAAGAACGCTTGAATAGTCTATCTCAGCGGGTTGAAGAACTTGCAGAAGCACAGAAGCGAACGGAACAGCGGGTTGAAGAACTTGCGGAAGCTCAAAAGCGAACTGAACAACGCCTTGAAGAACTTGCAGAGGCACAGAAGCGAACTGAGCAACGCCTTGATATTCTTACCGAGAAAGTTGAATTCCTGCATGGACGAATTGAAGATCTTTCCGATTCCGTAGGTTATTCGATTGAGAACAGGGCTTATCAGGCTCTTCCGTCTCTCCTTGAACAACAAGGTATTATCGTTCAGGGAGATTTGATCAGGCGTTATATTGGTGAACATCAGATTAATGTTTTTGGTAAAGCTCGCCGTGAAAACCAGGATGTTACGATCTTAGGGGAGTGCAAAACCAGACTGTCGAAAAAGGAAATCAATCGTTTCGAGCGAATCGTCAATCGTCTTAAGCAAGAAGGAAAAGTTGTCGGAGAAATTGTGACTATTTTCATAGCTCACGATTTTCCACCTGAAGTTGAAGCTCATCTCATAAAGAAAAAGGCTCTTTATTTCTGGTCGTATCAATTTAAGTGATGATTGTTTGCACGGTGTTTAAACGGTAATGAAAGAAGCTAAGTAAAATTCGGAGCACATAGTGAGTCTAAAGGCCTTTGTAACTGGTGCGTCAGGTTTTATAGGAAGTCATGTGGTAGAAGTGCTTCTTATGAATGGGTGGCAGGTGGTAGGATTAACACGTCGCACCCACCTGCCACAATTTTTGCATTTTGACGGTATCAGATGGGTGCAGGGAGATCTTCATGATGTTTCTCAGCTTCGCCGATTCATGGATGGTTGTGATGCAGTATTTCATGTTGCCGCTGATTATCGCCTGTGGAGCCCGAATCCAAAGGAAATTTACCGTTCAAACGTTGAAGGAACAAGAAATGTAATGCAAGCGGCAATGAATGCTGGAGTTCCAAAGGTTGTTTACACAAGTAGTGTCGGAGCCTTGGGGCTTAGGAAGGACGGCACACCGGCAGACGAAACAACTCCTGTGACTATAAAAGATATGGTGGGACACTACAAGAGATCAAAGTATCTGGCAGAGCGGGTAGTAGAAGAATTTATTGCTAAGGGTCTTCCTGCCGTGATAGTTAACCCCTCTACGCCTATCGGTCCCCGTGATTACAAACCCACCCCAACTGGAAAAATCATTGTGGATTTTCTCAACGGTCGCATGCCGGCTTACGTTGATACCGGCCTTAACTTTATTCATGTAGCTGATGTGGCTATGGGACATCTTCTAGCTTATCAACGAGGTAGAGTTGGGGAAAAGTATATTCTCGGCGCTCACAACGTAACTTTGCGTGAGTTTTTTACACTTTTGTCTCAAATTACAGGTATTCCCGCTCCCAAAATCAGACTTCCTCTAACTCCAATTATTTTTATTGCCATGATTTCAGAAGGATTTTCTCGTTTGACAGGCTCACCACCCACCATTCCGCTCGAAGGTGTAAAAATGAGCCGTCATTTTATGTATTTTTCGGCCGACAAAGCCGTAAAGGAACTTGGACTGCCTCAGCAGCCTTTAGAAAAGGCAGCCCGAGATGCGGTAGATTGGTACATCGAAAACGGATACTGCAAAAAACCAATAAGGAGAAAGATCTCATGAAATTTCCTCTGGATCTTGCCGTTGCTATGACCAAATATCTTGTAAAGCAAAGGCTTAACAAGGTTGAACGTTATCCTCTTGTTTTGATGCTTGAACCCACTCATCGCTGCAATCTCCAGTGTGCCGGCTGTGGGCGTATTCGTGAATATAAGGATACTCTTGATCGAGAAATGACTCTGGAAGAGTGTCTGGAGGCGGTCGATGTAACCGGAACGCCCGTTGTAACTATTACGGGTGGAGAACCTCTTCTTTACAGCCGAGTTTTAGATCTTGTAAATGCCGTGCTTCAGCGTGGACGTTTTATCTTCTTTTGCACGAATGGTTTGCTTCTCGAAGATGCGCTTCCTCGTTTTAAGCCTCATCCTCACTTTTACTGGAACATTCATTTTGACGGCACGGCTCGAGTGCATGACGAAATTATAGGCAGAAAAGGTGGTTTTGATAAGGCCTTACGGGCTTTACGTCTTGCTAAGCAGAAGGGCTTTCAGGTAACTACAAACACCACTGTTTACAAAGAAACCGACATTAAGGATCTGGAAGAACTTTTCGAAATTCTTACTGCTGAAGGCGTAAACGGTATCCTTGTAGCCCCAGGGTTCAGTTACGTGGATGTTAAAAAATCCGGGGAAGATCATTTCCTTGACCGACAGGAAATCACCAAACGTTTCAAAATCATCAAAACATGGCAAAAACGTTTCCCCATCATGAGCAATCCTCTCTATATGGATTTTTGCGCAGGTGAACTATCTCTTAAGTGCACGCCCTGGGGAAATCCCACCAGAAACCCCTTAGGTTGGAAATCACCATGCTACCTCATTACAGATCGTCATTATGATACTTATCGAGAATTCATGGAAAATACCGACTGGGATTATTATGCTTCCGGCAAAGATCCTCGATGCCAGCAGTGCATGGTTCATTGTGGCTACGAACCCACAGTTGTAAGAACCATGAATCTAAAAGGAATGTTACGTATGGCTAAATGGAATCTCGGTTTATAATTTTCCACTTCGAACTACGCCATGTTTGATTTGCTTTCCCTGTTGTGGGACACAATTTTACTTCGCCCTTACGTTTTTGGCTTTCTAGTACTTTACCTCCTTTCAGCTTCTCTTTTCCTTGGTGTAAAAAAAGCTCTAGTTTATATACCTCTCGGCTATTCGGTTGCCTGGGTCTCAGAATGGTGTTCACCCCATTATGGGATTCCTTATGGATTCTATCGTTATATCCCCGCCACAATGCATCGGGAACTGTGGATTGGGGGAATCCCCTTTATGGATTCTCTTTCCTACGTTTTTCTGAGCTATGCCACCTATGGAACAGCATGTTTGCTCTGCCT
>Ga0209162_1003646_pt1 | contig 12254 bp, 13 predicted proteins | sample YNPNPMetaG_FD_187121 | JGI IMG/M metagenome (GOLD analysis project Ga0209162, IMG submission 187121) | Anoxygenic and chlorotrophic microbial mat microbial communities from Yellowstone National Park, USA - YNP NP MetaG (SPAdes) (version 2) ...
ACCAATGCTATGTCCTAACACTGAAGGGGGCTGATCAATTTTACCCATGGTCAACACAACTCCGAGAACAGCCGCAACAATTCCAAGACCGGGGAGAGAGTCGGCAATACGTGCTACAGAATGAGCCGGGAGGAGAGCCTCATGATGGAGAATTTCAATATCTCGTTCCAGGAGATCTTCTAGTTGATGGCCAGGCATATTGCTGGTGATCACTATACGAATGCTGTCACAGATAAAACTAATGGCGTGATGGTTTTTGAGTACCTGTGGGTGAGCCGAAAAGATTTTGCTTTTCTCGGGATTGTCAATTTCTTCTTCAACCGAAATCAGTCCTTCCTTTCGCATCTTCTGAAAGAGCTTAAAAAGCAGAACCAACAAATCCACATAATCTTGTTTCGAAAGTCCTTTGTATGAAAAGATTTTTGGAAAAGTTTTAACTACAGCCTTAAAAACCGGACCTGGCGAAGAAATAAGAAGGGCTCCCGTTGCCGCTCCGAATATGATAACCACCTCTGCTGGTTGGAAAAGCACATGCAAGTTTCCATGTTCCAGGAGGTATCCACCAACGACCGCCACAAGAACGACAACACATCCGATAATAGCGAACAACGCCTACCTCCTAATATCCTGACGCTGCCTTTGGAGAACGTACTTCATAATGATGGATCTAATATCCTCGCTCATGTTGGTAAATTCAACGGCGACTTCGCTTTTTTCGGCACAATTTGTACATCTTTTGACTACACCGTAACAAATGATATAAAAAGGTGGGGCAGTTGGTAACACTAGCTTGATTTCCACAATATCCCCTTCTTCGAACTTCTCTGGTGAACTGAATCTAATCCCTCCTGCGCTTAAATCCACTTCCTGGTATTCCATATCCACGAAACCCAGCTTGTCCAGGCATAAATATTCAAGGATTGCATCAAGTTTTTGATGGATCGCCTGAAATTGACGTACTATAAAGGGATCTACTGTCTCAGGAGCCACAACAACATCCGAGGTGATTGATACTGGATATCCCACTACTCTTGATGAAGGTAGGACTGAGAAAGGGGGAAGCTTCTTAACTGCAACCTGAAGAACATCTTTTACTCTAAAATATTCCCGTCTTTCTGTTTTTTCCTCGACCATTGTATCCTCTGTTTTCGACTAAAGTGCTTACCTGCCCAGGAAATAACATCTACAATACATAAAATTTATCGTCAACTTAAACCAGAGGGTGTTTGAAAATTGCCTGTAATTGTAGGGGTGTACAGCCGTACACCCTACTTCATTACATCACATTACATCAATCCTGAGCGTAATTATAGGCCTTCGCTTAGTTTTTTCAAGCACCCCCACTTAAACCAACAATTAAAGCTAAAACAACAGACATGACTTCAATATACCACAAAGCAACTTGAAAAATTTAGATTCCTTGATGCCTTGATATTATCTAGCCACCGTGGTATAAGAACTTCGGAAGTTAAATAAAACAGGCTCTTTGGGAGCTTGTTGTGGGAGGGAAAGGAAACATGCCACTTGCAACTATTCCGGAGGCAATTGAAGAAATCCAGCAGGGGAAAATGATCATCCTTGTGGACGATGAAGATCGGGAAAATGAAGGGGATCTTTGTATCGCTGCAGAAAAGATAACGCCTGAAGCAATAAACTTCATGGCTAAATATGGAAGAGGGCTTATTTGTCTGGCTCTTGCTCCTGAAATTGTTGATCAACTCAGGCTACCCATGATGGTTCAGGACAATACTTCCCGCTTTGGCACAGCTTTCACCGTATCCATAGAGGCTCGCCATGGTGTAACAACCGGTATCAGTGCTTACGATAGAGCTCACACAATCCTTACGGCAGTAAAGCCGGATGCCAGGCCTGATGATCTCGTTACGCCGGGTCATGTTTTTCCTTTGAGAGCCCGCGAAGGTGGAGTGCTTGTCAGGGCAGGGCAGACTGAAGGATCCGTTGATCTTGCTCGTCTTGCCGGACTTCGTCCCGCCGCTGTTATATGCGAAATCATGAAAGATGACGGCACCATGGCGCGCATGCCGGACTTGGAGATTTTTGCACAAGAGCATGGAATCAAAATTTCCGCTGTGGCCGATATTATTCGATATCGCATGAAAACCGAGTGTCTTGTAAGAAGAGAAGCCGAAGCCAAGCTACCCACATCTTTTGCCGGAGAATTCAAAGTTATTGTCTATTCGAACATGGTGGATGATTACGTTCACGTAGCTCTGGTTAAAGGCGATATTACTCCAGAAGATGAAGTGCTTGTGCGAGTGCATTCCGAATGCCTCACGGGTGATGTGTTTGGTTCTCTCAGGTGTGACTGTGGTGACCAGTTAAAAACGGCCATGAAAAAGATAGATCGTGAGGGGAAGGGTGTCATTCTGTACATGAGGAATCACGAGGGGCGAGGTATTGGGCTTATTAACAAGATTAAGGCTTACAAGCTTCAGGAAAATGGATATGATACGGTTGAAGCCAATAAAGCTCTAGGGTTCAAAGAAGACCTGAGAGATTACGGTATTGGAGCTCAAATCCTTGTGGATCTTGGTATCAGAAAGATGCGACTTATGACCAATAACCCTAAGAAGATTGTCGGCCTTCAGGGATACGGAATTACAATCACGGAGAGAGTCCCGTTAGAAATAGCACCTAACGAATGCAATCTTAACTATCTACGAACCAAGTGCAGCAAGATGGGACATTTGCTTAGAATTGAAAGATCGGAAAAGAAGGAAAGGAAGAGCTAAAAATGAAAGTCTTCGAAGGGAAACTCATAGCCGAAGGATTACGATTTGCCATCGTTGTCAGTCGATTTAACGACTTCATAGGAGAACGGCTACTTGGGGGAGCTCTCGATGCTCTGATGAGAAGTGGAGCCAGGGAACAGGATGTGGAGGTATTTAAGGTTCCAGGAGCCTTTGAAATTCCCCTTGTTGCTAAAAAACTTGCTCGTGCAGGGCGGTATAATGCTGTGATTTGTCTGGGGGCAGTAATTCGTGGAGCTACACCACACTTTGATTATGTAGCAAATGAAGTTTCAAAAGGCATTGCCACGGTCAGCTTAGAAACGGAAGTGCCCGTTACATTTGGCGTGCTGACGACCGACAACCTGGAGCAAGCCATAGAGCGGGCTGGATCTAAGGCCGGCAACAAAGGCTGGGATGCGGCAGTAGCTGCCATTGAAATGGCAAATCTTTTGAGGCAGATAGAGGGGACTCTATAGTATGCCTCCTAAAAATCGTCTTGTATTCAAAGGACGGCGAGGAGCCAGAGCCGTAGCGCTGAAGATTCTTTATGCCATAGATATCAGAAATGTTGCCCCGGATGAAGCCATAGTTTTATTTTACGAAAGTTTCGGAGGAGAGATAGACACAGATGCTAAACATGACTCTGATCTAAATCTTAATCCTGGGAGTTGGGACAGAGCTTTCATGGAATTTCTTGTAAGAGGTGTTTGCAGACATAGGAAAGAACTGGATAAAATTATAGAAAGCGTTTCAGAAAACTGGAAGATCTATAGAATGTCGATAGTTGACAGAAACATTATGCGTATGGCGGTCTTTGAAATGTTGTATTGTTCCGAAATTCCACCCAAGGTTTCCATCAATGAGGCGGTTGAGCTGGGAAAAGTTTTTGGAGACAAGAATTCTTCTGCTTTTATAAACGGCATTCTGGATAGAGTTTACCAGTCAACGGAACAGGCAAATAGTTCATGTGGAGCAATAGCACGTACTCCTGCCTTAGGTGGGAGTAGTGAGTAACATCAGTGGCTCATGACTCAAATTCATCACGAGATCCTACTTTATCTCCTAACTTCTTAAAAAACGGAAACAAGATAACAACCGGAGATTCCTGAAGATTTCCCTCGGAAATATAAGCTTCGTTGATCTCGGCGCAAACCACTTTCCCAATAATCAGGGAATAGTTATCCCTTAATATCTCCTCTTCGAGCTTCGCTTCAATCCATCCCAAAGATTCCTTCACACGAGGAGGCTTTACTTTACGGGCAGGAATCGATTCTAGCCCGACTTCTTCGAGTTCGTTAACGCCGGGAGGATAGGCTTTGGCACAAAGCATCGCTTTCCTGAAAGATGCCGGAACAACAACGTTCACTACAAACTCCTGAGTTTGTCTTATGTTCCGAAGAGTATCTCTAGGAAGAGCTGATGCGATGGCTATTAAATCCAAGGGTCTCAAAATAGGCATAACGCATCCATAGGGCGCCGCATTCGCCCTGGCATCAGCATCAATTGTTGTAATCAAAGTGAGAGGAAGAGGAAGCAATCGCTTGAAATCATGCGGTTCGAGCATCATTTTTAATTTCTTCTTTCGGCACAGGCTCGACAAAGCCTTTTGCCATCATGTTCCACCATTTTCGTTTGCATAGTTGCTTCACCGCATTCAGCACACACTTCCGACGGCACAATTCTGGCTTTAGGCGGAAGGTCAATCTTTACTTCCTCAATGTTAAAAAGTTCCTCGGGGCTGGATTCCAGCACCTTTCTGCTTCGCTCGAGATGAAGTTCCCAGAAGCGCTTACGTTCATCTCCCGTAGCCGTATCATTTAGCACCTTCTGTAGCAACTCAAAATGTTCCTGTCTATCCTGAGGTCTAAAGGCTCCTCCCTTAAGGCTAATCCTTATCCCTTTGCCCGTTTTACGGCTGGCAAAAGTTACAGCCATCTTTCCATAGTCTTTGTAAATAAGATTGCCTTTGCCGAAGGTGCATCCGGTTAGAACCTGAACTGCATCCACAAAACACGAGTCGTTTTCAACTATGGCGACCAATTCCTCATCTTCTGCCCGCACTTCGTTGAGCATTTCGATACCAATCTTGGCCGCCTTATAGCCCAACGATATACCGGGACATATATGACCATGAAAATCCACGCATTCTTTAAACCCTTCATACTTTTTAATTTCATCGTGATTCATAACCAAACCTCCATCTTTCGCTTCATTTTCCATCAAAGATTACTCTTTCTCCCGGCCTTCCGTAAAGATCTTTCATCGCATCATAAACGTCTTTTCCAAGGAAAAATTTGTAAATTTCTCGAGCCTTGCCTTCTATATCCACATCAGCGAATTTATCCGGATAGAGCACTTTGCCTACAACATAGGCATCCACTATGACTGTTTCTACATTCGTGGCGTAGTAGTTGAAAGGGAAAAGCACATATACGGAGCCGTTTTGAAAAGCTTTAAGGCTTTTATAAAAATCCGGTTTCTTCTGATAGTCCTGACGAATCAGATCCAGTCCACCTCCGTCGAGGAAGATCACATCCGGGTTCAGCTTAAGGATTACCTCTTTGTCGCTAAAAACGTGAGAACCCACCTTAGCGCTGATCTCATTGGCAAGGTTTATCGAGTTGGTCCACTCCAGAGGAATATAATGCTGTTCGGTGCTTTCAATCCCATGAGAACCTCGATAGCCGATTCCTCCAACATAGACTCGAGGTTTTTTCTCCTGTGGAATATCTTTTGTGCGGTTATTAAGGTCGCTACGAACGCTCTCAATGAAGTTAACTATCGCTTCTGCACGGTTTTCTTTACCGAGAACTTTACCGGCAACTTTGAGAGACGAATACAAAGATTCATCGAAAGTGGCAAATTGCCCGTATGAAAGCACTATCACGGGAATATTCAGAGCCTTCTGGACTTCATCCGCAAGGGCTGCTTCCATGTAGGTTATGAAAATAACGTCCGGAGAAACGCCAAGCAGAGCCTCCATATTGGGTTTTTTGTTGATGCTTTCCGGACCACCGGGACCTACGGATGGAAGATTGGCAAGTTCGGGATGAGCCAATCTATAGGGGCGCCCACCAAGAGCCCGCTTTTCAAGCTCCTCCACTCCAACCACTCGATCCACCGCTTCCAGATAGCTGATAAGTCTCAACGCTCCAGGACCAAGGCATACAATGCGTTTTACATCGCCTCGAATTTCAACACTTCTCCCGACCCCGTCGGTAACGACTATTTTGCCATTCGGTGTTTCGCTATAAACATCGCTCAGCCACCCTACCCCTGTAAAAAGACATATCAGCCACCAGATGATCGCTTTCTTCATGATACTCTCCTTCCTCATCATCTACCGGGATCACTACAATATGCCTGCCTACTCGAACTATCTGGACTCGAACTCCGTAAACATCCCTGACTATCTCCGGATCGAGTCCTTCAGGAGTTGTAACTGCCCAAATAATGCCGTCCTTAAGAAAAATAAGCCTATCGGCAAAACGTAAAGCAAGATTCACATCATGAAGGCAAACTATGGTAGAAACCGACGGTTTTCGCTTTTTAGTAAGGTCCCGAATAACTCTCATGACTTCAAGCTGGTTTTTCATATCGAGGTGACTTGTAGGTTCGTCTAAAAGTAGCACGTCGGGAGTTTGAGCGAGCGCTCTAGCGATCATAACTTTTTGAAGTTCCCCGCCGCTTAGTTCGCTAACTCTTTTCATTGCAAAGTCTTTTAAGCCAAGAACCGCCATGATATCGTCAACAATCTCGTAGTCGCGCTCTCTAAGAAACCAGTTAATATAAGGCTTTCTTCCGAGAGCGACCATTTCAAAAACGGTCAATTCTGAGTCGTTAGATCGTTGAGGCACATAGCCAATTCGGCGAGCAATCTGATTTCGACTCCATTCGGATATGTCCTCACCTCCAACAAACACCGCTCCCTTAGTGGGAGATAGAATAGAGTTCATGCATTTAAGAAGAGTTGACTTCCCTGCCCCGTTGACTCCAAGAAGAGCAACGCATTCGCCACGACGAACCTCAAAGGTCACCCCTTCCAGAACACCTTTTCTGGATGGATAGCTGAAATGAACGTCTTTAACTTTGATGACCATTGCTTTCTCCCACTCTCAATTAACAACCATTTATCACCTGTAACCTCTCATTAAAAGGTACAGAAACAGTGGAGCACCCATAAATGACGTAATTACTCCAACAGGAAGCCCACCTGACCCAATGATAGCTCGCCCTGCCGTATCTGCTCCGAGTAGAAGCAACGCTCCCAGTAACGCTGTAGCCGGAATAAGCAGAGTATAGTTTGCTCCGAAAATCCGCCTTGCTGCATGAGGAGCTATTAAACCCACGAAGGCAATTACGCCATGAAATGCCGTGGCTACTGAAGCCACCACCGCCACTGCGGCCATTCCCTGCCATCGAAGTTTTGCCACTGAGACTCCCAACCCCTTTGCCGCTTCTTCTCCCGATTCAACCGCCATAAGATCCCATGCCTTAAGGTATAAAAAGACCAGAGCAAAAACGGTTACAAAAGCGGTTGCGCCAATCTCCCGCCAGCTAGACCTTGCAACGTCCCCAAAGGTCCAGAAAACAATCGCAGCCAGCTCAGTTTCTGTTGCAAGATACTGAATGAGAACGGTGGAAGCAGAAAAAAGGGATGACAGAGCGACCCCGGCGAGAATGATGGATTCAGGCGTAAGTCTTTTGAGACGTCCCAGAAAAAGAATGGTCATGGCGGCAAATAGAGAGCCTCCGAAAGCAAAAACGGCTATAGAAAGATATTTCAATTTGAATACCACAACCGACACAGCCGCCCCGAAGGCTGCTCCCTGGCTAATCCCGAGAGTTGAAGGCGATGCAAGAGGATTTCTAAGAATGGACTGGAGAGCAAGACCTGAAACAGCAAGACCAGCACCAACAACAAGTGAAGCCACCGTCCTGGGAAAACGAATATTCCAGATAAGAATTTCCTGTTTTCCGGACTTTGCGCCCAGAAGAGCTTTCAACACATCAAGTGGAGAAAGGTGGTATGCTCCAACAAGGAGCGACACAACCACAAGCAGAAGGCACAAAGCGGCAAGAGCAAGAAGTAACCAGGTTTTCCTGGCTACAGCCTTCCTGAAAAAAGCAGACGGCTGATATTCCACGGTGTAGTGAGAAATTCCATGAATTCTATCTTGAAAAAAAGAAAATGCCACGAACGCAGATACCTCCGCACCTTTTGGCACGCCTTCGTGGCTTTCTCGCTTTGCTTCATGCAAAGTTTCGCTCAGAAGATAATCCGAAACTCGAAAATTGTCAAAAAATATTCCAAAGAGATAACCAAGGATTTATAATCTGGCTTTCGATTGAGGTGTAGGATCTATGAGTTTCTTAATAATTTTTTAACCCTTTCGGGAGCAAAGGAAAGTATGTTGCCAAAAGCCAAAACGTTGGCGTCAACTTTATTATGGGTAACCCTTGTTCTTTGGATTATATGTGGCTCAGCCATAGCACAAGCAGAAGACGAGGCTTCTCCGCCATCGGAATCGCAGGAAACCACACCATCCGAAGAGAAAATGCCTCAATTGAAAACAGCTCTGGTGTGCGAAATGGTAAAGAACGGCATCTGCGAAAGACCAACTGTGGTGCTTTCGGTAGAAAAGAAACAAGCTTTTTGTTACACTCTATTCGAAAACGTTACTGCCCCCAGAATTATCTATCACCGCTGGTATCATCGAGGCGAATTAACCACTCAGGTGAAACTGAAACTTCAGCCTCCACGCTGGGCAACATATAGCTCCATTCAGCTTAGAGAGGCTGACAAGGGACCGTGGCAGATTGAGATAGTGGATGAGTCGGGACGTATATACGAAACTCTGAGGTTTAGCATAACAGACTGATAAACCATGAAGACTATTCTAGCCTTTCTAAAAACTGTCAGATGGCAGGATGTGTTAGATATACTGCTTAACAGTTACATTCTTTTCAGGATTTACGTGCTTTTCCGCCAGACGAACGCTTTTAGAGTCATCATTGGCATTGGAATTCTGTGGGTATTCCAGAAAATTGCGACAAATCTGGGACTCATCATAACAAGCTGGATTCTCCAGGCGGTCATTGCTCTTGCAGCCATCATAATTATTGTGGTCTTCAGAAACGAACTTCGTTCGGCCCTTCAGGTGCAGAACCTGAGAAGTTTCCTCTGGGGAGGGCCCTCCAGAAATGTCATGACTCCGGCACAAATCATTGCCGAGACGGCTATGCAGATGGGTAAAAAACGAATCGGAGCGCTTATTGTTATTCCGGGCAGGGAAGATATTTCGGAGCTGGTTCACGGCGGCATACCGTGGCATGGAAAGGTTTCCCAGGAGATGATAGTAAGTATCTTCTGGCCTAATAACCCCGTCCATGACGGTGCAATAATTATTGATGGAGATGAAATCAAAGAAGTGGCGGTGCTTCTTCCCATTTCTCAGAGATCGGATCTGCCGAGCTTCTACGGCACACGCCACAGAGCCGCTCTGGGACTGGCAGAAAGAAGTGACGCACTGGTTATAGTCGTCTCAGAGGAGCGAGGCCGAGTTTCCATAGCCAAAAACGGCACACTTCAGGTGGTATCTGATCCGGAAGTTCTTTACAAAGCCATCACAGAACATGTACAGCCTCTTTCACAGGAACGGGTGCGATGGTGGGATAAAAATCGTCTTCAGACCATCTTCGCAGCCTTTGCTTCCTTTGTTATCATTTCGGGAGCATGGTTTGCCTTTACAAGAAGCAAGGACGTTGTCATGTCGGTTGAAGTTCCAATAGAGTTTCTTAACCGACCGTTGAATTACGAAATCATAGAAGTTAACCCCACCCAGGTCACTCTCCACCTTGCAGGATCCAGCACTCTCATGAAATCCATAAGACCACAGCAGATAGAAGTTCGAATCGACTTAAAAAGGGCTTCTGAAGGTAAAAACATTATGCCGATTACTCAGGATAACGTGTTTGTTCCACCCGGCATTTTCATAAATCGAGTTGAACCAAGTTTTGTTGAGGTAACTCTGGACACTATCACGTCAAAGGAGGTAACCGTTCAGGTTGACTGGAAGGGGCATCTTGACGACAGACTAATACTTAGCGAGGTAAAAATTTCACTCCCAACTATTGTCCTCATTGGAGGCAAGTCAATTCTCAACAATATCTCAACCATATATACAGCTCCCATATCGCTCGACACCATCAAAAGCTCTGGCAATATCTCCGTGCCGGTCATAGTAATGCCGGCGTCTGTTAAAATCGCACCAGGTATGTCGGAAAGAGTTGTGGTAGAGTACATCGTGAGGGACAGAAAAACCATGGAGATTATCCCTCCATAAAGCAAATTTGGTTCGGAAAAAATACTTTTTGGAACGGAGGAATGCGTAATGGCTCAGAAAATCGAAGTCTCGCAGGGTAAAGTCATTGTGCCGGATCAACCAATCATAGGTTTCATTGAAGGTGACGGAACGGGCCCGGACATTTGGCGAGCAACCCGCATGGTAATTGATGCAGCCGTTGAAAAAGCATCCAAAGGAAAGAGACGGGTTCAGTGGAAAGAACTTCTAGCGGGAGAAAAGGCATATCGGGAAACAGGAAGCTGGCTTCCTCAGGAAACCATAGAAGAAATCCGTTCTTTGAAGATCGCCATTAAAGGACCTTTGACTACTCCGGTTGGTGGAGGCTTTCGCAGTGTTAATGTAACACTTCGGCAGGTGCTGGATTTATATGCCTGTGTCAGACCCGTTCGATACATCCGTGGAGTGCCGTCTCCGATGAAGAATCCAGAAAAGGTCAATATGGTTATCTTCCGGGAAAACACCGAAGATGTTTACGCCGGCATAGAATGGCCCGCTGGATCGGAAGAATCCAGAAAAGTGGCAACTTTTCTTAAGGATACCTTCTCAATTCATATTCCGGAAGACACCGGCATAGGGATTAAACCCATAAGCCGACGAGGCACGGAAAGGCTCGTAAAACGAGCTATTGAATATGCCATCGAAAACAACCTCCCTTCTGTAACTCTTGTCCATAAAGGAAACATTATGAAATACACGGAGGGAGCCTTTAGAAACTGGGGATATGAGTTTGCAGCGTCTTACTTCGGGGACAAAACCATAACCGAAGATGACCTGTGGAAGTTGCACGACGGTAAGGTTCCTCCCGGAAAGATTGTAATAAAGGACAGAATTGCCGATGCAATGTTCCAGCAGGTTCTCCTTAGACCCGAGGAATATTCGGTTATCGCCACACCAAACCTAAATGGAGACTATCTTTCTGATGCTCTAGCAGCTCAGGTCGGCGGTTTGGGCATGGCACCGGGAGCAAACATTGGGGACGAATGCGCAATCTTTGAAGCTACTCATGGCACCGCACCGAAATACGCCGGGCTTGATAAGGTTAACCCCAGCTCTCTGATTCTATCAGGTGCAATGATGCTCAGGTACATGGGCTGGAAGGAAGAAGCCGACCTTATCGAGCGAGGACTGGAAAGGGCTATTGAATCAAAGCGAGTAACCTACGACCTTGCACGGCAGATGGAAGGCGCCGAAGAGGTTTCCTGCTCTAGATTCGGGGAAATTATCGTGGAAATGATGCAATGATGGTGGACATTTAACCATTGCCTCATCGAGTTAAACCGGAAGGCTCGGTGGGGCTTTCTCTTATTTCAAGTATTCTGGATACTTAAGAAAAAAAGTGCCGAAAGCTGCCACAATAAGAGCGTGGGAAATAGTACCTTCTTTCAAAAGCCTGGGTATTTCCCGTATTGGATGAAGAACCACTTCGATATCTTCAAGCTCATCCAAATGCTGACGAGTTGCCTGGTAGGCATTACGAGCAAGGAAAGTGTAACAGACATTGGTCTGGATAGCAGGATTAGGGTGAAGCACTCCGAGAAGTTCCCAGGTTTGAGCATCGTAACCCGTTTCTTCCAGCAGTTCTCGGCGAGCACCGCTTTGAGGATCATCCCGCTCGTCTATTACTCCTCCTGGAAGTTCAAGGGTTATATCACGAATTCCGTGACGGTACTGTTTAACCATCACCACCTCATCATCCGGCGTGATCGCAATAATGTTCGCCCAGGGAGCAAAATCAAGGGCGTAAACACTATAAAGCTTTCCCGTCGTGGGCATTACTACTTCATCAACCCTAACTCGAAAAAGCCCACATTTCCTTTCCGACTTTGTGGATACTATACGCCATGGTTTCACAGCCATTTTGACTTTCAAATTCCTCCTTTCCCATAAAAAGCAGGCTTAAAAATATCCCAAGGAGAGAGAATAATCCAGGATAAATCGGGAGTGTTCGAAAAATCGCCAGCATTGTCATGCCGAGCGTCAGCGAGGCATCCCATGAGGAGATCCCTCGCTATCGCTCGGGATGACAGTTTTCCTTGTCATTCCGAGGTGTTCTGAGCAAAGCGAGGGACGCCGAGGAATCTCATGAGGAGATCCCTCGTTTCATTCGGGATGACAGGCCTCCTGCCTGTCACTT
>Ga0209162_1003651_pt1 | contig 12241 bp, 6 predicted proteins | sample YNPNPMetaG_FD_187121 | JGI IMG/M metagenome (GOLD analysis project Ga0209162, IMG submission 187121) | Anoxygenic and chlorotrophic microbial mat microbial communities from Yellowstone National Park, USA - YNP NP MetaG (SPAdes) (version 2) ...
GACGGCATTTTGTAATAACTGCGGTGCCTCGATAGGTAGTGTTATTCCGAGTGGTGCACCGGTGCCGGTTACATCTGCGGCACCGGCACCAACATCGTCCTATATTGCCGTCTGGGGACCAAGATCCTCAGGCAAGACGATGTTCTTGTTTATGCTCCGCGACGAGATGCGTATGCGTCAGACTGACTGGGAGATGCCCATTGGCAGCGAAACAGCGAACAAGTTCTGGGATCAACTTACAGAACTCAAGTTTCAACATCACTTTGCGGGGCCGACCGCCAAACAAAGACCAGAAGAGATGGACCTCCTGTTTGCACGCCCCGACTACACACACAAAACAAAAGAATATCGTTACGTCAAAGTCCTAGACCTGCCGGGCGAGTGGTACGAGAATCGCTCCCTAGCAGTTGGTCAGGACGGCTCGAACGTTGTGGATGATTATCTCAAAAAATGCAAAGGACTGCTGTGCCTGGTTGATCCGAATGCCAAGCGAGAGGATCTTTCCAAGTACTTTGACAAGTTGCTAATGCGCTTGCAGATGCTATGCGGACAGCCGACCGATAAACGTCTCGCCATATGCCTGACCAAGATGGATGAACGCGCTCATCGTCTTAAAAGTGGTATTGGTAACCCCGAGTCCTGGCTGTGCCTGATTCAACCAAACGAATACACGCGTTGCCCGCACTGCCAAAAGTCTGAAAAGTATGTGAAAGACATCTTGGGTGGAGGCATTATGACTGAGATTAATAAAACATTCCGTCAGGACAAGATCCGGTATTTCGCCTCCTCAGCGATTGGACTCTATCCTGGGGTATCAGTGGAGCGATCCAACAGCGGAATTGATTGGCAAGGCAATCCCATCATTTACGAAGTTCGAAATATCAAACCCTTTGGCTTGTTTGCGCCGTTCTGCGATTGGCTCTTTCAAGATTGAGTCGGCGGAGTTGTGCTCAAAATGGCTGAGACGATTGAGCAATTTGCCCATGGCAAACTCATCGAGGGGGGACGTGATGTGCGTGGCTATACTGTGGTCGCGCGTTCCCCTGGTGCGCCCGATGATGAATGGATTGCTCGCATCCGTGCCCAGGCTGATATTGGTCAAATCTACAATCTGAGTACTTTTAATGGTGCAGACACCGCTTTTGTCATTGGCGATTATGCCGTCGTTGCGCGCTTGCAGCGCAGTCCTCGCCCATACACGCGCGGCTATTTTCTGCAAGAGCATTACCTGGTGCTATCGTGCGATGCTTTTGCCACGCTGGGAAACAACTGGGTCTATTTGCACGCGGCGCTACCCGCTGAAATTCCCTGGCGCACTCAGGAAGAAACCCTGCCTTCCCTCAATCTGCCTGTACGTCAACCTGCAGACGAAATACACCGGGTCGCCGATGTTCTGAACCAGCATCGCGAATTTCTCCTTCAGAGCCTTGCCTTGTTCCTCACTCAGCAACCGCTTATCCTTATGCCGCCCCCCCACTTGCCTGCCAGTCTCCTTTTTGAAGCGCTCACCCTTTTGGTACCCCCTGCCTTCCGTACCAATGTGTCCTGGGCAAATGGCGTGGTGGATGCACAGCGTTGTTCGGCGCGTCTCAAGATACTTGGTCCTGGCGCCAGTGGCATCGAGAGACACATTGTCGTACACCCAGGCGATGCCATAGCGACTTTAAGTTCTGCTGCCAGTTCGTACGTGAGTACCTTGCGCTTGTATCTCGATCGTTTTGGGGCTTCGACACTTTTAAGCGCCATCGAATCCCTGACTCTACCGACGCCAATGTCGCAGGAAAAGCAAGTTGTCTATCTCGGCGAGGAGCTCTGGCATCGGCTGGGTGCTTTGATTCTGGACTATGATATTCGCCAGAGTCGCGTGACGGATTTCAGGATGTTGTTCGACAATCTGATGCCTGTGCTCGATCAGAATGCCTTTGTTGTATCTCCCGAACAACGTAGTTTGTTTCTAGTTACGCTGGTGCAGGGCGCGCTTGATGGTACAGTGTCCATTCAGGAAACAGAACGTATTCCGCGCGATGTGGAACGCGCGTCTGCGGAATCATTGTGGCAAGGCCTAGAGACGACATTTGTTCCCGGCGTGGGTGCGCGCGAAACCAATCGCTGGCAAATCCTATTCCAGTGGCGGCAGAACAAAGCGTTCTGGGAAATGCCGCGTACCCAGCAATTCCTCTACGCCATCTTGTGCCGTGAACTGGATAGTTTTGATCAGGCGCAGCAAGCACTTGAGCGACTGCGCCATTGGGCAAACAACGGGTGGTTACCGCTTCAGCCGCACGCTCAAGCCGAGTTAATCAATCGAGCAAGTAAGCGGGGTGGCTTTCCCGCCGAGTTGCTGGTTGCCACATGGGTGGATGCAATTAACGATGCGCCAACAGCCCACTCGATTGTACAGACAGTCCCTACCCTCAAGACAGTTCTGAACGATACCCGGTTCGCGTATGTGTTACACGCGCTCAATGGTGCCAGTGCCGGGACAATTGATGCTATGCTTGGCACCAAATCCAGGGATGAACTTGCCTCGTCTGCCGATCTGTTTCTCTCGCTGGCATTGATGGGAGAGCGGGTCGGCTTGCTGGGGTTGCGAGCACCGCGTTTGATCAACACATTACGGGAAAACGTCCACCAGTTGCCCCCGGGACGCATCAAACGATTGTTGGCGTTGTGGGAACCTCACTTGACCACAATGGACTCAGTAACCGCAGGAGCCATTGTGGACTTGATGTTGACGGTTGGGTCGGTAGCGGGGATCAATCAATTGATTGCTGCAGATTGGCGGTGGATTGACGTACCCTTGAGATGGCTCTACGCCAATCCCATCTCTGCGCCGGGTTATGCTCCTGTCTTGAATCTAGTACTCGATTGGTTCAAACGTCCCTTGACCCAAGCCCCCATGGAACGTCACAAACGGCTGGCAGAATTCTTTGCTTTGTACCTTCAGCAGACGAACGGGAGGGGTTCCGCCGTCGGCGAGTTGACCCTGCTCATGTTGTGTGACGCATTGCGTGGTGAGACTCTTGCACCTGAACCGCGCACTCTGGTGAAGATATTTCGGTGGGGTGAAAATGAGTTGACGCGACGCATCACGCGAGGTATTCGCGCCGTACGGGAAACATTGATAACACAGGGTATTCCGCTGGGAGAGTGGTACCGCGCCATCCTTTTACAAGCCTATCAAACCGTCTGGACTGATCGTGCTCTGACTGGCAAACTCATCAGTGCCCTTAAGAGCGCCTCGCTGGCGGAAGAGGCGCAGTGGCTTGGCGCCTGGAACCTTCAGGTACGCGGTACAGAAATTCTAGCCAATCTGACAAAGACTGCACAAAGCCTTGTAGAATGTCAAAACGACTTGATGGCACAGTTGGAAGAAGCCGAGGAAATGACAGCACAACAGATTGTCACGTGGATGCCCAACCCGGAACAGCGTCGCACGCTTTACCAGCAACTTGGTGAAATCAGTGAAGGTCTGGAACAACTCAAACCCCAGATCTACCGATTCCAGGAAAAGATACGTTAACAACAACGAATCCCGTTTTCTTTCGAAAACGGGATTCGTTGTCACAACAATCGAACCAGCGAGATGATGCCATTCTTCAGTGCCACAACCAGCAGGTACCAGTACGCCCCAAAAGAGATACTGACTGCTTCTTCAGGGAATGGACCTACGGGTGGGGCGCGGCGATCGCGCGCAATGTCCCAGATCGAAACCTGGGTCGAGTCACCTGCCCCAGCCAGATAATCGGCATTGGGGCTAAAGGCAAGGTGAAGAATCTCTCCGGCGTGCGCGCCTGCTACATCGCGACGTTGCCACTGTCCGGGAGCGAGCACCGCGTGCGTTTTGCGATCGCGCAAATCAAAGAGATGAATCAGGCGATCGGCACCCGCCGCCGCTAGCAGATCACCGTTTGGACTAAAGACCACGGTGTTCACCAGCCCACCGAATTGGCTCATTCCCGCCACGCGTGTTTGCTCTTCTGTACCCGTCCGCATATTCCACAGACGCACTTGATTATCACACGCCATCGCCAGCCATTGCCCATCCGGCGAGAATGCCAGTCCGCGCGCCCATAGATTGCGCGCGAGTACTATCGGCGTAGGATCTTGACGATGAATCTCCCACAACTGCACGATTCCTTCCGGGGGTGAACTGGCGGATGCCAGCAGGGTGCCATCTGGACTAAACGCGAGCGCCGTGATCGCGCCACGATGACCCCGGTCATATCTCCGCTCCAGGTGTAACCGGTTCCCTCGAATGTTCCACACGTTGATTACCCCAAGCCAATCTCCCGAAGCGACTCTCGTACCATCCCGACTGGCGGTAACACAGGTGATTCCTTCCTGATGTGCACCAGTGTCAAGTAGTTGCGCTGGCATATCCCAGCGTACGATTTCCCAGAGTTTTACTCCCGATGGTCTGCCGGTTTGGATACTTGCACCCGTAATCAGACGATTGCCACCAATCAAAGTCATTTGCATCATCCGTGCACCCGGATCACTCCACCACGCACTCGTTTGACGGGGACTAATCGTCGGTGGCATCACCAATTGAACAGGCGGCTGGACCACGACACGCAAAGAGGGTGGGGCTGGCGGTACGTCTGGTTTGAGCAGAGCGCGCATCTCGCTAATCGAAGAAAAACGTTGATTCGGATCAAGCTGGAGTGCTCGCTCAATGGCTTCGCGTCCGGTTTGTGACTGGACACGTTGCGCGTCCAGCGGGGGCAAAGCCGTGCCACTCTGACGGGCGCGAGCGTCAGGTGGATTATCTCCCATGACCAGCGCGTACAGGGTCGCACCGAGCGCGTAGACGTCGGAGCGTGCGTCGCACTTGTCCAATCCCCGATATTGTTCGGGTGGCGAGAAACCCGACGTAACAAAGGTCTGGCGCGAGGTACCGGCAATCCCAAAGTCTACGAGATAAGCGCTGGAATCTTTTGCAGCAATACGGATGTTGCTCGGTTTGATGTCACGATGGAAAATCGGTGGTTGGTGATTGTGCAAAAACTCGAGCACCTCCATCACTTGATCCAGCCAGAACAACGCCTCGGCGTATTGCAGAGGACGTCCCAACCGCGTCATGAGCGACTCAAGGTCTTCACCGGGGATATAGTTCATGACCAGATATTGTCCATCCCATCCCTCTTCAGATTCGCAAAAGTAGGCGTGAAACAGAGGAATGCGGCGCGGGCATTGCGGATCCGCGCTTGCCTCGATCAAGGTCTGCGCTTCTTTTTCGAACTGCGTTCGCTCGGCGGGAGAGGCGGAATGATCATTCTGTTTGATGACCACGGGCTGATTCATTCTATCCTGATCCTCTGCCAGATAGACTGTTGCCATTCCGCCATGTCCGATCTTGTGAGTAAGACGATAACGTTGGTGCAAGATTTTGCCAAAATAGTGTTCCATCGTTACGACTCCCACCTATTTTCCACGCAGTTGCTCCGGAGGCAATGCACCCGTACAGGCAGGTGTCAAACGTCCTCCTTGCACGCAGAAGAATAGAGACCGTGCTGCTTCGCCTGGTCTGATCTCAAGAGTTCCCTGGGTACTCCACTGGGTACTCCAGTCGCGGTAGGTGGCAGACCACTGATGCACGCCTGGATTGACGAGAAGGCATCGGAACACTGGATTCTCGCCGCCGGCATATCCAATCTCATACGTTTTCCCACTGAGGCTGAAGGAAAGTGAACCAGCATCGGCCCAATTAAAAATATTGATTTGGGTTGAGCCATTCCCTAAACACCAAGTAGGTGGTGGGGAACAGGTATGGCTTCCCAGCGCCGTAGCATCGGCAAGGCCGGGACCAATCATAAAGTAAACCCACATCTCAATCGTCCCATTCACTATGGCATCTTGGGAGATGGAGTGCAACTCTTCCGCCACACTGAATACTTTGGGGAATTCGGTCTTGAGAATGCTGTTGGCAACCGCAGCCAATTGCTTGCCATTTTCTGCAGACGGATTACCTCCAAAACTCAGCACAATACCCGCTCGACTGAACCCATCGAATCGCTTGAAGCACTCTCGCAGTTGCTCGCGCAATTGTGCACGCGCCTGGTTGGCGTTTGCTGAGGTTGGTCTGGAGAGTAGGTCAGGCACCAGATTGGGGTCTATTCGGAAAATCGCCTGGAAACGAGTGGAACTCAACCCAAAGCCGGGTGTGGGCGTTGGGGTAGGTGTTACGACTTGTCCCCCTGGTGTACCTGTGCGCGGCATCGCAGTCGCTGTCGGCGTAGCAGTTTGTGTCGGTGTGGGGGTCGCGGGGGCTACTGGCGGCGGAATGGACAAGCCGACCATCGAAGTGATGAACAGCATAGCCAGGCCAAGCAAGAGATCGGCAAAGAGCCAACCCGCAATTGGAACAGTTTTACGTTGCATGGGGTCACCTCTGCCAGGCGAGGGCGGACGCCAGGGCTAACGCCAAAAGCATCGCCAGAATGAGTAAGCCAATGACATAGTTCCACGCGGCTTGGATAACAAACCACGGAATCAAAATTACTGCAGGCAAGAAGAGGGTTACCAGCACCAGGACGGCGAGCCATTTTGCAAAGCGCATCCAATAACCGGACGGTGGCTGTCCAACACTAGGTAAACTGCGAATGAGTTGATGCACATGGTTCAACTGTTGCTCGATAGTATTTACCGCTTGGAGTAGCGTTTGTGAAATCCCTTGCGCAGCCTGTTGAGTGCTTTGAGAAAACGCTTGTGCCGTCTGCTGCGTACCCTGCACAAAGGCTTGTGCGGTCTGCTGCGTACTCTGGGAGAAAATCTGTACGGCTTGATGCAGAGACTGATGAGCAGTCCTGGCATCTGTTACCGAGCGAGTCATTTCTTGGGCGGTGCCGTTGAGGCTTCCCGCGACGGTCTGCAAATCCCGTGCGATGGCTGGTAACTGGGCAACCAGTGTTCCCAGTTGTTGCACCAGACCAGCAGTTGCCTGTGCGGTAGTGGATGTTTGATTGGCGGACCTCTCCAGGCTCGCGCTGATACTCTGGAGATTGGCAGGGAGCGTGTCAATCTTAGCAGCCACGCTATCAATTTTTGCGGCGACAGCATCAATATTCTGCGTGGCTCGGTAGATTCCCTGGTTGAGTTGAGTCGCTTGATCCGCGTTCTTCGTTAACGACTCGTGGGCGCCTGTTAGAGCACCGGTCACGGTTGTTAGTTGTCCAACCACCGCACCGAGTTGTTGTTCAACCCCTTTGACGGCGATCGCGGCGCGCCCTGCTTCGCTCACCGCATTCTGTGCCAGTGCTAAGCCATTTGACGCTGCGCTGGCGGCTTCTTTAGCAGCGGTTACGGCTTGCGCAAAGTCATCGCTCACTTTTTGCAAACTCGCTTGCATCTCTTTTGTGGCAATATCAATTTGCTGTACACTGTCAGAAACTTGAGCAACAACCTGTTGTTGCTGTTGATGCAAACTATTGAGTTGGGCACGCAATTCGGCTTGTTGCTGACTGAACGTTTGATGCAGTTGGGTTAGGGTATCGGCGCGCATCGCGGCGCGATCCGCATGCCCAGCCAGCGCGGTGGTAGTGGCTTCGAGCGTCAGGGCGGCTTGATTCATCTTCTCTGCCGCCTCCAGTGCCCCCTGATCCGGCGCGCGTAACAAACGACGGCGCGAAAAGAGTTGACTCAGTTGCCACAAAACGTCTTCGACTTCCTGACGCAACGTCACAGCTTGGCGCTTGATCTGTTGACTCTGGACTTCAGTGCGGTAGTGGAAATAAAATGTCATAAGAATGACTACGCCCAGAACAGCAAAATCAAAAAAAGCAACCCAACTGAAACGAAGCCACGTCAAGATTCCTGCAGGGAATCCTTGCTCCCACAACAAGAGAAATGGCTTGGTCGCCTCGTTCACAAATCGCGGATCGGCGACCGTCTGGGCATAGTTGTAACTGGCGACCGAAAGCGCAATCCACGTAATCAGGATAGGAAACAATACCAATCCATTGCGAATGGTCTCCAGATAACCCAAGCCGGTGGAGGGAGAACGGTATTCCACTGCGCGTCGTTCAATCGTGTCAGGATTGATAACTTGATACAAATCGAGGTTCAACAGTTGATCAATAGACTGGGCCGGATTGCTGCTCTCGGACAACTGTTGAGCGATGACGGTTAAACGATCAGCCGCATTTGGGTCAAAAGGTCGAATGCGGTTAGCCAGTTGCTGCATTTGGCTGGCAAGTTCTACCTCGGTTACCCGCTGAGATTCGGGGGGATGAGTGGTGAACTGAGAAGTACTCATTGATTGCTCTCCTGGTAGGTATGCAAAATGCTACTTGGGAATAATCATCTATCAAATGATAATGCTCTTTTCAATCAAAATCTTGCGGGTTGACTTTATGGTTTCATTAATCCGAGTTCAATCTGCAAGCGCTCCCACCATCCCAATGTGGCTCTGGGTACCCAACTCCGCTGCGTTTTTAGATCTGTCAGTTTGGTTACCTGAAGGATATTGTTGCTATCAAACGCACCCTCCACTGTTACACTGTCGCCGTTGAACAAAATGAGAGGCAACATATAACCCTTGAGTTCACAAGGTACTTGACCGTTGGGAACGGTGAGAAGAAACGTATAATGTTTGCGCGAATAACCATTGCTGTATATACTCGGCTGCCCAATCTGTTGAACCGTACCCGTAAACCGCATGAGCGGTTTGCCCCTTTGAATCGCATCCAGCGCTGCGCGCACCTCGACCATTGTTTGATAGCGGTCATTTTGGGAGACTGCCAGCATCTTGACAATCAACTGGTCCATCGCGGTTGATACCTGAGGATTACGCTGGCGCGGCGGAACGAGTGGCACCGGCGATGAAGGATCCGCGCGCTGCGTTGCTTCGGGTGGCGCCTGGCTTGTCAGGCAGAAGTACATCGTCGCGCCTAGCGCATAGATGTCGGAGCGCTGATTGGTTCCACCATGATAATACTGCTCTAAGGGTGAATAACCTGGCGTGACCGCTCGCGCGCCCCGCGTGGTTGGACGGCTGGGATCATAGACCTTGGCAATGCCAAAATCTACTAACACGGCACGGTCGCGCGGCGTAATAAGAATATTAGTAGGTTTAATGTCGCGATGGATAATCCTGTTCTGATGCAGATAGATGACGGCATCACAAATCTGGAGCAACCACCGCATCATTTGATCTTCCGCTAGAACGCCGCGTTGCTGAACAATGGTCTCCAGATTATCTCCCAAGACAAATTCCATCACGATGTATTGTTGCTGGTTGGGTTCGACAAAGTAATCATAAACCTGCGGCAGATTATAATGGGGTCGCAATCCTTGCAGAATCTTTGCCTCACGTTCGAACTGTTCGCGCTGGGCTTGTTGTTCTTGCGGTGGATCCTGCGGGTTAATCACATTTTCTTTCACTGCACAAATGCGATTTTTATTCTGGGTATCGCGGGCTTTGTATACCGTACCCATTCCGCCTTGTCCCAGACACTGTTCGATGCGATAACGTTGTTTTAACAAGTCACCGATCTGTGCCATATCTTTCACCTCGTTTTATGGTGTTCCGCTAGACAAACAATCACAATAAACGATTTTGAACCGTTCGGCAATTTGGGTTACGGTTTGACCGCATTAGGGGCTTGTCTCGACCACTGTTTTTACGTTGCGTGCCAACTTGCGTTGCCCCTCCCGACTGAGAGCGAGTTGCGGACCAATCTGGGCGCTGAAACAGAGCGTAGCGCCGAGCGCATCGGTAGCGTTCTTCTCGGGAACGATACGCCGACTCACTGTGCGCGCCAGGTCAGCGAGGGCGCGCCACATCTCATCGTCACTTTTAGCGGTTTGAATGACAGTGACCGCATCGTGGCGCACGGTCTTGTCTTGAACCAGTCGCTCGATGTCGTAACGGTACAGGCAGCGCAACTCGGCACGACACACGATGAAACAACCTTCGTACGGCACGGGTGCTTTGCGACACAATTCGCGATAGCCGTGCTGAAATGTGGTGAGGTCGGCTTGGAGTGCCGACGCTAACTGATTCAACACGTCTGCCTTGTTCTCAAAGCCGTCTATCATTTTGTCCACGACGACCTGGAGCGACTGGCGCAACGTGTCGGCAGCGTTGTAGAACCAGTTGTATGCACGCCCCTTTTCCTCGAACCACTCGAGGAGCGCTTCGGTCATCAAGCACCGCGCGATCTGCTTTTCGTCCTCCGCCGATCTCACACGCACCGCCTGCCCAATCAAGCCACGCAGGTCGGCATACCCTTGCAAGCCGAGGGAGGCATCCGCGAGCAGCGCGTAGATGAAGCGTGTCCAGCGCTCGCGGAAATCGGGATGTTGCATCACGATGTGCGCATCATCGTGAACCCGCGAGTCAAAAAGGGCGTGTGGCACCAGGGTCTGCATTGCGGAGCGTACCTCTTCATCGCGCACGCGACCCTTGACGCTCTTTGGCTTGAAGGCATAGACCTCGACCAGAAATGGATGATCGTTCCCTTCGGCATACACGGCAGCTTGCCCGCGCGCAAAGGTAGTGACCGCGCGCAATTGTTCGTCCGTCAGATTCATCGTCGCCCCCACGACCTGGCGATCATCTTCGGCAACCAGACGGTGCAAGATTTTCAAGTTCGTGTTCTTGATCGCGTCGGGCGCCAGCTTTGTTGGGATTTGCTCGGCGATCAGCACCCCTTCGCCATAGGCGCGGATTTCCGAGAGCATGTTCGCGAACGTTTCGACTGCCTTGCCTCTGACGTTCGCAGTTTCCGTGCTCACCTCAGTCGGCGCATTTTTTAAGAGCCGATGCGCCTCTTCGATAACAGTGACGTGCTGGATGGGCGGAAGTGGCGCCGCGCTCTTTGCTTGCAGTGTACGGAATTCGTAGAGGCGCGTCATCAGCAAGCCCATCAAGAATGCCTTTTCTTCATCGTCTCCCACGCGCTCGAGTTCCAAGACGGTCGGGTGTGCCAGCAAATCAGCGATAGAGAGCGAGTGCGGCGTGTCGAGCATCAAGCCCTTGCCGCCGAGCCGCAAACTCTCGATGCGCGCTTGCAGTCCTGCCTTGACATCCATCTTGATGCGCTCTTCATAGCCAAGCCGCTCTGTCACCACATCAATTTTGTTGTACAGATCGGTGAGCGTTGGAAAGATACGCCACTGCTTTTCCTGTCCCGCCAGGGTCGGTGGCACACGACGGTTACGGCTCGTGGTCAAATCCCAGCCCTTGTCGCGATAAATCTCGTGTAAGCATTGCTCCAGCACATACGGCATTGGCGCATACAACACAAAGCTTGCGTTGAACACCGATTTCAAATAATCAATGTGTGTCTGAACGTGGATGCGATTCTGGTCGTCAAAGATTTCGAACTCGAACGGATTGAGGCGGAACGGGGCATAGCGTTCATCGCCCAGCGTGTACACGCGTAACGTTTCCAGTCCCGGCACCGTGCGCAGATCGCGGTACTCGGTTTTTGCTGGTTCGATCACAAGAAAGGGCTGACCGCGCCCCGAACTCCATATCTGGCTGAGCAAATGGAAGAGTGTGTTTGTCTTACCACTGCCAGTCACGCCGACGACCAGAGCGTGCCTGGCGAGATCTGCTCGCGCGAGGGCGTACCAATTCCCTGTAGGACCTCCGTTGTCAACGATTTTACCCACCGTAATCATCTGGTCTGGCGATGCAGTCGGCGCTTCCAGCGCTACGTCAAACCGCGTGTATTCTTTGACCGCGTACCCTGGCATTTCTTCCCTGGGCAACTGTGTGAGTGTCGCCAATTCGCGCGAATTGAGGAGCGTGGTCAGCGGATCGGAATGCGTGGGAGGGCTGCCCGCCGTGCAGGCAAACGTACGCACGGGCTCGGGTACCGAATCGCTGCCGGCGTAGAGCGCGCGTAGCAGCACCCGCAACCTGGCGAGCGTCAGCGCGTTCGGCGCGAAGAAATGGACTTCGGTTTGCCACATCCCCTGCGCCTTGCCACGATCCAAGCGCGCCAGGTTTTTCTCCAGCAGTTCCACGCAGTACTGCGCCTGGCGATTAGGTTCCTCGCGTTGAATGGCTTGCGGGTATTGTACGGTCTGCTTGACCAGTTTGCCGCACTCCTGGATGAGGTACAAGCCCTGTTGCCGCATTTGCAGGATGTGCTTCTCCTCAACGGGACGCGCGAAGACGAAATAGCCCCATTCCTCGCCGCGCAGCGCGCGCAATAATCGCTCGATTTGCGGTACGGTCCCCTCGTCCTTTCGCTCTGCGATGGGGGCGGACTTGAGCGTCGGTATC
>Ga0209162_1003652_pt1 | contig 12236 bp, 10 predicted proteins | sample YNPNPMetaG_FD_187121 | JGI IMG/M metagenome (GOLD analysis project Ga0209162, IMG submission 187121) | Anoxygenic and chlorotrophic microbial mat microbial communities from Yellowstone National Park, USA - YNP NP MetaG (SPAdes) (version 2) ...
GTCAAGAACTCGTGCGGCTCGATCGGACGACGCTCGACGCGCAGATCGCGCAGGCGTATGCCGCGCTGGAAACGGCGCAAGCGCAACTCGCGCAGGTGAAAGCCGGCGCGCGTTCCGAAGAGATTCGTCAGGCACAAGCCGCGCTCGCGCAAGCCATCGCGCAGCGCGATGGCGCCAAACGCGCGTGGGAAAACGCGCAAGCCATCCGCGACACGCCGCAAGAACTCGATGTGCGTATCGCGGCGGCGGAAGCGCAACTCAAGGCGGCAAAGTATCAGGTGGAGATCGCGCAGGCGAACGCGATTACTGCGCGTACGCGCGTGGATGCAGCCGGTGGTGTAGATCAGGTGCGCGTCGAGGGCAAGGCGTTGGTGAACGCGTGGTGGGCGGCGGAAGCCGCGCTCCAAGCCGCGCAAGCGAATTACGAGGGCGCGCAAAAGAGTTTGCAGATTTTGTACGATATGCGCGCGCGTCCGTTGACGCTTGATGTCCAGGTGGACGCGGCAAAGGCGCAGTACGAGGCAGCGGAGCAAGCGGTGCGGCTCGCGCAAGCGCGCCTCGACGCGCTGCAAGCCGGCGCGACGAAAGAGCAAATCGCCATCGCCGAAGCCGCAGTGAAGCAAGCCGAAGCTGCGCTCGGCGTGCTGCGCGCGCAATCAGCCAAGATGACGCTGACGAGTCCGGTGAGCGGCATCGTCACGCGTCGCACGGCGCACGTCGGCGAAATTGCCGCGCCGAACGCGCCGCTCCTCACCATCGCGAATCTGGAGACGGTCAAGTTGACCATCTACGTCCCCGAAACGCAAATCGGCAAAATCAAAATTGGCGATGTGATTCCGATTCAGGTGGATGCGTTTCCGGGCAAAGTGTTTCAAGGCAAGGTGATTTACATCGCGTCGCAAGCCGAGTTTACGCCGCGCAACGTGCAGAGCAAAGCCGAGCGCGTGAACCTGGTCTTTGCGGTCAAGTTGCAGATTCCGAATCCGCAGATGGAGTTGAAACCGGGGATGCCGGCGGATGCGAGGTTGGAATGAGCCAATGAGCCAATGAACCAATGAGCCAAATGCGAAAATGACAAATGAACAAATGACAAATGAGCAAATGACGAAGGGTAAAAAGACTTTGCAATTGAGGACACACAATCAGCAATCGGCAATCGCAAATCGAAAATGGGTTAGCAGTTGTGCATCAGTGGTCGCATTCTACAGAGGGAAAATGAAAAACCGTCAGCACCGCAGGTCTGACGGTTTTTCATTCTGGTAGCGGGGGTCAGACTCGAACTGACGACCTTTGGGTTATGCGTACCACTACGACTTTCGTCGCCCGGCTTATGGACCGGTTTGTGGTCTGGACTTTACCTTCACCATTGGCATTGCTGCCGTTAGGTGCCTGCCGTCAAGTCTCTACACCTTCTCTTCTCAGCGAAGAGCTTGGCTCGGGATTACCCTCATACGGGCTCCCCCGAATTTGGCAGGTAATCACACGTGAGTTTCCTCACGTGCCGCCCATTGCAGGATCAAATCCCAGGCTTCACGATACCTAGCAGATTGCGGTTTTCGTTGACGCTTGTCGGTTTCCACCATATGAATTTCGCTGGCATAACCGACAAACGCGTCAATCGGGAAAACATAAAAGATGTCTAGATCAGGCAAGTAGACCAAGGCGAAATCAAAGTCCGAAGCATTGTATTTGCTTCGAATCATGAACCGCCGATTGGTCTTGGTGCGACGGTTGTCCACAACGTAATTGTTGCGTCCTTTGTCGAACCAAGCACACTTGACCTGAATCCTGGCGAGTTGCCCGTGCACATCGAAGATCAGGTCGTAAGGCAACCGATCTCCGATAGGTCTGAGCACTCCCCAGCCCCGATTCAAGGCTTGAAGGATGGCCGCTTGCTCCGCAAGGTCACCCTTCAATTTCGTGTCCATCGCTTGATCCTGCGGATTGAGCCCAACGAGCTGCCACTGCTCCACCCCGCATCGTTTTGCACCTTAATTATATGCCAATTCAAAAATCCGTCAAATTTTCGTTTCACGTTTCACGTTTTTACGTTTCACTTCTTTCTGGCTTTTTCCTTCGGCTTTGCCTCACGTATCTTCTCCCACTCCGGGCGTGGGTCTTGCGCAGCCAGCATCTGGCGCAGTTCAAAAATCTGATCACGCAAGAGCGCGGCTTTTTCAAATTCCCAGTTCTTTGCCGCTTCTTTCATTTGCTTTTCCAGTTCGGTGATCAACCTGGCAGCATCCGACTGCTCCATCTGGAACGGCACGCCGACTCGGTATTCCGCTTTCCCTTCCGCTGCCACGCGCACGCGATCCGTCAAATCGCGTACCTGCTTGACGATGCCTTGCGGCACGATGTTGTGAGCCGCGTTGTATTCCATCTGAATCTTGCGTCGCCGATTCGTTTCATCTATCGCGCGTTTCATCGAATCGGTGATGGTGTCCGCGTACATAATCACCTGACCATTGACGTGACGCGCGGCGCGACCAATTGTCTGAATCAGCGCGGTCTCACTGCGCAAAAAGCCTTCCTTGTCCGCATCGAGAATCGCGACGAGTGAAACTTCGGGCAGGTCAAGCCCCTCGCGCAGCAGGTTGATGCCCACCACCACATCGTACACTCCCAAGCGTAAATCGCGCAAAATTTCCACGCGCTCGATGGTTTGCACCTCGGAATGCAAATAGTGCACCTTGATATTCAAGTCGTGCAGGTAATCGGCTAAATCTTCTGCCATACGCTTGGTGAGCGTGGTGACCAGCACCCGCTCGCGCCGCTCGATGCGCTTTTTGATCTCCGCAATCAAATCGTCAATTTGCCCTTTGGTGGGACGCACAATCACTTCGGGGTCCACCAATCCTGTCGGGCGAATGATCTGCTCGACAACCTGAGAACTGACGCGCAACTCGTACGGTCCTGGCGTCGCGCTCACAAAAATCGCCTGATGAATTTTCTGTTCAAACTCGTCAAACCGCAAGGGACGATTATCGAGCGCGCTCGGCAGACGAAAACCGTACTCGACGAGTGTTTCCTTGCGCGACCGATCGCCGTTGTACATTCCATGCACCTGTGGAATCGTCATATGCGATTCGTCAATGAACATCAAGAAATCATCGGGGAAGAAATCGAGCAGCGTCCACGGCGGTGAACCGGGCGCGCGTTGCGCCAGCGGGCGCGAATAATTTTCGATGCCTGAACAATAGCCGACTTCGCGCAACATCTCTAAATCGTACCTGGTGCGTTGTTCAATGCGTTGCGCTTCGAGCAACTTGCCCTGCGCTTTGAACCTGGCGATTTGTTCTTCCAGTTCTTTTTCAATGTCCGCGATTGCCGCGTTCAACTTGTCTTCGGGAGTGATGAAATGTTTGGCAGGAAAAATCTCAACGCGTGAATGCTCTTGCAGAATCTCGCCAGTCGTCGTGTCAATTTCCACGATGCGATCAATCTCATCGCCAAAAAATTCAATGCGATACGCGGTGGTACCGTACGCAAGTGCCACTTCGAGCGTATCGCCGCGCACACGAAATTTGCCGCGCGCCAGATCGAAATCGTTGCGCTCGTAGTGAATCTCGATGAGATGCCGCAACACCTTATCACGATTACGCGTCTCGCCGCGTTGCAGAACCAGCCGCACATTGCCAAAATCCACCGGCGACCCCAGACCGTAAATACACGACACCGACGCAACAATAATCACATCGCGTCGCGACAGGAGCGCGGAGGTTGCCGCCAGCCGCAGGCGATCAATTTCCTCGTTGATGCTAGAATCTTTTTCGATGTAGAGGTCTTGTTGCGGCACATACGCTTCGGGTTGATAGTAATCATAGTACGACACAAAGTACTCGACGGCGTTGTGGGGAAAGAACTCACGGAACTCGGCATACAACTGTGCAGCAAGCGTTTTGTTGTGCGCCAGCACCAGCGTCGGCTTTTGCACCTGCTCGATAATCGCCGCCATCACAAAAGTTTTGCCGGTGCCCGTTGCCCCCAAAAGCGTTTGAAACTTGTCCCCGCGTCGTAAACCTTCGACGAGTTTGGCAATCGCGGTAGGTTGGTCGCCTGTTGGTTGAAAAGGAGAAACGAGTTTAAACTCTGGCATTCCTTCTCTCTGAACAAAAAGGGCGAGACTCCCTCGCCCCTATGCCTGTCCACGAATCTCGCGCAACACTTCTTCTTCCAGCGGCAACGGTTCCTGCCACAGCCACTCGACCCGCAACCAGAAACCTTCGACCACTTGCGAACGATAAACTCCTTGCGCGTCAGGTTCACACAGGCGATACAACCCCTGCGCATCCAGACGATAAAACTCGGCGCGACGCCGCTCAGGGTCAATGAGCCAGTATTCTGCAACACCCGCGCGCTCGTACTCGATAAACTTGTCACCGCGATCGCGTCCGATACTTTCGGGCGAGGTAATTTCGATGACCAGATCGGCGGGGCCATCAAGGTAGGTCGGCTTGACGCGATCGAGATGTTCGGTACGCACGAACAACACATCAGGTTCGCGCCCACTCGGCACCTCCGGCAAACGCATCAAGAAAGGCGCGCTGCGAATCCAGCCCAGTTGGTTATGCCGCACAAACTGACGCAAAAGGGTAAGCAAAAAATCAGCCAGGTCCTGGTGTTTGTCTCCTGCTGGTGAAACCATTTGAACCTCCCCATTGACCCACTCGGCTCGTGTATCTTCGTCGCACCATGCGAGAAATTCGTCAAACGACATTTTCTCTTTGAGCGTCACGCGCGGCATCTCCATCGTCTTGACGACCATACCACCCTTCCTTTCTAGTCGTTGCGGTAGATGCATTATAGCACGGCTAAATCATTTGTTCAAACATTTTTTGTCTTGCAAAACCACTTCGCCTCATCCTTCTCATCCTCAGTCAATCCCAATGGAAAAATAGGCGTATGCGCTATACGCGCCGGTATTGCCCAGACCATCTACGGCGCGGACGCGCCAGCGATACCACCACCCGCACGACAACTTGGGCGTAGCGGTGAGGGAGGTTGTTTCGCCAGAGTCGCTCACGGTATACGGTCCGTTTGCGCCTGATTTAGATTGTTCCAGCACCCACTCGTATCGCGCGATTCCGGCAGGGTCGGTCACCGAACTCCAGCGCAAGAGGTACGTACCACTACAAGAAATCACCACGCCACCCGTTGGTGCAAGCACCGCCGGGGCAGGCGGTCCCTGTGTATCAAGTGTGGGTGTGCGCGTTGGTGTGAATGTGCGCGTCCACGTTGGAGTGCGCGAGGGTGTCAAGGTCCAGGTGAGTGATGGTGTTGGCGTGAAGGTTGGCGTCATCCCAACTGTCGTTTGGCGCGCCAGTGTGACGGGTGGATGAGTAATGACCTGCGGCACGCGCGTCGGCGGAAAAGCGGGAAATGCAAAAATGCCGAACAGAGCCAGCGCGCCAAGAAGGATCGCGCTGACCAACACAACCGCTGCTACGCCAAACACGGTCATACCCGGCACACGTGATGCTGATGGCGCAGGCGAGCGTGGCGGTTGTCGCGGCGGTTCGGAAGGCTGGGGAGGCACAGGGGACGCGCCAAAACCGAGTTCTGCCAGCACGCGCTTGCCCAGCGACGTAACAGAGAGCACCTGTGCTGATTCGGTGATGAAATTGCCTCGATAGAGTGGCAACAAGGTCTTGTTCAACGCGGCTGGGGACAAACCCAATTCGCCAGCGATTTCATCCAGACGAATCGTACCGAGGTGATTCACGTACGCGAGAATGAACAGCGTCAACGGGTCTGTGATGGCATCAATTTCGTCGCGATGCTGGCGATAGAGTTCGAGCAGATTATAGGGCGATGGCGTTGACATCACGCGCCTCCTGGGAGCAATCCCCAACTTTTGGCATTCTCCATGGCGCGATACTTGACCATCTGCAAGACATTGACCTTTGCCAGCACTTTGGTCAACAGACGACACTCTCGGATATCTTCGGGATAGCGATAAGTTTCGACATTGTTGTAGAGCGTCTTGAGTTCTTGCAGCGCGCCGCGATACGAGTAACCGTCCGTCGCTTGTTCATCAATAAAGATGAGCATTTTGAAATTGATGACGCGATGCTCGGCAAAGTCGTGCACTTCGGCAACCGAACCATAGGACGCTTGTATCACGACAATCAGGTCGGCGGCTTGCGCTTGCAGAAACTCGATCCCTTTTTGCGAAAGTGTTGTCGGCGACATTCCTTCAAGTTCCTCGGAAAAGAACGCGGCGTGTCCACGTCGCCGCAATTCGTCGCGAATCTGCAAACGCTTTTGATAGAGATCGCCCGCACTTGCACCAGGTCCCCAGACCAGAATCGCTAGCGGGGTCTGTTGAACGGCACGTTGCAGTTTCTCGTACTGCGGTTTAAAGACTTGCTCGAAATACGCTCGCGCACGTGGACTGAGTGGAACAGACTGAACGCCAGACATAAGCCTCCTCGGAAAATACGACCGCCGATAAGACAATCGCCGACCGCCGCATAGCACAAAGCAACCCTGCGCTACACCATTATAACACAAAACACCTCTTCCGTTTCAAGCAATTTTGACATTTTCCATCGGGTCAGTTATATTTTGTCGTGTGAGCCAACTTCGCCATGCCTTGCTGATTCTTTTTGCTGGTTTGCTTGCCTGGTTCGCGCCCGCGCTTGTGCCAACGCGCGTGGCGCGCGCTTTTCCCGATAACTGCGGCTTGCATCCCTCTAACTTGTTCCGCAACGGTTCGATGGCGCCGGGACATGATACGCCGTATGGCATCGTCGCGCTCGAATGGACACCGTTTGTCCTTCGCGGTTCACCCCGCTTTGAATGGGTGGATAATGAAAAGTGGGATGCAAACGGCGCGCAATATTTTTGGTCCGATTCGGTACCGTTCGACGCGGGCATCTATCAAACCGTGTGGGGATTGCAACCGAACGTGTACTATCGCTTTCGTATTGGCTACTCTCACGCGCGCCTGGACCCGGGCAATGCCAAAAACGAAGTGCATCCTTCGATGGGACGTCAGGTCGGGGTTGATCCTTTCGGTGGCACGGATCCCACATCGCCGAATGTGATATGGGGACCTGCGCTCTTCAACAGCACAGCAGGAATGAATCCACCCGAACTGACAATGACGTTCGCGGCGCGTGCTGACAAAGCCACGATGTTCTTTCGAGGCATTTTCACCGGCGCGAGCGGGCGCGCCAAAGTGTGGTTCGATGTCGCGTGTATGGAAGCGGTGCCCGATATGCCCACCGCGACTGCCGTGCCACCCACGCTCACACCGTCGCCGGTGGCACCTCCCACGCGGACGCCCACGCGTCCCGCCACCAGAATCGCGCAGGGACCTACAGCAACGAACACGCCTTTGCCACCGACGGCTACGCGCACGCGTACCCCTACTGCCACAAACACACCGACGCCTTCCGCTACCCCGCGCTATGCGCGTCCCAATGTGACGCCCACACCCAGTTTGCCGATTGACCCTGCAACGGGTGCAGTGACCGGGCTGGGCGTGTTCACGTTTGTGCTGGGGTGTGTTTCGTTAGGGGCAGGAATCTTTTTGTGGAGTAAAGCGTAAATGAATTTTCTTATCACCGGCGGCGCTGGTTTCATCGGCGCAGCACTGGCAAACTATCTGGTTTCGCAGGGACATCAAGTTCGTGTGCTCGACGATCTAAGTGCCGGCGATCCCAGTCTGCTTCACTCGCGCGTCCTGTTCACGCGCGGCGATGTGCGGGATACCCCCAAGTTGTGGGGCTTGCTCAAAGGAACCGATTGTGTGTATCATCTTGCCGCGCGCGTGAGTGTCGCCGAATCGGTGCTCTACCCCATCGAGTACAACGCGGTCAACGTTGGCGGCACGGTGTCCCTGATGACTGCCGTGCGCGACGCTGGAGTCAAGCGAGTGATTCTGACCTCATCGGGCGCGGCGTACGGGCATCAGACCCAGCAACCTGTTTCCGAAAACGCGCTGATGCATCCGGATTCTCCCTACGCGGTGAGCAAATTGGCGTCCGAGTATTATCTGCATTCGATTGGCGCGTTGTGGAAAATCGAAACGGTCGTGTTGCGAATTTTCAATGCCTACGGACCGCACCAACCCCTGCCGCCCTCGCACGCGCCGGTGATTCCGCTCTTCCTCAAACAAATCCTCAGTGGCGGCTCGGTTGTTCTCTTTGGAGGCGGCAAACAGACGCGCGATTTTGTGTACATCAGCGATGTGGTCGAAGCGCTGGCGCGCGCCGCCACAACTCAGAACATCAATCGCGCGATCATCAACATCGGCAGCGGGCAAGAGGTGAGCATCGCCCAACTGGTCGAACGAATCGAGCATGTGACCGGGCGCACCGCGCATCGTCTGGAGAATCCGGAGGAAAGCGGAGGCGTGCCACGCCTTGTGGCAGACATTCGTCTCGCCGGTGAATTGCTCAAGTGGAAACCGCGTGTCTCGCTGGACGAAGGTTTGCGTCGAATGCTCGTCGAGGACGAAAGGTTCAAAACCTAGTCGCGTATGATGACGCAAGATTTTCCGCGCGTTACTCGCCTCCCCGGCACGACCAGCCATCCTTTCGATACGCTGATTCGGCTGGCGGATTTGATTGATCGTCTGCCCGCGCCGATCTTCGCCGCGCTCTTGTTCGCGCTGGCGCTCGCGCCGACGCTGGGTGATTTGCCGCGCGCAGTGATTCTGTGGTTGTTCTTCCTGGGCGATTGGTTGCTCCTCGCCCTCTTGCCGCGCGCACACAAATCGTTTGGACCTGCCAAGCCGCCCACGCTCGCACTGGCACTGTTGCGCGCGCCGTTTGCTGTGCTCCCGCTGCCGCTGGCGATGCTCGCGCAGGGCATCGGTAGCGTGCTCGTCGTCTATGCGTTCTGGATCGAACCGCATCACGTTCACGTCACACGGCAAAGTTTACGCTCGCCCAAGTTAAAAGCCGGCACACCGCCACTGCGCGTCCTGCACCTCAGCGATTTGCATGTCGAACGACTGACGGCGCGCGAGCACCAAGTGCTGCATCGCATACGCGAGCTGCAACCTGATGTGATTTTGTTCTCTGGCGATTTTCTCAACCTGTCGAACGTCGAAGACCCGGTTGCCTGGGAGCAAGCGCGCGCGTTCCTGCGCGCCCTGCATGCGCCTCTGGGAGTCTATGCGGTGAGTGGTAGTCCGCCGGTGGACAAGCCGGAAATAGTGCCACAACTTTTGGCGGGGCTGGATAACATTCGCTGGTTGCGCGATGAACGCGTGACGATTATGCACCACGGTCAGCCGATTGATCTGGTGGGAGTCACGTGCACGCACAATCCATCCACCGATGGCACATCACTCGACAACATTTTGCACGGCGACCCGGAGGAATTCACCATTTTACTGTATCACACGCCTGATCTCGCGCCCACAGCCGCCGCACAAGGAGTGGACTTGCAACTTTCGGGGCATACGCACGGGGGACAAATACGCGCGCCCTTTTTCGGCGCGCTCTTTACCTCATCGCTGTATGGCAAACGGTTTGAAGCCGGACGCTATCAACTGGGTGGACTCACTCTGTATGTGTCGCGCGGGATTGGCCTGGAGGGCAAGGGCGCGCCGCGCGCGCGCTTTTTGTGCCCACCAGAAATCATCCTCTGGGAAATCACCGCCAGCCCCTGACCTCTGACTCGCGTCCTCTGCTTTTTAACGTCCTTTTAGCGCAAAGATTTGTCCCAGCATTCGCCACAGCACTTGCAAATCCAGCCATAGCGATTGATGCTTGATGTAGTACAAATCGTACTGCAAGCGAATCCTAGCGTCTTCGATGCTATCCACGTACTCGTAATTTGCCGCTGCCCATCCCGCCATCCCCGGTTTGACGGCGTTCCGTAAACGATGAAACGGGATCGCGCGCTCGAGTTCCTCCAGATGCTCGGGACGTTCGGGGCGCGGACCTACCGCGCTCATTTCCCCTTTCAACACGTTAAAGAGTTGTGGCATTTCGTCGAGACGCGTCTTACGTAACCAGCGCCCCACGCGCGTGATGCGCGGATCGTTTTTCTGCGCGCGCACAGGCTGTCCATTCGGTTCGGCGTTGACCACCATCGTGCGTAACTTGAGCAAACGAAACGGTTTGCCCCCCTTGCCGACGCGCGTCTGCCACAAAAAGACCGGTCCCGGCGAATCGAGTTTAATCGCTAGCGCGATAAAAGGCAGCAACGGCAAGAACACGGCTAAGCCAATCAAGGCACCTATCACATCGAGCGCGCGTTTCATCAGCGGATAGAACCCACTTGCTTCCGCCGAATCGAGTGGCAGCGCCACATTCCAATTATCGCCGATGTGTTCAATCGGCACCATCCCCGTGAGTTGCTCAAAGAGCACCGGCATCAGCGTGATTTGCACACCTTGTTCTTTGCAATCCAGAATCGCTTGAAACAAGGTCGAACTCAGATCGCGCGTGACCGCCAGAATGATTTCGGGCACCTGGTGTTCCTTGATTAAACGCAAGAGATCGCGCGCGGTCCCCAGCACGGGCACCTGCATATCGGCGATAACAAGCGATTGATTTTGTTTGGCAGGGTCGTCATCCACAAAACCGACAATGTGATAGTGCGCTGCCGCATGCTGCCGAATCGTCTGCGCAATCGTTTGCCCCGCCCAGCCAGCACCGACGATGATGATCGGGCGCGCAAAGGAACGACGGCGCGCCAGCCAGAGATAAATCGCGCGCCAGAGGGTAATCGCAATGAAACTGAGCGCGCCTTGATAGCCGATGACACCGCGCGGCATCTCACCAGGGATCGCGAAGAAAAAGTAGATCGCCAGATAAACGACGATGACAAGTACAATCGTACGCACGAGGCATCGGGCAGATTGGACAAGATCGGTGATGGTCGTCGAGTCATACAAGCCATTGAGCCAGGCGGATGTAAACCAGAGCGCAGGGAGAAAAACAAACCACGCGGCATTATTCACCAGGTAAGGCGTGTTAAAGACCCAGCCAGCGCGGAATGCCATCACCCAGAATGCCAGCAGGGTCGTCAATTCGATGAGCAGAAAATCTACGATGATCAAGATACGTTTGTGTTCAATCAGGCGAAGTGAGAACATGGTTTATGGTTTGCGACTGCCAGCAAATTTCTCGCGGCGAAAGAGATTGATGACCAGCGCGCTCAGCAGTTTGATCACCATCACGAGATAGTAGAACCAGTTAAACAGAAAAAAGTAACGCGCGGCAAGATTCTTGCGATAGTAGAAAAAGTACGAGCGATGCCATTCCCAGATGGAACGATACGGCTGGGCACGCGAGCCACCATATCCGCCATAGTGAATGATTTGTGCTTGAGGATAGTAGTACACCTGCCAGCCCGCGCGTTTGGCGCGAAAGCAATAGTCGGTGTCCTCCTGATAGGCAAAAAATTGTTCATCGAGCAAACCGATTTGCTCGATGACCGCGCGACGAATCAGCATACACGCGCCAGAGACAGCATCGGCAGGATGTGTTTCATTTTCATCGCGATAGGTCATCAAGTAGCGCGCGAACAGAGGGCTGCGCGGGAAAAGCGTGGACAAGCCGGAAAAATAGCAGAACAAATCCCAGGGAGTCGCAAAACTCCGCCGGCATTGTTTCTGGAGTGTGCCATCGCGATTCAAAATTTTGGGTCCGCAAATACCGATTTCTGGATGCGCGTCAGCAAACTCGACCAGTCGGTCGAGGGCGTCCGGCAGAATCACCGTGTCGTTGTTGAGCAACAGCGCGTAACGCCCCCGACTGACACGCAGAGCCTGGTTAATCGCCCGAGCAAAGCCGACGTTGGTCGCGTTCACAATGACGCGTACCGCCGGGAATTCGTCGCGCAGCATCTCGATAGTGCCATCGCGCGAAGCATTGTCCACGACGATGATTTCGAATGCGCAGTGCGTATGCGCGTCAATGGAGCGCAAGCACTCGCGCAGTACGTCTTTTGCCTGGAGGGTCGGGGTACAGATGGAGAGGTCGAGTGTCATTGGTGTTGGGCGACGCGCGTATAGACATCGAGAGTCGCCTGGGCAGTGCGCTCCCACGAGAACATTCGCGCGCGCGCCAGCCCTTTGGCGGCGAGTGTAGCATGTAGCGCGCGATCTGTCAAAACGCGCTGCATGGCACTGGCGAGTGCGTCCACATCGCCCGGCGCAAGGAGGATGCCAGCGTCGCCGGTAACTTCGGGCATAGAGGAAACAGCAGAGGTGATGACAGGCACACCGCATGCCATTGCCTCGAGCACAGGCAAACCAAAACCCT
>Ga0209162_1003657_pt1 | contig 12216 bp, 12 predicted proteins | sample YNPNPMetaG_FD_187121 | JGI IMG/M metagenome (GOLD analysis project Ga0209162, IMG submission 187121) | Anoxygenic and chlorotrophic microbial mat microbial communities from Yellowstone National Park, USA - YNP NP MetaG (SPAdes) (version 2) ...
CGGTCTTTACAGAGTTCCTTGGAAGAATGTTCCTTTTTATGGTTCCATTGAAGGAAAGAAAATCGGGGAGAGGACTTATTTGATAAAGAAAATTGTTGAGAAACCAAAAATTGAAGAAGCACCTTCCAATCTTGTTTCTTCGGGAAGGCACGTGATTTCACCTGAGGTCTTTCTTTATTTAAAAAAAGCAAAACCAAATAAAAAAGGAGAGATTGTTTTAGCGGAAGTATTGCAACAAATGATCGAAGATGGCAGAGAAATCATTGGTTACGAAATTAAAGGTAAATGGTTAGAATGCGGGAATAAATTAAATTATTTGAAATCTCAAATTTGCCTTTCCTTAAAAGATCCGCGATTCAAAAAAGATTTAAGGGAATTTGTGAAAAAAATTTTAAAATAATTTATTTTTTCGCGGGCATGACGGAATTGGCAGACGTCCATGATTCAGAATCATGGGGGTTAAAACCCGTGGAGGTTCAAATCCTCCTGCCCGCATAATAAAATGACAGAAAAAAATAATTATTTAAAAATTGTTTTTTTAGGAGGTCTCGGAGAGGTGGGAATGAATATGATGGCTTTAGAGTGGAAAGATAAAATCTTAATTATTGATGCGGGATTAAAGATGCCCGAAGAAGATATGCCAGGTATTGATTATATCATTCCCAACGTTGAATATTTAAAGGGTAAAAAAGAGAATATTTTAGGTTTTGTTTTTACTCATGGCCATTACGATCATATCGGTGCTTTGCCTTATCTTTTGCCATCCTTGTGGCATCCAAAGATAAAATTTTTTGCTTCTTCATTGACAAGAGGAATTATTTTGAAAAGACACGAAGAATTCAAGGATTTGCCTCGGATCTTTGTCAAAGAGGTTCAAGACAAAGAAAAAATTAAGATTGGTCCTTTTGTTGTTGAATTTTTTAAACAAAATCACAACATTCCAGATAATATGGGTCTTTTTATCGAAACACCCGTTGGCAATCTTTTGCATACTTCTGATTTTAAATTTGATCCAGATCCTATTTATGATCAACCGACAGATTTTTCAAGGTTAGAAGAATTGGGAAAGCGGGGCGTTTTGCTTTTAATGTCTGATTCAACTGATGCTGAAGAGGAAGGTCATTCCCTTTCTGAAAGAGAAATAATGGAAAATTTGGAAAAAATATTTCAGATGGCTCAGGGTCGAATTTTTGCAGCAACCTTCGCTTCTTTGATTAATCGTATTCAACAGATTATCACTCTTTCAGAAAAATACAAGAGAAAAGTTTTGGTCGAGGGCCATACGATGAAAATGAATGTCCAAATGGCTAAATTTTTGGGTTATTTAAAGATAAAAAGAAATACTTTAATTTCTGCCAAGGATTTAGAAACTTTGCCAGATTCAAAAATCACGATTTTATGCACTGGCTCTCAAGGCGAGGCCGAGGCGGTATTAATGCGAGTCGTTCATAAACAGCATCGTTATTTGAAAATTAAAAGAGGCGACACGATTATTTTTTCTTCTTCGGTGATCCCCGGAAACGAAAGGACGATCCAGAATATGAAAGATGGTTTTTTAAGACAGGGAGCTGAGGTTTTTCATTACAAAATGATGGATATCCATGCCGGCGGACACGCAAAAAAAGAAGAATTAAAGAAAATGATCGAGATAATGAAACCGAAATTTTTCTTGCCCATACACGGTCAATTTTCTATGTTAGTGAGTCATAAAAAAATTGCGCTTTCTCTAGGAATAAAAGAGGAAAACGCTATTTTGGCTGAAAACGGCGACATCCTTCATTTAAAAAAAGATCAATTTTTTCTCGAAAAAGGAAAAGCGCCCTCAAACTATGTGATGGTCGATGGTTTGGGAGTTGGCGATGTTGGAGAAGTTGTTTTAAGGGATCGAAAGGTTTTATCCCAGGATGGAATTTTTGTTGTCATTGCTGTTATTGACAAACAAACAGGAACGGTAAAAACTTCGCCCGATATCATTTCGCGCGGTTTTGTTTATTTAAGGGAATCAAAAGAGTTGTTAAAAGAAGTAAGAAAAAAAGTGATTTCTATTATTCATCGAGCAACGCTCTCGGGAAAAGTTGTTAATTTTACTTATTTGAAAGCAGAAATTAGAAATCAATTGGGCGAATTTTTATTCCAAAAAACAAAAAGAAGGCCTGTGATTTTACCCGTTTTAATTGAGGTTTAGTTTTTAAAAGAATTAAAAGTCATTTTTTATAGACAAAAAAATTTTTAGACGATTATCACTTTGACAAAGAAAAATTTTTGCTATAAAAAAAATGGATTTTTTCCAAAAGTATAATGGACCAAAGGAAATAATGCTGGACCAAGATAACAAGGATAAATTTTGGGTTGAAACAAAAGTAATTCAAGCGACCATCTTTTTAAAAAGAAAGGAGAAAAAATGATAAAAGAAAAAATTTATGACGATAGAGGAAATTTTGTTGGGGTTATAGTAGAAACTGGTGCGGTTTATGATACAAATGGAGAGTATGTAGGATGGATAAATCCTGTAACAGGTAGTGTTTTTAATAGTAAGGGAGAATTTAAGGGGGAAAATTTGGGAGTCCTATTATAGTACAAACGAAGGCTTCGTAGGAACAAATCACGCGGCGGCAATTTGCGAATTACTAGGTTTAAAAATTGACGATGAATTCTTTAATCCAAACCGATTTCCTTAGCCCAGAGGGCAGGCGAAATCGTGGCTTGCGTTTTAACGCAAGCCTTTTTTAATGATAGATTAACAAAAAAGAATTTTTACAAAAAAAACACCCTGCTTTTTAAGCAGGGTTATGGAGCGCTGTTTAAAGGGACTTGCTTACGCTTTGGTACCAGAATTACCGTGGTTTTTTGGGTTATTCTGGCTTTCTTCGAGTTCCTTGATACTTTCCTTGAGAAATTCCAAAAGTTCCTCTAACGATTTCATCTCAGCAAAAAGGCGATTACCCCCTTTTTCCTTCCAGACCTCTATACGTTTTCTTTCTAACGCAGAGTTGAACACCTCGCGCGGAACGAACTTTCCACCAGTGGCTTTTTTTATTGCCTCAAAAGCAGTAACGCTAACTTCGTTTTGAAGAGCTCGAAAATCTTCTTGTTTCTGTTGGAACTGCTTTTGGACTTTCTCGAAAAGCCCCTTAGCGCGGGTGAGAGCCCATTGGGCCAAATAAAGGATTTTGCCCTGACCCAAGCTTTTGCTTGCTTCCTCGACATACGTCCGGTAACAACCGGAGCAAACCAGATGATTTTCCCTTTTCTTATCAGCTCGACCACAACTAGGACAATACAAGCTCATAACTTTCTCCTTTCTTAAATGAAGGTACTTGGACTAGATCCAGTTGAAAAATTAACACTTATTAAAAAAGAACAGCGCCCCATATCAATATGATAAATAAAAAAACAAAAATTGTCAATGGGTATATTTTATTGAAAAATTAACACTTATTAAAAAAGGTGTTTAAAACTCGCCAGATTAAAGAGATCTTGATTTTTATGAATTTTAAGTTAAAATAAGACCAGAGAGGTCTGAATTTTTAATTGTTCAAATGAGAATTTCGAAAAAAACAGAATACGCGATTAAAACTCTTTGCTTTTTGGGAAAGAACAAAAAGAAAGCAATCAGCGTCAGGGAAATTGGAGAAAAAGAGAAAATCCCGCTTTATTTTTTGGGAAAAATTCTTTCTTTGCTTTCCAAGAATAAAATTGTTGGCGTCAAAAAAGGTCGTGAGGGCGGATATTTTCTTTTACTTCCTTTAAAAAAAATTAATCTTTTAAGGATTATTTTTTTGTTCGAGAAAAACAAAAAGATCGTTGAGTGCTTGGAAAAAAATAAAAAATGTTTTTTTCAATCTTCTTGTTGTTTGAGAAGCGTTTTTAAAAAATTGAATCATTTTTTTGAAAAAAAATTAAGAGAGACCACATTAAAAGAAATTATTGATCAAAAAATATGAGGAGAAAAAAAATTTATCTTGATTTTGCAGCAACAACGCCCGTTGACCCACGGGTCTTGAAAGCAATGATGCCTTATTTTTCCCAGAAATTCGGAAATTCAGCCTCTTTGCATTCTTTAGGGCAAGAAGCAAAAATAAAATTGGAAGAATGTCGGGAAAAAATCGCAAGGATGATTTCTGCTGAAATTCCGGAAATTATTTTTACTTCGTCAGCTACTGAAAGTAATAATTTGGCTCTCAAGGGCATTGCTTTTGCTAACAGAGAAAAGGGCCGTCATATTTTAATTTCAGAGATTGAACATGAATCTGTTTTAAAAACAGCTGAATGGTTAAAAGGTGAAGGTTTTGAAGTTGAAAAAATAAAGGTTGATTCTTATGGTCTGGTTGATTTGGATGATTTAAAAAAGAAAATAAGAAGAGAAACAATTTTGGTTTCTGTGATTTTTGTCAATAATGAAATCGGAACAAAACAAGAGATTGAAAAAATAGGTAAAATTTGCAAAGAAAGAGGAGTTATTTTTCATACTGATGCTGTTCAAGCATTCGGTAAGGTTTTAATCGATGTCAAAAAAATGCAAGTTGATTTGTTATCTGCTTCGAGCCATAAGGTTTATGGACCCAAAGGCGCTGCTTTTTTGTATTGCAGAAAGGGAATTAAAATTACTCCTTTGCTTCATGGCGGTGGTCAAGAATTTGCTTTAAGGTCTTCAACTGTTAATTTGCCAGCGATCGTTGGTTTTACCACAGCTGGGGAAATTTGCCATAAGGAAATGAAAAGAGAAACAGAGAGGGTTGAAAAATTAAGAAATTTTTTTGTCCAACAAATTCTTTCTCAAATTAAAGGTTCTCATTTAAACGGCCATCCAGAAAAAAGAATACCCCATATTGTTAATTTTTGGTTTGAGGGAATTGAAGGAGAATCCCTGGTTTTAAGATTAGACATGGAAGGAATTTGTGTTTCAACTGGTTCTGCTTGTTCTTCTTTTTCTTTAGAACCAAGCCATGTTTTGTTGGCTTTGGGTTTAAAGCCATGGCAGGCTCATGGATCCTTGAGGTTTAGTTTGGGCCATGAGACCAAAAAAGAAGATTTGATTTTTACGATTGAGTGCTTAAAGAAAATTGTTGAGGAATTAAGAAAAATTTCTCCTTTTAAATTAAAGAAATGATTCCTTACACCAAAAAAGTTTTAGAACATTTTCGTCATCCCCACAATTTTGGAAAAATGAAAAATCCAGATGCGGTAGGTAAAGCGGGAAACTTGGTTTGCGGTGATGTCATGTACCTTTATTTGAAAATCGGAAAGAATAAAAAAAACGAAGAGATTATCAAAGACGTAAAGTTTGAAACCTTGGGTTGCGCTGCTGCTATTGCGACAAGCAGTGTTATTACTGATTTGATAAAAAACAAAAAAATAGAAGATGTTTTTGATTTTAAAAGTAGTGAAATCCTAAAGGAATTGGGCGGTTTGCCTCCTCAAAAAATTCATTGTTCTCTTTTGGCAACCGAGGCCTTGAAAGAGGCGATTTATGATTATTTCAAAAAAAAGAAAAGAAAAATCCCTGAAAAATTACAAAAAGAACACGAAAGGATTTTGAAACAAAAAGAGATTTTAGAAAAGAAATATCGTAAAAACGAATAAAATGAAAACGAATCTCGTTGCTTCTCTAATGTCAGGGGGTATTGATTCTTCGATGAGTACTTTTCTTTTATCTCAAAGGAAAGATTTAAGAACCGTTGCTTTCTTTTTAAAATTTTGGTCAGAGGACCAAAGAGGAATTTCTAATAAATGTTGTTCCTTGGAGTCAGAAAGGAGGGCAAGAAAAATCGCTCAAATTTTAAAGATTCCCTTTTTCGTTCTTGATTTAAGAAAAGAATTTAAAAAAAGGATTGTTGATGATTTTTTATTTTATTTAAAAAAAGGATACACTCCTAATCCTTGCGTTGTTTGTAATCAACAAATAAAATTTGGCTTGGCTTTAGAATATTTTTTAAAAAATGGTTTTCATTTTGTTTCCAGCGGTCATTATGCAAAAATCATAAAAAGAAAAAAAAACAAAAAAACATTCTTTGAGCTTCACGAAGCCAAGGATAAAAAAAAGGATCAATCTTATTTTTTGTATCGTTTAAAAAAGGAGCAATTGGAAAGAATTATTTTTCCTTTAGCCAATTACACCAGGAGCAAAATTGAAAAAATGGCAGAAGAAATTTTTCCTGGTTTTTTTTCAGGGATTAAGAAATCTGTCGATGTCTGTTTTGTTAAAGACAACATTTTTTCTTTTTTGAAAAGGAGCTTGGGAGAAAAAAAGGGAAAGATATTCGATCAAAAATCGAATTTTTTGGGTTATCATAATGGTTTTTGGTTTTATACCATTGGCCAAAGAACGGGGCTCAATCTGCCTGGCGGTCCTTATTTTGTTTTAAAAAAAGACCCAAAGAAAAATATTTTGATTGTCACAAAAGATAAAAAAGATTTAATTTTCAAAAAAATTTTTTTAGAAAAAGTCAACCTTTTAGAAAACATAAAATTTCCCTTATTTATTTTCGTGAAAACAAGATACCGTCAGAAAAAAAGAAGGGCAAAACTTTATTTTGAAAATAAAAGATATTTTTTGATTTTTGAAAAAGGGGTTTTGTCTCCGACGCCCGGGCAATCTGCTGTTTTTTATTTAAAAGATAAAATTTTAGGCGGAGGCATTATTTCAAAAATTTGTTAAAATATTATCATGAGAGAAATTATTTTAGGTTTAAAGGATCAATTGTCTTTTTTGCCCGAAATTCATTTTTTTGAGAAGATAAAAAATTTTTCCTTTGACAATTTTTTGATCGTTGGCATGGGCGGTTCTCATTTGGCTGGCGATCTTTTGAAAACATTTTTTCCAGAAAAAAAAATTTTTTTGCACGAAAACTACGACCTTCCCCTCTGGTCGCAAAAAGATTTTAAAAAAACCCTTATTTTGTTGAGTTCTTATTCTGGGAACACAGAAGAAGTTTTATCTGCTCTAAATAAAGTTTTGAAATTAAAATTAAAGAGCGTTGTTGTTTCAGCCAACGGTCTTTTGTTAAAAAGAGCGGAGGAATTGAAATTGCCCTATTTAAAATTGCCTTCTGGTTTACAACCGCGTTTTGCCTTGGGGTATTCTTTTGTTGCTTTTTTGAAGGTTTTAAGAGAGGAAAAATTTTTAAAGAAAATGAGAAAGCTTTTGAATTCTTTTAATATTGAAAAACTGGAAAAGGAAGGAAAGAAATTGGCTAAAATATTAAAAAACAAAATTCCTTTAATTTATGCTTCCCAAAGATTTCTTTCGTTGGCTTATATTTGGAAGATTCAATTTAACGAAACCGCAAAAATCCCGGCTTTTTTTAATTTTTTTCCTGAATTGAATCACAACGAGATGACAGGTTTCGAAGTTCAGGATAAAACAAAATTTCTTTCTGAAAAATTTTATTTTATTTTTTTAAAAGCAAAAAATGATGACAAAAGAATTAAAAAAAGAATGGATGTTTTGAGGGCAATTTTTAAAACAAAAAATCTGCCCTCTCAAATAATTGAGTTTCCTTTAAAAGAAGAGATTTTAGAAGTATTTTCTTTTATTAGTTTGGCCCAATGGACTGCTTATCATTTATCTTTGTTTTATGGCACAAATCCTTTTGAGGTGCCAATGGTCGAAGAATTTAAAAAGAGATTGAAAGAATAAAATGTTATCATCAACGCTTTTAAAGATTATTAAAGCGAGTAGTTATTTGATTTTTATTTCTCCCTTAATCTTTGGTGGTTCTTATTTTTTTCCTTTCGTGGCACCCAAGGCCTTTTGGATGATGTTTTTTTCTCAGTTAATGTTTTTTTCTTGGTTAATTCTTATTTTTATTGATAAAAACTATCGGCCAAAAATAAGTATAATTTCTTTAGCGGTTTTTATTTTTATCTTTTCTCTATTTTTAAGCACTGTCTTTAGCATTGCTCCGAGTTTGAGTTTTTGGTCGAATTCCGAAAGGATGACAGGTTTTCTTTTTTTGTTGCATCTCTTTTGTTTTTTTATTGTTTTGAGCAGTGTTTTTAAAAAGGAAGAATTGGAAAATTTACTCTTTTTTATAAATTTAGTTGGCATCACGATTGTCATTTTTACTTTTTTAATTCCTGCTGGTCGCGAAGGAGGTACCTTAGGGAATAGTTCTTTTTGGGGTACGACAGTTTTAATCATTGCTTTTTTAACTTTGTATCTTATTTTTTCTTTAAAAAGAATGAGAAATTTTTTGATTTTCTCTTTGATTTTGATGGCGATCTTTCTTTTTGTCAATCAGGCAAGGGCAGCAAAAGTGAGTTTTGTTTTGGGAACTTTTTTGTTTTTACTCTTTTATTTCTCTTTTGTTTTTCCAAACAAAAAAATTCAAAAATTAGGTCTTTTTTTACTTATTTTGAGTTTTTTGATTGGCATTTTTGTTTTTTGCCTTCTTTTTATACCCGATAGTTTGCCTAGAAAACTTTTAGAGAAAGCCACAGATCGAACTTTTGGCGGACGCTTTATTGTTTGGAAAGTTGTTTTAGAACGTTTTTGGGAAAGACCATTTTTTGGTTGGGGACTAGAAACGCTCGATTTCATTTTTTTTAAAGGTTTCAATCCCTGTCTTTTATCTTCTGATTGTGGAGGCGAGATTTGGTACGATCGAGCCCACAATGTTGTTTTGGATCTCTTGACGAGCGCTGGTTTATTTGGCGTCTTTTCTTATTTTTTGATTTTTCTTGCCTGCCTTTATGGGCTTTATAAAAGAGCAAGAAAAGATAAAAAAGAATTTTTAAATTTTTCCCTTTTTTTCTCCCTTTTCTTTGCTTATTTTCTCCAAGGAATGACTGTCTTTGATATGCCTATTTCTTATTTATTGCTCTTTTTTATCTTCGCTTTTATTAACGTTCTTTCTTTTCCCAAAGAAGAAGGATTTTTTGAAGAGAAAAAAATTTCTTCTTTTCCTTTAATTTTTGTTTTAATTTTTGGCACCTTTTCTTTTTATTATTTTATTTTTTTACCAATGTTATCCAATCGGGCTGTTTTATTGTGTCTTGGAGAAAGGAGAATCGATAAACTTTCGGTTTGCAACAAAATTAACGTTTCGCCTTTTGGTAATATGCATAGTTGGGAGACGATTGCTTCTTTGCAAACAATGTATGAAAGTAAGGAAATTTCTTTGGCTCACAAAAAGAAACTGGAAATCATCAAAGATAATTTGGAAAGAAATTTGTCTCGTTATCCTTTAAAGTTTAGGTCGCAGTTTTTGCTGGCTTCAGTTTTAAGAATGTTGGCTAGTTATGATTTGAAATATTCAAAACCTGCTTATGAACAAATCACAAAAGTAAAAAAAATGAATCCTTCTCATCCTCTTATTTATGTTGAACTATCCTTGTGGTATTTACAAGAAGGAAAGAAAGAAGAGGCATTGAAGGCAGCTCAAGAGGCCTTAAGATTGACTCCGAATTCTGAATTTTTATACAATTTCTTTTTGGCTTTAAAGAATGAAAATTAATTTCTTTGAAAATAATTTTCGATCGCAGAAATAATTTTTTTTAAATCTTTTTCTTTGTAAAAATCTTGGAGGGGCAAATTAACAATTCTTTTTGAAATATTAAGGGTATTGGGGAATTCTTCTGGTAAAATCGAGTAATTTTTTTGGCAAAGGGGATTTGAGACGATTGGATCTTTCCAGATTCTCGTAGCAAAAATCCTTTTTTTCCAAAGAAATTTAACAAAGTCATCTCTCTTGATTTTCGGAGGCACGAGGAATGAAAAAAAGGTAAAGATGTTATCCTTTGTTTCTTGAAATTGAAAATCGAATTTTTCCAATCTTTTTTTTAGTTTAAAAGCGATTTCTTTTCTCCTTTCAATTCTTTTTTCAAAATTATCCAGAAAAGAAAAAAAGATTTTGAGAGAGAATTGATTTAAAAGAGCGATTTCTTTTCTTTTTTCTTTTCTTTGAAAACTCGGCGCTATTTTTTTTCCAAAACGTTTAAAAAGAAAAGCAAAAAAAGAAAAGTGGTTTAAAAAAGAGATAAGATCTCTGGTCGAGAATTTCGTTTTTAAAAAAGGGGTTTTTACTTGGGGCAACAAAGCGATGCCGCCGCGCGCCATCGGAAATTGTTTGTAAAGAGAAAAGAAAGCTACATCTCCAAAGTTTCCGCAAAGATCGTTTTCTGTTCTTGCTAAAAAAGCATGGGCGCAATCTTCGATAATCAAGATATCTTTTCTTATCTCTTTTTTAATTTCTTTTACATTTAAGGGCAAACCAAAAGTGTGGCACAATAAGATCGCTTTGGTTTCGGGCGTTAATTTTTCTTTGATTTTTTTTAAAGAAAGATTAAAGGTTTCTTTCTCAACATCAACAAAAATAGGTTTTAAATCGTATTCTTTTAAAATGGGCAAAAAGACATCGCAAATAAAAGCAGGCATTAAAATTTCTTTTTTTTCCAAATTGAGTTCTTTCAAAATTAATCTCAGGGCGGTTCTGCCCATATCAGTAAAAACAATTTCTTTGTTGGGAAAGAATTCTTTTAATTTTTCAAAATCTTCTTTTTTGAAAAAAGATAAAAAAATTTTTTTGAAGTTTTTGAGAGAGATTTCTATTTGAGGATGGACAAAATACATAATTTAATTTTAAAACAAAATTTAAAAATCTCAAGCTTTTTTTATGTTTTAATTTCGGTTATAATCATTTATGATTTTAAAGAAAATCAAAAAAAATATTTTTTTAAAAAATTACACAACCTTAAGGATTGGTGGCAGGGCGAAATTTTTTCTTGTTGCTAACAGAAAAGAAGATTTCTTGGAAGGGATAAAGTGGGCGAAAGAAAAAAAGAAAAAAATTTTTGTTTTAGGCGGAGGCAGTAATCTTTTGGTCTCTGATCGCGGTTTTGATGGTTTGGTGATGAAAAATGAATATTCTGGAATTGAGAGGGAAAAAAATTTTTTGAGAGTCAAGAGCGGAGAAAAACTCTCTTTTGTTTTAAATTTTTGCCTTTTGAATTCTTTAAGCGGTTTGGAATGGGCTGTTGGTATTCCAGGAACGATTGGCGGCGCGGTTTTTGGAAATGCAGGCGCCTTTGGTTTTTCTATCGGAGATTTAGTTGAGGAGGTTGAGGTTTTAGACCTTAATGATTTAAAGATTAAAAAACTTCTCAAAAGGAAAATTTGGTTTTCATACCGGGATAGTTTTTTTAAAAAGAAGAAAAATTATATTATTTTAGAGGTTTTATTGAAACTAAAAAAGGGAAGAAAGAAGAAAATTAAAGAAAAAATAGAGGCATTTTTAAAGAAAAAGAAAGAAAGTCAGCCATTGGGATTCTTTTCTGCTGGTTGTGTTTTTAAAAACCCAAAAGGGATTTCCGCTGGCAAATTAATTGAAAAATTGGGCTTTAAGGGTAAGAAAAAAGGAAAAATAATGATTTCTTTAAAACATGCAAATTTCTTTTTAAATTTAGGCAATGGAAAAGCTAAAGATTTTTTGGAATTAATAAAAGAGGTAAAAAAAGAGGTAAAAAAAAGATTTAAAATTAACCTCGAGGAAGAAATCATCCTTTTAGATTAAAAAATTAAAAAATAGGGATTGACAGGGTGGGTAATTTTTGCTAAATTTAGATAATAAATCGGACAATCTCGGATGTCCGAGATATCAAGAAAATGTTAAAATTTCTATCCTTAAAAGAGGCGTCAAAAATTTCTGGGTATAACCAAGATTATTTAGGTTTTTTGTTGAGAACGAGAAAAATAAAAGGAAAAAAAATAAACGCTAAAATTTGGCTTGTTGAAGAAAATTCTTTTTTCAATTATTTGGCAAGAAAGAAATTTGTACCCCTGAAAAAACTTATCTTTTTTAAATCAGCGATTTTGGTTTTCTTGTTTTTGATTTCATTTTTCTTTTCTTTCTTTGCTTTTTTTAGCAAAGAAAACATTATTGTTTCAAAAGAAACTATTTTTCTTGAGGACAAAAAACTGGAGATCGGAAAAGTAGAAGAACAAGAAATAATAAAAAATATTTCTTTTAAAAGATGAGAGAAAAAAATTTTTATCATTTTTTAATTTTTAATCTTTTCCTTTTTTTCTTTTTCATTTTTCAAAATGTTTTTTCTCAATCTGCTTTCAATCAAGAAATTAACTATCAAGGGAAATTAACAAGTTCAACGACAGCGCCAGTTGAAGACGGCGGAAAGTGTATGCGCTTTAAAATCTATGATGCTCTTTCTGGCGGAACTGAATTATGGTCAGAAACTTGGAATAATAGCACTTCTTTG
>Ga0209162_1003659_pt1 | contig 12201 bp, 11 predicted proteins | sample YNPNPMetaG_FD_187121 | JGI IMG/M metagenome (GOLD analysis project Ga0209162, IMG submission 187121) | Anoxygenic and chlorotrophic microbial mat microbial communities from Yellowstone National Park, USA - YNP NP MetaG (SPAdes) (version 2) ...
TCCTGCATCCCATCTATCATGTGGATATGTAATAGTGTTACTTATGCAAGGATTTTTCGGTTTATCTCACATGTGCTTCAGATCACTGACCTCTTTCCAATAGATTTAGGTGTGTCAAATATCGTTACAGCGGTGAACATAGACGGGAAATTCATTCAGATAAAAAACAAACGGGTAGATAAATATTGGCAACCGAAGATTGAAAAATTGCAATCACGGCGAGATCACTGCAAGAAAGGGTCAAGAAGATGGTACAAGTTGAATACTCTATTGAAAAAATGTAAACGTAAATGTGCAAACCAGTTAAGAGATTTTCAGCATAAGTTGAGTACAAAGTTGGTGAAGAATACAAGAGCAAACGCGATAATTGTGGGTAAATTGAATGCAAAACAACTGAGTAAATGTAGTAAAGGAGACAAAAAAGCTGACAGGAGTTTACATCGTGCAACACAGAATACAGGCTTAATGGGTAGGTTCGTTCAATTTCTAACCTACAAGGCAGAAAGAGTAGGTAAAAGAGTAATAGAAATTGACGGGCAGGATACTACAAAGATGTGCTGTGTGTGTGGTAAGAAGCAAAAGAGAGAGTTGTGGGAACGGAGTATAAAATGTGAGTGTGGTAATGAGGTAGATCGAGACAAGAACTCTGCGGTAAACATTATGGTACGTTACCTCTCACAGAATGCCTTAGTGAACGGGCTGGATACATTTGTATCCAATCTGCGACAAACAGGACTACTGATAGGTAGTTACTCGCAGGAAGCCTTTGCCTTTCGGCAGGGGTAGTTCACATCAACGAGTATTAAAAAAAACCATTGAAACCACCAATGCCTTTCACATACAAATTTTTTCAGAAGATTATAAAAATAATTGACATGATAACATCATAAATAAGACAATAATAGTAGTATTAGAGGTTATCTATATGCTTGCTATAGAAGTCAAGAACCTTGTAAAGAGATACGGTTCTTATGAAGCTGTTAAAGGCGTATCATTCACTGTTAATAAAGGAGAGATATTTGGTTTAATAGGACCAAACGGCGCTGGTAAAACCACTATCCTAAGGATGCTAGCTACTCTGCTGACTATAACCTCAGGTTCAGCTAAAATAGGTGAATACGATATACAAAAACAACCAGAAGAAGTGAGGAAAAGAATCAGTTACCTACCAGAGGATGCAGGGGCTTACAAAAACCTAACAGGGCAGGCATACCTGCGTTTCATAGCTGATTTCTTCAATCCAAATAAGAGCGAAGAGATGATTAACAGAGGAGTAGAGATAGCAAACCTAGGTAAAAGAATAGATGACCGTATCGATACTTATAGTAAAGGCATGACAAGACGTTTATTGATAGCGCGTGCTCTGATGATAAAACCAGAGGTAGCGATACTAGATGAACCCACATCAGGGTTAGATGTCTTAAACGCGCAGGAGATAAGACGTATAATCAAAAACACTACTAAGCAGGGTACAACAGTTCTAGTCTCATCCCATAACATGCTAGAGGTTGAATACTTATGCGACCGTATAGCACTGATATCAGGTGGTTTAATAGTAGAAGAAGGAGAACCGAGGAAGCTTAAAGAGAAATACAACGCCTCTAACATAGAAGAAGTATTCATGAAGGTGATTAAATGAGCTCATTCAGCAACATATTCAAAAAAGAATTAAAAGAACTCTTCACAGCTGCTACGCTGATACCTATAATACTAATGGCTTTAATATTCGCTATGATAGGTAACACTGTGAACGTGGAGGAGGAGATATCACACCCACCAGTCATAGGCGTTATAAACAATGATGATAACACTACATTCTCATATATAGCGTCATCAATCCTCTACAGGAACGCTAAAGTAGTATTCAACTCAACAGATATAAACGACAAAGAAGAGGGTTTAAAAACTGTTAAAGACCAGGATGGTGTAGCTTTAATAATCATACCAGATGGTTTCACTAGTAGAATCATCAATGGTAAACACGGAGAGATCACAGTGTACTGGATCATGAAAGGAGCAGGAGTCATGGATACCATATCATCAAGCGTAGTTGAAAGTCTAATAGCGGAGATAAACTCGAACATCTCCAGGGAGATGATACAGAGGAATACATCCATTAACGCTTCTTTTGCTTTGTCACCTACCATGAAGAATGAGACGACGTACTTCAAGGATAAAGAACTACCTGGTTTATCACCCAACATGATAACAGGTATATTATCATCACAGTCAATGCTCATACCGATCATAATGATGATGATCATAATAATGGCTGGTAGCCTGGTTATATCATCTATGGGTATGGAGAAGGAGAACAAGACTTTAGAAACCCTACTCACTTTACCTGTAAACAGACTAAGCATAGTAGCAGGTAAGATATCAGCAGCAGCGATAGTAGGGTTATTCACCGCTATCATATACATGATAGGAATGGGTTACTATATGCAGTCATTCAACGTCTCAGATACGGTTAACATGTCAAACTATAATTTCGTATTATCAAACCTTGATTACATACTAATAGGTTTATCATTGTTCCTCACGTTAACAGGTGCTCTCTCACTATGCATGCTACTAGGAGTATTCGCTAAGAACTACAAGAGCGCTCAGACTTTAACATTCCCGATAACACTACTAGCTTTAATACCAATGTTCATAACCATGTTCAAGGATTTCGATACACTCCCACTCGCTTTAAAAGCATTAGTATTCGCTATGCCATTCTCCCATCCGATGATGGCGCCTCGTGCTTTAATGTTTAATGATTACATACTAGTTATATCAGGTATAATATACGTAGCATTATTCGCTTTAGTAACTATAAGCATAGTAGTATGGGTCTTCAAAACAGATATACTAATAACCGGTATAACAAAGAAACCAAGGATACTACATCGCAGAGAAGAAAAGATGTAAAACAAAAAAAACACCATCTACTCTTCTATTTCTATACCAGATACCTTGAATCAAGTTTAAGATGAAAAACCATGTTTTTTATCAAAAACCCGGATTCTAAGTTAAACTATTTTAAAACAGTATAGTAAATTAGACAACAACTAAACAAATAAAACAGAGTTAGACATTAACCAATTAAACCCCCTTCTTCCACTAATCATAATAAATCATAAATCAATAAAAAAACCGGACAAAAATATTATAATTTTTAAAACACATGGTATACAGAATTGAATTCATGTGTGATCGGTTAAGCAGAAAAATGAGTGAAATAGAGGCGTTTTTTACTCATTTTTCATAATGAGCATACGATGTAGGGTAGGAACGTGTTTGAGGGTATACGCCTCTCCTTTGAAATGAGAGAATTTCATCGGTCAATACGCAATCGTGTTGATGTTCTGCTTTCCACCTGGAAGATCCTTAACCGATCACAAATGGGAACTTTTTGAATCGTATCGAAGTTGGGGGAAAACATACGAGGATCCAAGTATTCTCCAGGGTAGATTAAAAAATAAGTACTTTGATTGGATGCTCAAAGAACGGGATTTATATTTTATCATGGGTATGTACTCACAATATCCTACTTGGTTTATCGTTGGATTGTATTATCCATCAAAATAATTGTATGTATGAGCGGACGTGGCGGGATTCGAACCCGCGACCACCGACTTAGAAGGCCGGTGCCCTATCCAGGCTAGGCCACACGCCCATAATGAACGCTGAGGGAGAGATTTGAACTCTCGCCCCCCAAAATGGAGGACCGGCTCTCAAGGCCGGCGCAGTAGGCCGGACTTTGCTACCTCAGCATTTCCATCTCAGTGGTATATTCAACTCTGCTGATTATCATATAGTATGTTTTTAATATATTATAGGTTAATACACTCAAAGGATAAAAAATATAAGGGTTTAAATAGGGGATGTAGTCAGGTAAACCAGTTTTAATCTAAAAACCCTTCTCTTACAATTTTTTTTATGATTTCAGTACGATCTCTATATGCACGCCGTCAGGTACTTGTATACGCATCAGCTGACGTAAAGCCCTATCACTCGCATCTATATCAATGAGTCTTTTATGAACCCTCATCTCCCAATGGTCAACAGTCTCAGTGCCTTCGCCATCAGGTGACTTTCTACATACGACTCTTAGATGTTTAGTAGGTAAAGGTACTGGTCCTCTCAGCGCTACACCAGTCCGCTCCGCTATTGATTTTATCTGCATGCATACTTCATCTAGCTTCTTTGCTTCAGTACTTGTAAGTGATATCCTCGCTTTCTGACCAGCCATAGTTTAAAGGACACTCCATTATTATTTTATATTATTTCTCCTGATGACTCTAAATCCTGGGTTTCTAATATCTCAGATGAGGGATAAAAATTTTAGGAGGAAGAAGCTTTTATTTAGCTTCTTCTACTTCTAAGCATATACCTGCAGCGACAGTCTGACCCATATCCCTTATAGCGAATCGACCCAGCTGAGGTATCTTCTTTGAAGGCTCTATAACCATTGGCCTTGTCGGTACAACTTTGACGATCGCAGCGTCACCGGTTTTAATGAACTCAGGGTTCTCCTCTTTGACTTGACCTGTTTTAGGATCAAGTTTCTTGAGTATGGCTTCTATACGGCATGCTACCTGCGCTGTGTAACAGTGGAACACTGGTGTGTAACCTTTAGTTATAACTGACGGGTGGTTCAGGACCATGATCTGAGCTGTGAATGATTTAGCAACTGTTGGTGGGTTGTCAACAGGCCCAGCCACGTCACCACGTCTTATATCGTTTTTCGCTATGCCACGTACGTTAGCACCAACATTGTCACCTGGCATAGCCTGCGGTATCTGCTCATGATGCATCTCAATTGTTTTAACCTCGCCTATGACCCCGCCTGGTTTCATACTGGGTTTAAATATGATCTGCTGACCAGGTTTCATGACACCGCACTCTATCTTACCTACAGGTACTGTCCCTACTCCTTTAATTGAGTACACATCCTGTATAGGCCATCTTAAAGGTAGATCCACTGGTTTTTCAGGTACTGTGAATTTGTCAATAGCTTGTAGTATGGTATCTCCTTTCCACCAGGTTAAATTCTTCTTATCTTTTATATTGTCTCCTTCAAATGCTGATACTGGTACGTACTGGAGTTGTTCATCCTTGTATCCTACACTCTTTGCTAGCTTCTCGACTTCTGCTTTCACTTCTTCGTATCGCTTCTGACTGTATGGCGGCGTAGTAGCATCCATCTGGTTTATAGCTATGATCATCTGTTTAACACCGAGGGTTCTAGCGAGGAACATGTGCTCCTTTGTCTGAGCCATTACACCATGCTGAGCAGCTACTACTAGTATAGCAGCGTCAGCCTGTGATGTACCTGTTATCATGTTTTTAACGAAATCCCTGTGACCAGGAGCATCAATGATGGTTATATAGTATTTATCAGTGTCGAATCTCTTATGCGCGACATCAATGGTTACTCCTCTTTCTCTTTCTTCTTTTAACTGATCGAAGATCCATGCTAACGCGAAACTCTCTTTCCCTTTAGCTCTAGCTTCCTCTCTGTATTTTTCAACCATGTGAGCTGGGAACTGCCCTGTGTCTAGGAGTATCCTCCCGACTAATGTGGATTTCCCATGATCAACATGACCAATAATCACTACATTCAAATGTGGTTTCTCAGGCATAATCTTCTTCCTCCATTCTAACACATATAATATAGGTATTTATGTTTTTTTCCTATGGACCCTTTTACCCTCTAAATTTTTTTTTAAAGGGTTTGATAGCGTATACTCTTCATATTTATAAGGTTTACCGAAAATGATGATATTAAGAAGAGGGGTTTTAAATAGTGTTTATTATCTCCTCGACTATTCTCTTGTATTTTAATGCTAGAGACTCTGCTTTTTCTTTATCCTTAGACTCGCTGTAAACCCTGAATATAGGCTCTGTGCCTGATGGCCGCATAAGAACCCATCCTTCATCAAGGTAGAGTTTAACACCGTCAGTCTCATCCACCTTTTTAACCTCTTTCATATTCTTTGTTTGTTCAACTAGACGCTGCATAACTAAGAGTTTTTTCTCATGCGGGCAGTTCATCTTAGTCTTAAATGTCTCGTATCTAGGTAGAGTCTTTATTAGATCTGATAATCTTTTCTTCTCTGATGCTAGTATCTCAAGCATCATAGCTATACTCATAGCTGAGTCGCGGCAGTACTGGAAACGTGGGAATATAAGACCACCGTTCTCTTCTCCTCCGAATATAGCGTTATGCTTGATCATCTCCCTGGCTACTATAGGTGACCCTACTTTAGTGTATATAACCCTTCCTCCGTATGGTTTAACAGCATCCTCAAAGCAGGTTGACGTGGTTACAGGTGTGACTGATACACCGCCTTTATTTTTCTTAGTGAGGTACTGTCCTGCTAACGCTAAGGTCTTATCCCCCCATATGTAAGATCCGTTCTCATCTATGAATACTGCACGATCTGCGTCACCATCCTGTGCTACACCGAAATCCACATCTTTGCTCTCTTTCACTGTTTTCATAAGATCTGATAGGTTCTCAGGTAGAGGCTCTGAGTTATGACCAGGGAATAAACCATCAGGTTCGCAGTAGAGCTCTATAACCTTGCATCCTAGCTTCTTGAGTAGTATTGGCGTGACTAGGCTCCCTGCGCCGTTACCGCAATCCAACGCTACTTTGAATCCTTGTTTTTTTATTAGTTTACCGTCAACCACTGATAGTATACCTTTAATGTATAAGTCTATAGCTCCATCCCAGTATGATAATCTACCTACATCCCTCCAGCTGGATAACGAGTAATCCTTAGAGAAGTACAATGACTCTATTTCATCCTCAGTCTCTTTTGAGAACTCAGTCCCGTCAGATGCTATACCTTTTATACCGTTGAACTGAGGAGGGTTATGGGATGCTGTTATGACGACACCTGAGTCAAACCCTTTTTCACGTACTGTATATTGGAGTGTAGGTGTAGGTACTAATCCTATATCAGCCACGTTGCATCCTGTTGATAGTAAACCTGATGTCACAGCTGTTTTCAGCATATCATTTGATAAGCGAGCATCAGTACCAACTGCTACTTTTGGTTGATTTTTAACCTTTCTCTTCAGGTATGTTCCCCATGCTTGGCTTATACCTAAAGCTAACTCGCATGTCATATCATCATTGATTACGCCTCTGATACCGTTAGTACCAAATAATTTACCCATAATTCATCACTTAGATTAATCGTTAAACATATTTTTTTATGCTACAGGAAATCACGACGCAGGGTAATAAAATCTATGTTTTTTTACTCTCCTATCACGTTACCTATCTGTCTATCAGGGTAGCATGCTGGTATAGCCTGCGTCCAGTATACTGCATCCTCTAGTATAGTATCACGTTTAACATGCTCGTTATCACCAACGATAACGTTTCTTAAATTAGCGTTATCCTCAATGATAGAATTCTCACCTATGATGCATTTTTTTATTTTAACGTTTTTACCTATACTCGCATTTCTGAATACTATAGAGTCAGTAACCTCAGTGTTTTTCTCTACTATTACATGGTCGCCTATACATGATTTCTTAATCCTGCCTTTTATGATGCATTTTTCACCTTTCACTACTGATACTTTCCTCTTGTTCATTAGTATCTTATGAGCATCATGGTAACTCTGTATACGACCTACATCTATCCAGTATCCTTTAAATCTGTAACCATAAAATCTACCTGTATCATTGATTACCCTAGGGAATATCTCTTTCTCCATTGATACAAGCCTACCTTCTGGTATATAGTTTAGTATCTCTGGTTCAAGGAGGTATACACCAGCGTTGATAAGGTTTGATGGTGATTCCTCAGGTTTAGGTTTCTCAACGAAATGGGTTATTCTACCATCCTTTGTTATATCTACAACCCCGAACTCTGATACGTTTTTAACAGGCCATAGTGAGATCGTTAAAACTGATTTCTTCCTTTTATGATACTTGATCATATCAGAGAGATTTATAGAGGATATGATATCAGCATTAAGGACAAAAAAACAACCTGTTATATGCTTCTCAGCGTATTTAGTAGCTCCGCCAGTACCAAGCGGCTCAGGCTCATCGTTAACTATGATCTCCTTGTTGAAGTCATGTACTCTTAGGTAATCCTCAATCTGATCCTTCCTGTAATTCACAGCTAATATAACGGTTTTAACCTCATCTGGTAGCTTATCCATTATGTACGAGATCATAGGTTTATTGAGTATAGGTAGGAGCGACTTCGCTCTAGTATAAGTTAATGGCTTAAGCCTTGTACCAAAACCACCTGCTAGTATTATCGCTTCCATATCAAGAACACAAATATGAGAATACTATAACCCATTAAAATATTATATCATATATTTCAATTCATGAGATCATACTGAAAGATTTAAAAACTTCAAGGAATTCATGTATATAAATTCATGGGCTCGTGGTCTAGTTGGTTATGACGTCGCCTTGACACGGCGGAGGTCTTGAGTTCAAATCTCAACGAGCCCATAACGTTACAAGTTGTACGAGCGATATAAAAAAAGAAAGATATGAATAATAAAACTAAAATGATAAAAAAGAGGATATTTATCGTTTTTTTACTCCGGGTTGATCACTTCCCTTCTATTGATAATATTTTAACAGTCCATAGGATCTTTTTACCAGCGAGAGGATGATTAAGATCCAGTATTATCGTCTCTTCTTTCACCGCTGTGACTGTACCGTAGAAGACTTTACCTGATGGTGCATCTATCCTTATCCTTGAACCTACTGTTATTTTAGCCTCTATTTTAAATACATTCTTAGGTACTTCTATGACAAGCTCTGCTAGATGCGGACCGAACATTTCATCAGGTTCAATCGTAATAGTCTTAGTCTCTCCTTCTTTCATATCCTTCAGTTTATTCTCAATAGGCAGGAAGAATTTACCTTCCCCTACTACGAACTCTAACGGGTCGTCTTCTTTGTTCTGGAAGCAGACTGAGCCGTCTTCCAATTTAGCTTCACATATTATTTTGATCTTGCTACCATCTTTTACTACTTTCATATACTACCAATCCATCGCTTCTGCGCAACCATCCATATGAAAAAAAATAGCGCCACCCTTCTAGGAGAGGAGGGTGTCTTCTCTTTCATATCAGCAGGTTGTAATAGACACTTATCAATTAATCCTATTTAAATAATTGTATTCTAAAAATTGAATGAGGTGAACCAAAAAGGATAAACGATATTAAAATATGATGAGGTTATTGTTTAATCAGATAAAAAAAGAAAGTATAAAATAAACTGAATCATTTATTCACCTTATAAATTATCATTAAAACAGTAAATTACTAAAACAATAAGTTATTATGCCTCTGGGTTTACAGGGCTAGTGGTCTAGTGGTTATGACGTCGCGCTTACAACGCGGAGTTTGCCGGTTCAATTCCGGCCTAGCCCATCCCTTTAAAAATAGGAATAAAACATGCCGCCTGATGATGACTATGAGAGTGGAAAAACACGATGATGTACAATTATTCATTCTAGGATATCACAGATTCAACATTTGACATTCCAATGAAAACGTTAAAAAAATTGATGAGCAATTTTTTTTTACTTATTCAGAAGCCATAGCTAAGCAGCTATCAAGCTTATTGACAAGAGGGTTCAACTTTGATATGAGTTCATCATCGTTGAATGAGGAAGGCTTCCTGCATAATAACATATTTTTATCCTTATGGAATGACTCACATATAAGGTTGCATTCCTCAGGGTTAATCTTCATACTTTTAAGGGAGTCAATCTCCTTCTCCCAGTGGGAGACGAAATCATAGAATTCTTTCATCCAGATTTGACCTAGGTCAACATCCATTTTTGTTTTAACCCCCTATTTTTTTATAGTTTTAATATGAATGATACCATACTTATACTTTTTGTATGATAAACACGTATAGGTAAAATCTAGGTTTTCATATTTTTTTAACGTAGTTATACGCCGTTATAAAAGTGTTCATAACCGTGTAGAAAGCCTCAGAGCCTACCCTGCTAGCTATGATGTTCAGCGGTGTAAGAATCCTGCTACCTATGATATCCCATTTAATGAAATCCCTATATACGAGACGAGGGTACCGCTCTGGTTTCCTCTCCGCTATGCAACAACCAGCTAAGTCACCGCTGATCAACGCTCTGTATATGCCTTCACCAGTCAGCGGGAAAGCACCTACACCAGCATCACCTACGAATAATACGTTCTCATGTTTAAATGGTGACTGCAACCCTAAAGATATTAACCCCCCAGTGGTATAATCAACTACTCCTCTGATATCGTACTCCTCTTTGAATTTTTCCAGTCGTTCTTTTAATCTTTTCTTTTTCTCATGGAGAAATACACCTAAACCAACATTCACTTCTCTTCTTGCAGGGTCACGTGGGAATACCCAGTAGTAACCGAAATCACCTGAAAACATGATCTTTATCTTATCAGGTGCAAAGCAGTTTGAATCCTTCAGTGTCTGCTGGTATGTTAACCCTACTCTACGTAGAGGTATACCTAATGATTTCTTTATCGTGCTTGGGCATCCCGACGCATCCACTATGTAGTCGCCATCTAATTGATCAATTGATCTTATCTTTTCACCCATGTAGAATACGACACCTAGCATCTTAGCTTTTCTCCCTAGTTGAGCTATGAACTCCTGACGGTTTAGTATACAAGAAGTCCCTGGTGGTCTTTTTGTAATGTATCTTTTTTTACCTATGATAGTCTCGACTGTGAGTATCTCATCGTAGATACTCCGTGGTTCTGGTCTCCATTTCTTTTGGATTCCTTCTAGTGTATGCGCCTCGCCGCATCTACGCCCCTCAGGGTTATAGCCGATGATCTTGTATTTCTCGTGTACTGATACTTCAACTGATGGGTCACGCTCTTTTATGGAGATAGCAGTGCTGAGACCAGCTATGCCTCCACCTACTATATCGATCCTTATAATCCCTCACCTTGTATTTTTTGTTGTATCTGGTATTAATAATGTAATATTATAGTATTGTTTTTTTCTATTTTTTGGGTTGTTTAACCTGGTCTATTTTTTCTAGCTGGTGCTTACGAGTGTTAAAAAAACCTGGGTAATGTATTAAAAAGTTTTAATTATAGTAAGTTTCATAAGAGTATCTATTGTTTCCTGGTTGCTGGTATTCATGTAAACTCAGCCCCGTGGTGTAGTGGTCAATCATCCGAGACTCTGGATCTCGTGACAGCGGTTCGAATCCGCTCGGGGCTATAACCTCTAGTCAATGATTTTAACGTTGATGGTGTTGTTGATATCTATAACTGCTCCTTCTGTTCTTTTGCCTATGCTGCAGTTGACTATGATTGACTTGTTTAATCTTGTTACACCTGGGTCCTCATGTACATGGCCGCATAGTACTAATCTAGGTTTAGTCTCCTCTACAAGTCTTAGTAATTCTTTACTACCTATGTGACGCCCTATGAATACCTTATCCATTGTGTTGTATGGTGGTACATGTGAGATTAGTATAGTGTTACTGTTAATAGCATCCTTGATAGGTATAGTTGCTGAGTTGTTTTTTATTTTACATTCAAATAGATCAGTAGGGATGTCACCGCCTATACCTATAAATGATTCATTGTTTATGTTTATCTGTCGTAGATGCATGTTAACTGCTCTGGTATTTGATATAGCTTGTACTACATCGGATGTATCAATGTTACCATGTACTGCTAGAGTCCTGATAGGTATCTGATCGAGTAGGGTTTTAGCTAGTGACCCTGGCCCAAACTGTGTTATATCACCGCATATCACTACGATATCTGGTTTGTATCTCTCTATGTTTTTTAATATAATATTCAGACGGTACTGTGAACCGTGTATGTCAGCTGACGCGTATAACCTCATTCTTAAATAGTAAACAGGTTTTTATATAAAAAATATATCAGAGAAAAAAGGGGTTTAAACTTATTTTTTTATGTTAGTTTATTGTTCTGCTCTTCTATCTTTATGATGCCTTCTTCTATTAGTATTTCTGATAGTTTTTCTACGAACTCTTTGCTGAGCTCCATCTCTTCTCCCTCTCCTCTTATTATTTATAATCTATTGTTTCATATAAATAGTTTACTTGATTTAATTTTTATTTTATATGCTAATTGAAATCAGTGTTAAGGGTTAGAAATCTGATTATGCGTCTGCATATAGGATTAAACACATTCCCTGTTTTTTTGGGCGGGTATT
>Ga0209162_1003660_pt1 | contig 12199 bp, 8 predicted proteins | sample YNPNPMetaG_FD_187121 | JGI IMG/M metagenome (GOLD analysis project Ga0209162, IMG submission 187121) | Anoxygenic and chlorotrophic microbial mat microbial communities from Yellowstone National Park, USA - YNP NP MetaG (SPAdes) (version 2) ...
CAGGACCAGGAAGGCCGAAATCACCGCGTTCACGCGCATGTCCGTCATTTCCCTTCCCCCCGCTCGAGGCGCATCCCCACGCTCCGCTCCAGCTCGGCTCGCGACCGCCGGGCCTCGGCCGCCGCCTCCGCCTCGCGGACCCGCGCCTCCAGGAGCCGGAGGCGGGCCTCCAAGACCTCCCGGGCGGCGACCTCCCCCGCGTCCTTCGCCTTTTCACACCGCGCCGCCGCGGCCTCGAGCGCGGGAATGATCTTCTGGCGCCACGCCTCCAGCTCGCCCGCGGCCCGCCGGAAGCGCGCATGGGCCTCGCGCACCTCGGCGGCGATCCGGTGGCGGACGGCCGCGTAGCGGCGGGCCGCCTTCTCGAGCGCCGCGTCGGCCCGCGCCGCCCGACCGCCGCCGAAATCGAAGAGGGGAAGGAGGGCCTCGAGGCCCGGCCCGAGCTCGAGGCCCTCCTTCCCCTTGCGATCGTTGGCGTCGAGGATGCCCGAGATCGACAGCCACTCCCAGCGCGCGAGCCCCGCGCGCTCGCCCGCCGCCTCCACGGCGAACTCCGCGGCCCGCAGGTCGGGGCGCGCCGCCATCGCGGCCTCGAGCAGGCCGTCCACCTCGGCCGGCACCGGAGGCAAACCGGGGGACGAAGGGGAAAAGAATACCGGGCACCGCTCCAGGCCGAGCCCCAGGAGCGCCCGGAGCCGCCCCTCCACGATGCCGACCTCCCGTTCCAGCCGATCCCGCTCCTCCCGGGCGCGGAGGGCCTCGGTTCGGGCGCCCATCGCCTCGATCGGGCTGGCGTCTCCCCCGGCGAGCCGGGCCTCCTCGAGCTCCGCAATCCTCCGGCACGTCGCCTCGTACGCCCCTGCGATCTCGGCGCGCCGGCGCGCCAACAGAAGGTCGGCATAGGTCACCCGCACGTCGCGGGCGAGATCGAGCCCGTGCTGAATGAGCTGCGCCGCCACCCGCTCGCAGTCCAGCCTGGCGGCCTCGGCGCGCCGGGGCGCCAGCCAGAGCGCCTCCAGGGGCCATTTCGCGGCGAACTCGAGCTGCTTGGGCCCCAGGGGAAAAAGCACGGAAAGGACAGGGTTGGGCAGGAGACCGGCCTGGCGGAGATCGGCGCGCGCGATCCCGAGCTCGGCCAGGGCCTCCTGGAAGCCGGGATTGTTCCAGAGCGCCACCGCGACCGCCTCGTCCTCGGTGAGGCCGTCCTCCGCGGTCACGCCCTCGGGGATCGCCGTCTCGCCCGGCTTCGCGCCCGGACCGATCCCGATCCCCAGCCGCCCCTCGATGCCCGAAGAGACGTACGCGCGGTCGTAGGCCCCCGGTTTCGAACAGCCCACGGCGAGCGCGGCGAGCACCGCCGCTCCGAACCTTGGAACTCCCACGGAGGGTTCCCCACCAAGCCCGCTGCGAAGGAACGCGCCCCCTCACGGTCCCGATCATGATACTATTGCAACCCACCCGGAGAAACATTTGGAGCCCCCTCGAACGTCCCGGATCTCCCCGCTGCTCCGTCCGGCCCCCTCGGCACGGTCTTCGCGAGCATCCCCTCCCCGGCCGCCTCGATCCTCCCTCGAAGGGCGGGGCCCGATCTCCATTTCCTTACCTGTCAGGGAGTCCTGGCCACCGCGGAGATGACCGTATTCCCCTCCGGGGGGAAGAACCGCGCGGTTCCCAGGGAAACGGGTTCGCCGGGAGTGGCCGAAGGTCCCTCCTCCCCGTCACGATTTCCGTCCTCCGACGTATCATCGAAAGGCCCATGAGGATCGTTCACCTTTCCGACACCCACCTGGGGGCCGCCGCCTTCAACGTCCTGGATCCCCGGACCGGCCGGAACCTCCGGGAACAGGACTTCTACGAGGCGTTTCAACGGGTCGTGGAGGCCGTGTGCAAGACCAAACCCGATCTCGTCCTCCACGCCGGGGACCTCTTCGACGCCGTCCGCCCCCCCAACCGCGCCATCACCGAGGCCATCGAGGGCTTCCGCCGCATCCTCGACGCCGACATCCCCCTGGCCGTCGCCGCCGGCAACCACGAAACCCCCCGCCTCCGATCCACGGGGAACATCTTCCGAGCCCTCCAGGCCGCCCTCCCCCGGGCCTGCCTGGCCTTCGACGGGGAATGCCGGCGCCTCGAGGCCGGCGGGGCGGTCGTCCATGCCGTCGGGGACGCCCCCACCGAAGAGGAACTCCAAAAGGCCCTCGAATCCGTGCGCCCCGAGAAGGGGAAGACCAACATCCTCGTCCTCCACGCCGGCCTCACCCGCCTTGAGGACCGGGTGACGTCCGGTGAATACAACCAGCACGCCGTGCCCCGCGACCGGCTCTCGAACCTGGGCCGGGATTTTGATTACCTCGCCCTGGGCCACTACCATCGTCCCCTGAAGGTGGACGGGATCGACTCCGCCTGGTACAGCGGGGCGACCGAACGGACGAGCATCGAGGCAGCCTCCATCACCCCCGGATACCTGGAGATCGAGCTTCCCCCGCTCCGGGTCCGACAGGTCCCCATCGAAGGCCGGGCCATGATCGACTTCCCCCCGCTTCCCTGCGAGGGACTTTCGGCCCGGGAGGTGATGGACAGGCTCCGGGACACCCTGGAGGGAAAGATCCAGGGGGCCATCGTCCGGGTGATCCTCGACGGGCTGGAGCCGGCCGTGGCGGCGGAACTGCCCCCCGCCGAGATCGCCGCCCTGAGGAGGCCCGCGCTGGACTGCCAGATCGAATTCCGCCTCCGTCGGCCCGGGCGTCGCCCTGGGGGCGAGCCCCTCGCCTTCCAGAGCCTGCCCCTCGAGTTCGAACGATTCCTCGACGCGTACGCCCCCGGCGAGAAGTTCGAGCGCGCGCCGGTGAAGGCCCTGGGGCTGAAATACCTCGGGGAGGTCCTCCAGGAAGGGGCCGGAACGCCGTGATCCTGCGCTACCTGAAGCTGGAGCACTACCGCTCCTACGAGCGGGCGGAGCTCGAATTTTCCCCCGGCCTTACCGCCTTCGTCGGCCCCAACGGGGCCGGGAAATCCACCCTCCTGGAGGCCTTCACGTGGGCCCTCTTCGGAAAATCCCGCACCGAGAAGGAGGGGATCCGCTCCGACTTCGCCCCGGAGAAGGAGCCCTGTCGCGTCGAGGCGGCCTTCGAGATCCAGGGGGTCACCTACCGCGCCGTCCGGGAACTGAGGGGGCGGGCCCTCACCGTCCAGGCGCGCCTGACCCGGGAGGGGTCGGACGACCCGCTCGCCGAAGGTGCCGAGGCGGTCGCGGAACAGGTCCAGAAGCTCCTCGGCATGGACAGCACCACGTTCTTCGCCTCGGTCTTCTCCCGGCAGAAGCAGGTCGACGCCCTCACGGAGATCCGGCCCGGCGAGCGCGAACAGGCCTTCCGGCGCATGCTCGGTCTGGACGCCCTGGATCGCGCGCTCGAACGCATCCGGGCCGACGCCCGGGACCTGGAGAACCGGCTGCGGGGGATCCGGGAAAAGCGCCGCGATCCGGCCGCGCTGAAGGCGACCCGCGACGGCTGCCGCCAGAACCTCGAGGCCCTGCGGCCGGAGCTCGAAAGAGCCCGCAAGGCCGCCGAGGCGGCGGAGGCCGCGGAGGCCGCCGCCCGGAGGGAATTCGACCGCCTCCACGCCCTGGAGCGCCGGCATGCCGCCCTGGACAAGGAAAAGGGGCGGATCGAGGAGGGCCTTCAGAAGCTGGCGCGGTCCGAGGAGCGCATCGAGGCGGACCTCCAGGAAGCCCGGGCGGCGAAGGAGCGCCTCGGGAAGATGCAACCCCGGATCCATGAACTGGAGCGCGTGCGGGAGCGGCTCCGCCAGCTCGACCCCCTGCGCGAGAAGCACCTCCGGCGGGAAAGCCTGGGCGAGGAGAAGAAACGCCTCCTCGAATCGCTGGCCGAACGCCGCGCGGAGCTGGAAGGACTCCAGCGGCGCCTGGAACCGCTGGAAGAGACGCGGCGGCGCGCGGAGGAGCTGGAGCAGCGGTTCCGGCAGGCCCGGAAGGACCTGGCGGAGGCCCAGAAGGAAGAGGCCCGGCAGGAGTCCGAAGAGCGGAACCTGCAGAAGCAGATGGACGAACTCGCCCGGAAGCTCGCCCTCTTGAGGAAGCTCGGCCCGGGGGGAAAATGCCCCACCTGCCTGCAAACCCTGGGGGCCTCCTACGAGGAGGCCGTGGCCCATCTCGAAAGGGAGCACCGGAATCTCGAGGCCGCCCTCAAGGAGGCCCGGGAGGGCGCCCGGCGCCGGAACCGCCAGGTCTCGGCAGCGGAGCAGGAGCTGGCGCGCCTGGAGGAATCCCACCGCCAGGAAAAGAAGCGGCTCGACGAACTTTTCCGGCTCGAGGAACGGAGGGAGGACCGCCAGAGGGAGTTCCGCCGCGAGGAGGCGGAACTCCGGAAGGTGGAGCGCGCCCTGGCGGAACTGGCGGACCTGGAATTCGACCCCCGGGAATACGAACGCCTCAGGAAACAGGAGGCCGAGGGGGTCGACCTCGAGAAGGATTCCGCCCGGCTGGAGCAGGTTTCCGGGCGCATCCCCGGCCTGGAACGCGAGCTCCGTGAGATCCGCCAGGAACGGGAAACGATCCTGAAAAAGCTCCAGGACGTGAAGGAGGAGATTTCCCGGCTCGGATTCGAGCCGGAGCAGATGGAGCAGACGCGCCGGGAGTCGGACCGGGCGCGCCGTGCCCGGGTGCGGCTCCAGGAAGAGCGCGCCCGCCTCGAGCAGGAGCTCGTCCGCCGCCAGAAGGACCTCGAAAGCGCGGAGCGGGAGATCGCCGAGGAGCAGCGCCTCCAGAAGCTGGCCGAGGAGCGGGAGAGAGAAAGGGCCGCCCTGGCGCTCCTGCAGGAGATCTTCACGGCCTTCCGCCAGCACCTGACGGACCGGATCCGGCCCGCCCTCGCCGCCCAGGCGGGAGCGCTTCTGGCCCGCATCACCTCCGGCCGCTACACCCAGGTGGAGCTCGACGACGACTACAACGTCCGGGTGCTGGACGGGGGCGAGATGCGGCCCCTCCGGAGGTTCTCCGGCGGCGAGACGGACCTGATCAACCTCTGCCTGCGGATCGCGATCTCCCGCGTCGTGGCGGCCCGCGGGGCCGGCCGCGTGAACCTCCTCGTCCTGGACGAGGTCTTCGGAAGCCAGGACGCGCGCCGGAAGGAGGACGTCCTGCAGGCCCTCCGATCGCTCACGGACGAGTTCCAGCAGGTCTTCGTGATCACCCACGACGAATCCCTGAGGGAGCGGATGGGAAACGTCGTGACCGTCGCCCGCCCGGACGGGATGCCCAGCACCGCCCGGGCCGGAGGATAGCCCAAGGTCCGCCGCCCCGCCCTGCCCGGGCGAAACCCGGTTCCTTCCGCCGCCGGCCCCGGTCGCCGGTGGAGGCCGCCCGACTCCGCGAGGGGACCGAACGAGGCCGGACCCGGCGGGGCCCTACGGTTCCAGCCGCACCGACTCCGGAACGGCCCCGAGCGCATGATAGGTCAGGCGGAGGCGGTCCGGATAGACTTCCACGAGGCCCAGGCCCGAGGGATCCTTGCGGAGCGGCTTCCCCAGCGGCCCGAGGACGGCCATCTCCAGGTCGCCGTCCCGGGCCCGTACGTTGCCGTGGTAGTGCCCCGCGAAGACGTATCTCACCCCCGCCTCCTTCAGGGCCGCGAGGGCCGGTCCGCGGCGCGCCCGCGGGATGAGATCGTATCCGTCGGGATCCTCGGGCGACTTCATGAACCAGGCATGATGCTGGAAGACCACCAGATGCCGCGGGGGATCCTTCCGGGCCGCCGCCAGCCGCCCCGCCAGCCACTCCTCCTGCCGTTCCAGCTCGCCGGGGGCCGCCGAGGGATCCCAGTAGAGATGGGAATTGAGGACCAGTCCCTGCATCCCCCCCGCCCAGAACGCATAGTAGTCGTCCCCGAACGACTCCCGCCAGGCGGCCAGCCCCTCCGGGGTGGCCCTCTTCCCCAGGTCGTGGTTCCCCGGGAGGAGCAGCAGAGGGATGTCCCGGTCCACCCGCCCGAAAACCCGCCGGAAGTCCGCCACCTGTTCCTCGTGCCCCTTCGCGCCCGGGTAGGCATGGGTGAGATCCCCCAGAACGACCACGAACCGTGGCCGGAGACGGTTGATGTGCGCCACTGCGGCCTCGGCATTCCGCCGCTCCAGCCCTGCGTCCGCCGCCATCCCGAACTGTGGGTCGGCCAGGAGCATGAAGAAAAAAGGGCCTTCCCAGCGTCCCTGCCTCTCGCGCGTGAGGCCGGGGAAGCTGCGGTCGCGGGCCCGGGCAAGACTTCCCTCCTCCTGAAGGAGCGGGAGCAGCGGGAGGAGAACGGCCAGGATCCTCATCGGGACACCGTCAGGACCTGCCAGGGGGTCGGCGGATCTCCCAGGGCAAGCACCCACCTCGGCCCGTCCGGGACGGCCGGCACGGGCGGTCCCAGGGGACGCCCGGCCCCGTCCAGCGGCCGGGCCTCGACGCGGCGGGCCCCTTCGAGGCCCGACAGGATCACCCGGCCCCGCACCGGCTCGATCACCGTGGGTTCCTCTCCCCACTTCTCCAGCGAGGTCCGTTTTTCATTCCAGGCCTGCCCCGTGTTGGCCACCCGCGATCCCGCCGTCAGCAGGAGCCGCTCCGCCCTCGCGATCGGCCGGTCGTCGAGCGCGCCCAGAAGGAGCGCGCCGAAGCGCGTGGAAACCTCCGCCAAGAGGTTCCGCGTCCCCTCCCGGCGTGCTCCGAGAAAGCCCACGAGCCCCTGGGTCCGCTCCGTGTCGATCCTCACGAGGCCGGTTCCCTTCCCCCCGGCGCTCCAGACCAGCTCCCCCGTGTCGGAGCGAAAGACCTCCCCGGCCTTGTCCGGGAATGTCCCGGTGGGGGGGCCGTCGAAGGACGAGATCCGCACGGCATGCTCCAGCGGCAGCGACAGGGGAAACCCCGGCGTGAAGTAGGGACGCTCGGAAGCGGGCAGCCGGATGCTTTCGATCACCTGCTCCCGCGTGTAGGAGCGCGCGACCGTCTCCACGGCCGCCCGGACGTCGCCCCGCAGGAAGATCAGGGCCCCCGAGGCCAGCTGGGCCATCTTCACCGGATCCATCGCGTGGTCGAAGTGCCCCTTCTGGACCGGTTTCATCGCCAGGAGGTCGTCGTGGGCCAAGGTGTAGGCGAAGATGCCGTCCCAGTCCTGGAGCGCGCCATAGGCGGCGAGGATCGGAAGCCCCTCGGCGGCGTACTCGTTCGGGAAGGGATGGTTCACCTCCGAGACGGTGAAGGGCTTGCCCGCCACGGCAGAGCGGGAGAGCTGGACCACGGTGGAATGAAGCGGGTCTTCCACCATCGGGGTGTTGGGGATCTCGAAGGACACCGTCCTTCCCGTCTTCGGGTCCCGGACGTATCTCGGGTGCTGCCAGTAGACGTGGCTGTCCACGACGTCGAGGAGGGAGGTGCCCACCAGCTGGGGATAGCCCGTCTTCCCGTGGCCATGGTCGCTGTTGCCGATCAGGAGCGAACGGACCTTCAGTTCCTCGCGCAGGAACCGGGCCATGCCGAGGTAGTATTCCCTCTCCACCGACAGATAGAACTCTGCCTCCGCCTGGAAGCGCTCGCGCGGGGCCCTGGCGAATTCGCCCGGCCGCAGGCGCGGGATCGGCGCCCCGGCGGGGACCCCCGCGGCGGCCCGAAGGCGGGCCAGTTCCTCCTCCCGGAAGCGGCCCCGGAGCCACGCGTTGTACTTCTCCGTGAGCGCCTGCCCGTAGGAGGGAGGGAGGTCGCTCCAGACGTCCGAGGGTCTCTTCGTGTTCTCCCCCAGGAGACGCCCCGTCATCCAGGCCTCGACGAGGGAGTTCTCGTTGACGAACTCCACGAAGACCACCGCCGGGTCCTCGCGGTACTCCAGCCCCGTGTAGGGATTCCGGTGGGCCAGGAGCTGCCGGGCGTATTCCCGCTGAAGCTCCAGGAGCCGTTCGTCGAAGAACGTGGCGGCCTTGGCGACCCCGAGAAACTCGTGCTCCCGAACCCCGTCGCCCGCCTTGTACCGGCGCCCCACGTTCAGGTTGAGATCGGAATAGATCCCGCGCTTCTTGAGCTCGGCGACGAAGAAGTCCAGCCGGTCGAGCATCCCGGGGTCCAGCGCCCGCGTGTCGTCGCGGCGCGAGTCCAGGATCCCGCGAGGGGCCGGGACGTCCATGAAGTGAAACCGGATGCCGTTGATCCCCGTCCGGGCCAGGCGGTCCGCGATCGCGGGGGCGTCTTCCTTGGGGGGAAAGGCGGCCCGGATCGAGACGTTGATCCCCCAGATCCGAAGACGCCTCCCGTCCGGGCGGACCAGATGCCCCCCCTTCGCCTGCACGAACCCGCCCTTCCCCGCCGGCGCCTCCAGGAGGAGGGAGAGATCGACCGGCGATCGAACCTCCTCCCGGCTCCACTCGACCGGGTACGGAACCAGGTCGCCGTCCGGGGCCAGCGCGACGAGCAGACCGAGGATCAGCATGTTCCCCTCCTTCCCGAGGACGCCCTCCCCCCATTTCTTTACGCCCGGACCCGGCTCAGTCCCTTGCGACGCCCCCCCGGGGAACACCCGGGGGCGGTCCCGGGTCGCGCTTCCCCTCACCGGATCTGAAGGGTGCTCAGGGGATACCAGCCGTCCGGGCGCCGGCCGGCCACGGCCAGGCGGACCGCCGGCTCCTTCGTGGACGGATCCAGGATTCCGACCAGGAGCGCCGTGCGCCCGGACGACAGGTTCTGGGGGACCGGGAAGGTTTCCCGCATCTCCCGGGGGCCGGGCAGCCACCCCTTGATGGAGGTCTTCCCCGCCAAGGTCGTTCCGGTTCCGCCCCCCTCCGGTTCCAGCCGCATCCCGAGGACATAGTCGCGATAGGGCGGGGCCACCCCGACGTTCTCCCAGGTCATGGCCAACGTCACCGCCGCACCCCGGGCCGCGGACCGCGGGTGCTCCAGCCTCCGCAGCACCAGGCGGTAGCCGAGCCTCCGGATGAAACGCTCCACCTCGCCGCGCGCCTCCTCCGGGATCGGGGCCGACTTGTTGTTCATGTAGCTGGCATGGTAGTCGAGCCCGTAGTTGAGAATGTAGGAGATGTCCCACCCCTCCGACTTCCACTTCCGCATGTCCCAGCAGCTCTCCCACGCCACGGGCCCCGTCTTCCAGGCCTCCCCGGCCCCCGCCTTCTCCACATGAAGAGGATAGAGGTTCTTCATGTGGTTCCAGGTCTTCGAGAACCCGCCCATGTCCCCCAGGCAGTCGGCGCGCCAGCCGCACCCCCGGCGGACCGCCTCTTTCATCCCCTCGATGTCCCCGATGAGCATCACCTTGGGAGTCCTGGGGAAGGCCCTGATCCAGGCGTCGATGATCTTCAACCGGATCTCCAGGGGCGGCATCTTGACCCCCGTCCCGGACATGTGCCACTCGCCCCAGAGCCCCACCGAGCCGATGTCCACGACGTCCAGGTCCGGATGCCCGTCGTAGCGCCTCCCCAGCCCCTCGATCAGACGGAAATGGGCCTTCTGAAAGAGGGGGTCCTCGAAGTCCGGAACCCAGTGGACGGGTCCCGCCGTCCCGTAGCGGTATTCGAACCCCCGGCAGCCCTGGTCCTTCAACCAGGGGGGGACATACAGGTATTCCCGATCCGTCCCTGCGCACATGACCCGGAACGCGAGCTTCTGGCCCGCCTTGCGCGCGCGGGCCAGGAGCCCGTCGAACTTCCCGAAGTCGATCTTCCCCTCTTCGGGCTCCAGCTCGCGCCAGTAGAAACGGAAATAGGCCGATCCGCTGGGAAGGCCGGCCAGGTTCCGGTCGGCGTCGGCGAAGGTGTGGAAGGTCTGCCAGCCCATTCCCGGGTTGGCCAGGAGGTCCTGGATCTCCTGGGGCTTGACGACCACCGCCGGCCCCTCCTGGGCGAGAAGGACGGCCATCCCGAGCATGCCCGCCGCCGAAACGACCGTCATATGCACCTCCTCCCTTGCAAATTTTTACGCCCCTGCCGCCGGAAGGCGTCGGAATTCCGGAAAGGCCGCCGCATTTTCGGCACTTCTCCAAGGGCCCGATGTTATCATTTCAGGGACCGAGTGCCCTCGGGGAGGGCAGCGGGCGACCGGGGGACTTTCGGCAGCACAGCGGGAGCATCGGATGAGAGTCACCCAGGTCCAGATCGCCCGGCGGCTCGGGCTCCACGTCTCCACGGTCAACCGGATCCTCAACCGGCGTGTCGGCCCCTCCCACAGCGCCCGGACGGTGCGCCGGGTCTTCGCGATGGCCCGCAAGCTCGGCTATCCCGTGGAATGTCTCAAGCACGAGCACCGGCGCCGCCACCCGCGCCGTACCGTGGACCTCCCCGTGGAGATCCGCATCTACACAGCGGACGGCACCTTGTACGACCAGGGACAGGCGGTGCTCCGCAACGTCTCCCTCTCGGGGGCCCTGCTGGAGGCGCTGGTCCTGCCGGGAAGGAAAATCCCCGCGGGTCCCCATCTCGTGGGGATCCGGATGCTCCAGGGGCCCCTGCGCACGACGGAGGTCCGCGGCCGCCCGGTCCGCTTCGTGTACACCCCCGACGCCCTCGGCTTGGCGATCGAGTTCGTGGGCGCGGAAGAAGCCCACATCCGGAACTTCATGAGGGTCCGGGCGTAGCGGCCTGTCCGGCTTGCATCTCCCTCCCGGCGGCCTCCGGAGGAAGCACCGTCCGGGAACGCGGGGAAACGAACGCCCCCGCGGCCAAGGCCGCCCCAGACCCGCGTCGCGCCGGTCCCCCGGCAGGACCCTCGTCCCCCCTCCCGGCCGCGGGCGAGAGGCGGCGGCTTCAGCGCTCCTCGATCCGATAGAGGTGGGTGTCCGTGCGGAGGAAGAGCGCCTTCCCCACGGCCGCCGGGGTCGCCGTGACCAGCCCCTCCACCCGCCCCTCCCCCAGGCGCTCGGGCGGGTTCCCCGCCCGGAAGACGGTGGTCTTCCCTTCCCGCCCGAAGAAATAGATCCTCCCCGCCGCCCAGATCGGCGAGGCCAGGTGGTCCTGGCCCAACCGCTCCTGCCGGCGCACCTGCCCCCCGGCCGGATCCGCCCAGGTGGCGATCCCGTTGTCCGAGACCCAGCAGAGATCCTCCCCCGCCAGGACGGGGGAGGACATCACGGGAACCCCCTTCTGGGTGTGCCAGACCACGTGGTCCTCCGCCACCTCCCCCGTCCCGTCGGGGCGGATCGCCAGGAGACTGGCCTTGAAGCACCCCGTGCCCACGTAAAGAAGGCCGCGGCCGAACACCGGAACCGTTCCGATCGAGAAACCCTCCCCGTGCCTCAGCCTCCAGAGCTCCTTCCCCGTGAGGGGATCGTAGGCCGCGACCCACTGAGCCCCCACCGACACCACCCGGACCCCGTCCCCCACGCGGATTTCCAGCGGCGAGGAGAAGCTCTTCTTCATGTTGTGGTGGGAGGCGCGGAGGGGCGGCCGGTCCGTCTTCCAGACGGTCCGTCCCGTCTTCGTGTCGAGCGCCGCCACGTACTGGGCGTCGCGGCCGTCCCGGACCAGGATGAGGAGATCCCCGCAGACCGCCGGCGAGCTGCCCGGCCCCACCTGGTGATCCAGGGGGAGGCGCCGCTCCCAGAGGACCTTCCCCGTGTCCGGATCCAGGCACCACGTCCCGAAGGTCCCGAAATCGCAGTAGAGGCGCCCCGGCTCGACGACCGGCGTGGGGGTGGCCCAGCTGTTGAGCCAGTGGACGGGATCGGGATGGTCGATCTCGCGGAGCGTGACCTGCCAGAGGATCTTCCCGGAAGAGGCCTCCACGCCGACCGCCCCCACCGCGACATGCTCGGCCGTCTGCATGTCGTCGGGCCCGATGCGCGTCCTTCGGATGCCGCGCTCGGCGGCGGTGGTGAGGAAGACCCGGCCGCCGAGGACCACGGGGGAGGACCGGCCGCGTCCCGGGATGGCGGTCTTCCAGGCAACGTTCCTCGTCTCGTCCCACGCGACCGGGGGGTCGGCCTCCTTGGCGGCCACCCCGTCTCCCGTGGGTCCGCGGAACCGGGGCCAGTCCGAAGAAGCGGAGATCTGCGCGAGAAGCACCGCGCAGACCGGCAACAGGCTCATCTCCCGAATCCCCCGGCCCTACTTCGTCTCGCGGATCTGCCGGAAGAGCTCCCGGAAGCAGCGGGCCGCCTCGGGGGCATTCCCTTTCCCGGGGTCCCCTCCCTCCTCGAGGGCCCGGTACGCCCGC
>Ga0209162_1003662_pt1 | contig 12197 bp, 11 predicted proteins | sample YNPNPMetaG_FD_187121 | JGI IMG/M metagenome (GOLD analysis project Ga0209162, IMG submission 187121) | Anoxygenic and chlorotrophic microbial mat microbial communities from Yellowstone National Park, USA - YNP NP MetaG (SPAdes) (version 2) ...
CTGATATTGATTATTTCGTTGTGGCTTTATCAGGTGAGGAGTACTTTAACCAGCAGTACCAGTATGGTAACTACTGGGCTGCTGATTGTAACCAGGATGGTGAAGTCTCATTCGCTGATATAGACCGATTCGTAGAATTTTTATGTAACAAATCATGAGTAGATCAAATAAAACAAGACGCTAGTTTATTTAATCTATTATTATTTTTATACAAGTATCTCTATATCGTATCTGAGGTTTTTTACACATGAGTGTTCTTAGAACATACATCATAGTTATTGATGGGATGCGAGGGGATTACATAGGAGCAACAGGTCATCAAGGGTTGTTATCACCCATGTTGAACCACCTAGTATCAGAGGGGGTGTACTTCAAAAAATGTGTATCTGTAATGCCAGCTAACACTGGTACTAACCATGCAGCTATCTTAACGTCGAATCATGCAGGCTCTCATGGGATACTAGGTATAGGTGGTTACTATAGTGGTTTAGATTTCAACCATTCACGTTTATCCAGATGGTATGGTACTGCTAAAGCAAGTGTTTTTACGCATCAGCATCTCAGAGTTCCAACTATATTCAATATAATAAAAGAGAGAAACCCTGATTTAAAAACCGCTTTCATCACAGGTAAAACATGGCTAGGTAGGATTATACCGGATGAGGATTGCGATGTAACAATATACCCTGGGAATAACCCTGATAACTGCGATGAGCATGATCCTAATCCAGGTTATGTTACATCTTCAGAGGGTTACGTACTCGGTGGTTTAGCGCACCCTGAGGATAATGAGATATTCCCAAGGGTGTATATACCTAAAGCAGGTGAGAGCGTAGGGTCTGCTCCACCTGGTACTGTTAACCTATCAGTTGTGGATTTCGATGCTGATAAGCTACCTAGTGATAGATGGGTTATGGATCAGACTATTAACTGCATCACTAGGGATGACCCTGATTTCTTATACGTGGTTCTTATGAATATGGATCTAGCAGGTCACGCTTACGGCTCATTTAAAACCACTGAGACATCAGAACTACATGAACAATCTAATCTTAGCATGTTCAGGAACCCTGACGCTGTGAGGGATCAACTCTACATCACTGATCAGGAGGTTAAAAGACTTGTAACCCACCTTAAATATAACGACCTCTGGGATTCATGCAGGATCATTATAACATCTGATCATGGTATGAGTACGATGAAGAGCATGATATCAAAAATGTCACGGTATTCCATACTGCAATGGTTCCTATCAAGGATTCATCATATAAGTAACCCTGGTTATTATTACCCGTTCACACCGCTACCAGCTACTGAGAGATTATACGTGGATATCAGAAGGATCCTATCAGATCATGGTATACACATGAGAGCGGGTACTGGTGGTTTCACCAGTAGGTATAACCCTAGAGGATTATACGACTGGGTGGTATCAGAGGGTCCTAATGGTTACATATACAACGCATCAGATACTACTCAGCTGCGCATCAAAGAGATCCTCACTAGTTATACGATCATGGAGAACGGCCAACCTGTTAAACCCATATGGAAGGTTCTCATCAGATCAGAGCAAAATGAAACCGTCAATGATTACACTGGTGAACCGTTTAACTTAGGTGGCTGCAACCACCTTGATTTTATATGGCCTAGTGTGATAGTCTTCTGTAAACCAGGTTACATGATACCTATGTATAACGATCAGTTAAACTCAGCGTTAATGCCTCTTATGATTAAGATGAAACTACCATGTTTTATCGATATTAGAACAGCTACAGGTGCTCATGGAACCTACCAGGAGCAGCATGTACCTCTAATAATAGTATCCCCATCTGAGCTAGATGCCCCAGCTGGTGTAACACGTAACGAACCTGTATCAGTGGTTGACATACTACCAACGATAACAAGGTTAAACGGATGGGGTGTACCATCATCCTTTACAGGTACTCCTCTTCTATAGTCTCTTCTTTTTTTCAAGGCGTCTGCGTTCCTCCTGTACTTTTATTCTTTTTATAACATAAGCAGGGTATATCAAACGTATTATAACCACTACTAGGAGTAAAGCGATCAGTACTAGGAAAACCCCTATCATCATCTCCATGGAGTACTTCTTTATGAATGATTCTTCATGCACTATAGACTGAAGGGTTGTCTTGTCAACCTGGTATTGAACCCCGCTGATGTTAACAAATAGAACTGATTGTATCATGAACTGTGTTTTCTTCATCTCAGATTCTCTCAGATAGCATCGTACACTCAGAGACTCAGTAGCACCTGCAGGTATGACCACTTCGTTGCTGCGTCCTATCTCCTTCCGTTCTGATGCTAGACCTTGTAGTATATTGTACTCTTCAAACTCAGGGAATATAGATGTTTTCTCAACGATATCTACACGTGCCCATACTGGTAAAGGTATAGAGCCTTTATTCGTTATGCAAACCATGGTTTCAAAGATGCTTTGATTCTCTGCTATGATCTCAGGTGCTTTAAAACATACAAGATGTATCTTATCCTTCTCCCATAGCGGTGATACTACATGTACACCTTTAATCGTGGAGACGTCTCTTGTAACCCACCCTAGGATAGGCCTTCTTTGAAGTAAGACAGCTTCTATATTGTACTCTTCTTTATACCAGTTAGCATCCCCTTCCCTTATCGTACAGTTAAAAGTCAGGTATGTAGTAGTTCTCCCTCTGAATACTATTTCCTCTGAGCCGCCTATATCCTTCTGTAGTGTTTCAAGTAGACCATCTAACAGATTGATCTTCACTGCACCTTTTATAGGTAAAAATCTATCGTTTTTTACAGCTATTGTTACAGTGAAGTTTTCACCGGTCATCATGGTATCAGGTGCTTCTATACAGTCTATGTAGAATCTACCTGTAGGTACAATGTTTCTTGTAGCTGAGCCTTGGTGAGACAGAAAGGGTGATACGGTTATTATTATAATTATGAGAAATAACACCTTGGATGACATGTTCATACAAATTTTAATTACCCCTGTTAATTATATTTTTAATAATATACATTAATATTTTAAATATTTCTGTGGCATGTCTCTTATATACTTGGTTGATAATACTTGTACATCAAAATTTATATACTATAATATATAATATACGATTTAAAGTGATTTAAAATATGCGTTTCTATAACAGAATCCTCTTGTTAAGTTTAACTGCGCTATGCATCAGTATTACAAGTAGTCAATGCCTCGCTGTTAACATTAACAATTATCTTACCACTCAGGATGAATCAGGTGAATGCTACATACTTGATGATAAAGAAATGGAATCTGTGGGTTTAAACACTGATGAGGTAGACGCTGTAACAGATAATATACCTGATTTGATCACGCAGCTTGAATCAAAATCCTCTTATCGTGATTTCTTACGAACCCTTGTGGATTTCTCAGATGTTTCAGATGATGAGACAGGGGTTATGAGGTACATATTTGATCTTTTAGATGAGCATAACTCTTTTAATCTAATGGAGAAACGTGTATTCATCATTAGCTACGGTAAAACTAAACTGCAGAACCCTCTAAAAGGTTTTCAGGTTAATCTTCTACGTCCATCTATCATCCTCTGGTACTACCCTGGTTTACAGTTCCTCATAAAGGATAAAACCATTATTATTGATCCGAACCCGTTCAACATCAGAGTCCTAGATGGTAGACAGATTGGTTTAATGCAAGGGTTCATAGGGGTGTACATTTTCATACCAGGATCATCTGGTTACAACACTGTTTTCTTCATAGGGTACGCTAAAAGAGTGTTAGCGTTGGATCTCTCACCAACAATAAAATTAAAGTAAAAACCTTTTTTCTCAGCGTCCCTCCCTGTCTAATCTTATTATCTTTTTTCTTATTCTAGATATAGTGAATACGACTATTATTATAGCTAATAATAAACCTACTATTAAACCCAGACGTTCAAATGATACTAAGAAGTTGTATGATGCATGCAGTATAACTGCTAATATGAAATAAGGTGTTATCCTTATTAAGGAGGTCCTATTCAGGATGACTTTCCCGTAGCCGTAACCTGTTAAAGCAGTAGCTGAAGCATGAAGTAAACATCCCCCTATACTCCTTATGATCATTAACACTAGAAAAACAAATAACCCTTCTTGTAGGAATGTTACACCGTATAGGAGGTTCTCTGTAGCTGAGAAACCCAGGCCTGCTACAGCACCGTATATTAAACCATCCTCTAACTCAGTTATATTTTTTTTAACAGGTTTTGAACTGATAGCTAATGGTTTAGTTAACTCCTCTACTATAGGTGCTAGTACTACAACTGTTATAAGAGCTATTCTATCCGGGTTTCTAATTGATATAGAGACTGGTATACGCAGTAATAACTCAAGTATTATAGCTGCTACGGTTGATACTGTTGCACCCCATAGAAAGCAGATTATTATACTCAACCATGTTTGCCTTTTATAGTGTTCAGTGTTACGGATCCATATAGTGTATACTACCGGTGGTAGGAAGGATACTATTAAGAGTAGTATAACCTCGTTTGTTAATAACCCTTGCATCATGAGTCATCAAAGGGTGTAGATGTCCTCCAGGTATTTTTATATATCGTAGTAGTACTCCCCGTGCATCCTCTGTTGTCTATCTAGATAAGAGTCAGGTTTGTTAACCCTTGGTCTTTTTGTATCCTCATCACGGCGGAATGTTATATCAACTGTTTTAAGGAAACGGTTCATGCCTTCATGTAAACTAAAAGGTCCTTCAGCAGTACCGTACTTACCTGGTTCACCTGTGAAAACCATTAAAGCATCGCTAACCATGTCGATGAAATAAACATCATGATCAACTACTAAAGCTGATTTACCAGTCTTCTCTATTACTCGTCTAATCGTCCTAGATGCTATCATCCGTTGCTCACTGTCAAGATAAGCTGATGGCTCATCAATGAGGTATATATCAGCATCCTGCACAAGAGCACACGCTATGGATACCCTTTGCAACTCCCCGCCTGATAACGTGTCAATATCCTTATCTAAAAGGTATTTGAGATGTAGAGGCTCATATATCTCAGATATGTAGAAAGGCTCAGTGAATAACAACTGGGCTTTTTCTTCTAGGTACGACCTCACAGTCCCTTTATGATCAATTGAGATGTATTGTGGTTTATAACTGATCTTTAGGTTATACTCGATCACCCCTGTATCAGGTTTTATCACACCTGCTAGTATATTAACAAAAGTGGTTTTACCTATAGCGTTAGGCCCTACTACTCCTATAATCTCGCCTTGGCGTATAACACCGCTCTCTATGTTGATGGTGAAGTCTTCGTTGAATTTTTTTGTTAATCTCCCGAATGATATTAGTATGTTGAGATCCTGTCGTCTTTTAGGTGGATGAGCGAAAAACTCTATCCTCTCACCGAATTTTATGTTCTCCTCTTTTAAGTAACCTGACAGGTAAGTGTTTATACCTTGTCTTACACCTCGAGGATGGGTTATGACACCGTATGCTCCCTCCTCCCCGTATACTAGATGCACCTGTTCACATAGGAAATCCAGGACTGCTAAATCATGCTCCACGACTAGCACCTTCTTCTTTTTAGATAACTCCTGTATTAAACGTGATACCTTTAAACGCTGATATATATCAAGATAAGAGGATGGTTCATCGAAGAAGTAGAGGTCAGCGTCCTTGAGTAGAGTAGCAGCTATTGATACTAGTTGCAACTCCCCGCCTGATATAGTACCATCCTCTATATTCTTGTTTAAAGTATTCTCTAATCCTAATTTCTCGACGATGATGTCGAAGCTATCTGATGTATCAGCTCTTTTTAGTACATCCTTGATTCTCCCTTTGGTAACCTTTGGTATTTTATCAACGTACTGTGGTTTAACAACGCTTTTGATTTTCCCTTCTGATAATGATTTGAAATGCTCGTACAGCTCAGTACCTGAGTAGTATGAGAGTACATCATCCCATGAAGGCTCCTTATCAAGGCATCCTAGATTCGGTTTAAGTTGACCTGATAGTATTCTAACAGTTGTTGTTTTACCTATACCGTTAGGTCCTAGTATACCTACGCATACGCCTTTCTTCAGTGAAGGTAAACGAAATAATCTGAAACCGTTAACACCGAATTGGTGCACTAGATCAGATTCAAGAGCCTCTGCTAAACCTATAATCTTTATAGCTTCAAAAGGGCATTTATGAACGCATATACCGCACCCTACGCATAAACCCTCTGATATCACTACGCCTCCATCAGGGGTTTTAGTTATGGTTTCATCACCAGCGCGTACCCTAGGGCAGTATTTGATGCATTCATACGAGCAGTTTTTTGGTTTACACCTATCCTTAAGTAGAACCGCTATCCTCATAATTGTTTTTTTATCCTCTTTACGAAAGAGTTTAACTATAATTGGTACTAAGGGATGATAACATACTTTGTTAAAAGGTTTTTTATATATAACAGAATGCTGTTAGCTTTAGAGGAGTGTTGGTACTCATTTTTTTCCATTTAGTATTCAAAGAGAGAGGGTAACTCAAGTATGGGCGAGATAGATAATCAGTTTGATTGTCTTAGTTGAGTTACTTCAGTGAACCGGCAGGTTAGTAACATGTTAAAGCCTCATCCAAGGCGTCAAGCCAGAGTTCAAAGCCCACAGTACTTTCTTTTTATTTTATATTGGTCGTAATGTTCCAGCGAACACTTGCCAGGCTAGTGCAGATTTTGCAACCAGGCTTAGAACAATGTACATTTTTTCTCCGTAGAGGTAATCCTTCCATTTTCCAATTTTTTTATACTGTAAAAACATGTTTACTGCGAACAAATTGAAAAATATTACTATAGTGATGAATATTGCAATAACAAAATTTGGTACTGATTTCCCAGTAATTAAAGGTATGAAGATAACAACCCAAGGGATAAAACCGGCGATACAACCTATCTTATAAGAAAGCCAATTGGTTTTTTCTGTTGTTTGATTATGGATTTCCATCATTAAACCCATTAAATTCATCACAGCAGTAAGGGTAAATAACGCGAGCAGGGTTCCTATATCGTAGATGGTTACCAGCATTGCAATAATAACGATCATGAGTGATGCACTGAAAGAATATTCATACCATCGAGCTGGATTGATGTGTTTTTTAAGGTTTTTAACATACCATTGATACAAAACAGTAGCTAAGAGAAAATGGGATATTGCTGAAATAAAGAGAAACAGAGCTACTAATGGTCCAATTCGTACATCAAAAAATCTCACAGATACTGGTGAAATAGTCTGAGTTGTAGCGTTAAATTCAGGATGTGAATACGTTAAAGGCAGAGTAAAACTGTTACTTAAAATCAACATTAACACTCCTGAAAGACAATGTAAAACACCCATTACTGCATTAAAAATTCTTAATTTTTTAAAACGCGCATCTTCCATCTCAGAGAAGCAACTAATGTTTTTAGAATCACTTTCTCCGCCAGGGAAAGTAAACGTACCATAGGTATTGCATTTTGGGCAGGTAATATAGATTTTTTCTTGAGGTTTTCCTTGAACGTTTATTTGATGTTTACATTTTGGACATTGAATTTTTATTTCAATCATATGTTCAAATCTCCCCCGGGTTAATACATGAATATGAAGCAATTTGTACTATATGTAACTTACGTAGACACGTCAGTGCGCTTTTTAATACGAGGATAAACAATATAGGGGATAAGTGATATTGATTATTTTGTATGAAAAAAAGGTTAATAATGGTTTATCTCTTTATCTGTTGTTTCTCCTGTTTTAACCCGATTGTATTCGCCCATGTACCGTATTTAGAACATCGGGATTTTACAGTTCAAAAACCATTTCATGTGAAAAAATCAATCGCTCAATCTATTGCGGTATACGCCTGGTTACAAACAAACGGAACAGGACCATCAACAGACATTGATGTTTACACGTTTAGTATAAAAAACCCACAACGTGTCCATCTTGAAGTACTTGTGCCGGTAGCTAACGGGTATTATTCGAATTTTACTCCATGGTTCGCATTGGTTGGTCCTGGGCTTCCACCTGCTAATCAAACAGTTCCATTTGATATCCCGCAAGGATGCGGCGTGATAGTAAAAAAAGATGTCACGCCAGGTACACCTAGAAAAGAATTCTATGAGCCTTTTGGAGGAAAATCATATTACCAAGGACCAGGATTTGATGAAACCATAAACGTGTCAGGAATGTACCATGTCTACTACCGGGATCCATATCAAAGAGGAGGGGATTACGTTGCAGTACTCGGGTATAAAGAGTAGTTCACACCTGTTGATATCCTCAGAGCATTAATCAATACACCTTTAATAAGACGGAACTATGAACTCCACATTCCAGCTGATAAATAAAACTCAAAAAACTGAAAGAAGAACAACAGGTAAAAAAAACGATTTTTCTCAGTAGCATCAATTGCTTATTGATACTGGAGAAAACCTTTCAACACATGTGGGAAAACCATAGCTGTGATTGTTATTGGGATTAGCCGCTGAGGTTAAAGAAAAACTTCATACCCTTGAACCGTCTGAGAAAATTGATCTGCTTCGTTCATCATTCTCCTTGAATAATGAGTCTAGGAATCCTTTATCCAGTCTATACCTTTTAGTCTGATAATTCATGGGGAAGAGCCTTTTTTTCTTATATTACAGCGTAGATATCCTCTAAGTTTAGGTAGAATAATAACTCATCTAAACGTTCCTTATCAGACTTAGTACTACTCTCTAATTGTATAGCCATCTGGTTCATGTTCTCATCTATTTTTGACAAGAGATCATGGGTCCTTTGAAATATCTCCCACTCCTCTATGACTCCTTGTAATGTTTTATGGATAGCGCATTGATAAATATATTTGCATAATAGCATTCCATCTCTAAATGTTAAATTCTCCTCCATTATACAAACCTAACCTCCTGTAACTAACTGTATATCAGATTATGATTTATTAACCTTATTATAAAAATATAAACATAATGTTTAATTCTATACTAATAACTAAATCAATCTCTTGGTGCAATACTTGAGCATAGAACAGTTGTAGCATCGGTTAGGGTCATGATGATTCAACTCTAACTCAGTGTCACTTAGCAGATGCTGCCTCATTTTATCTATCACGTTTACTAGTTCAAAACGTAGAGACGGGTTAAATGGTATCCTATAAGACTCTTCATCATATACTAGGATGCCGTATGGTACAAACACATTGTAAACGTCCTCTATTATCTGACAGTACGCTGCTAACTGTAAAATATGATTCTTATACGGTTTACTGTATGACCCACTCTTCAATTCTACAGGTACGATGTAATCTTTTATTTTTACAATATAGTCAGGTTTACCAGATATCCTATATCGCTTCGAGTATAACGGCTCAGATGGTTTGTTAAGATCTGTATACGTGATCCTACCCTTAGGTATTTGATTAATAGATCTGATGATCCCCACTCGTCTTTGTATTATCACGCTCCACAGGGTAAAAACTGATCCAATTATTATGAATAACAGGATGAATAGTAATAGTACTGTATCTATAGTATCACCTCCACTAATATGATTAACATCGCTAATAAGAGCATCAATAACCCTACAATTAAAACCAACCTGTACTCAGTGGTGTACCTGTTTATAGTATCTATCCCCTCACCGAGTCTGTGATGCTCTATAGCACCTTGCATCAGGTCAGGTGATACTGGCTTATAACCTTGACGTTGAAGATACCATGCGTTTGAACAGTAAACGTATTGGCCAATCTCAGAAGCTGTTAACACATCCCTGCTTTTATTTATGCCTCTCTCACCTTCCCAGTTGTTTTTTTTCTCTGTTCAATGATAAAGTAATCATGAATGATGATTATAAAATATACATTGTTTTATGCTTATATATAAATTGTACTTCTTATGTGAGATTATAGGTTAATCATAACCAATGTTGTTATCACTTATTTGTTCGGTTTCTACCAAACATTTTCTCAAACTATTTAAATTCTCTAGGATATATTAGTTATTAATCAAAAAACTTGAATAAAGTGGATGATCTATGAATGAAGAAACAAAAACCAGGATTAAAGGTTTAACACTAGCGATAGTAATAGTATGCGCAACCGCCGCTGGTATAATACTAACACAACAAAGAGGTACAATTACAATAAGAGTTATTAGGCATGATGTGAAGAATTTTAACTCATACGAAGAACTTACAAGCTTCATAAACTATTACAATAGAAACTATAGGTATCCATCTGGATCAATTTTTAAATCAAGGGTTACAGGTTACGCATTAGATGCCTCTTCTAATGGTGCAGTAACCGAGAGCGCTCAGAGTGTCGATTATTCAGGTACGAACATACAGGTACCAGGTGTGGATGAGCCTGATATAGTTAAAACAGATGGAACGTATATATACGTAGTATCACAGAACAATATTTTTATAGTTAAGGCTTACCCGCCTGAAGACGCGATTATAGAATCTGTGATCACCCTAGACTCTAACCTATCAATTCATAATATATTTATCAGTGATGATAGACTAGTGGTATTCTCTGAATACATGATCTATCGTGTCTTACCTATTCTATACGACGTTGTGGATAGTAAGATGATTTTACAACGTAACAACCCTGAGACACGTGTCCTTATCTATGACCTTACAGATATCGCTAAACCCGAGCTAGTCAAAGAGGTAATAGTGTATAGTTCATATCGTGACGCTAGACTCATAGGTGATTACATATACGTTATAACCACGCAATACTATTACACGGATAATGAAGATGAAAACCATACTTATATACCAATGATCATGGTCAACAATGAGACATTTAACATCCCTCTGTCAGATATATACTACGCTGATACACCTGAGAAAACCAACACCCTCACCTATATAATCTCTGTTAACATAAAAAATGATGATGAAGAGGTTCATTGTAAGATATTCCTAATGGGTGCAGCTGATATAATCTACGTGTCACATGAGAACATCTACATAGCGTACTATAATAATTACTATTATTATTATGATTATTACAAGATACAGGATTTAATATATGATAAGATTAAATCATTACTACCACAATCTGTATTATCGCAGATTGATACAGTGAATAGTTTAGACTTAGAGGATTACCAGAAACAGGAAGTAACCTCATGGATAATAAAAAAAGCTATAGACACCATCCTAACTGATCAGAATAAAAAACAAATACTTGAATCACTTATAGACCAGTTGGAATACACTGTGATACACCGCATAAGTATAAATAACGGAGACATAAAATATGAAGTACAGGGTAGCGTACCAGGCTACGTGAATAATCAATTCTCGTTCGATGAATACAAAAACCATCTAAGAGTATCAACCACGATAACTGGTTTATCATTCACCTACTACCTAGGTGATATACCACCACGAACTAACCTATACGTACTTGATATGGATCTAAACATCATAGGGAGTATGGAGGATATCACACCAGGTACAGGTGAAAGGATATACGCTACCAGATTCATAGGAGACCTATGCTACCTAGTAACCTTTAGACAGACAGACCCCTTCTTCGTTATAGACCTCAGTGACCCATACAACCCTACTCTGATGGGTGAGCTAAAAATACCAGGTTACTCAACCTATCTTCACCCGTATGATGAGGATCACGTCATCGGCGTGGGTATGATAAACAACAAGGTTAAAATATCATTATTTGACGTCTCAGATAAGGAAAACCCGTTAGAGGTCGCTAACTATTCAATCGGTGAGAACGAATGGTGGAGTTACTCATCAGCGTTATACGATCATAAAGCATTCCTGTTCAGTAAGGAGAAAAACCTGTTAGTTATACCGATAAGCGCTGGTTTTGGCACAGAGGCCTACGTGTTTGACATCTCAGTTGAAAACGGGTTAAAACTAAAAGGCAACATCACCCACAGAGGTGAGGTACAAACAGAGTATTACCATGATTACAACTATGCCATACAACGAAGCTTATACATTGAAGATGTGCTGTATACAGTATCCACTGGGGAGATTAAGATGCACTCCATCTCTGATCTTACTGAGCTTAACAGTGTATCACTGATAAAAACAGAGTAGAATGAACCATAACCTCTCTTTTTTTCTCATTTTATTACTTTTAAATACTCCTCCCACCTTTCTTTTTATAGGTTGTTAGCAAGAAGACTACCAGTTAAAACTGG
>Ga0209162_1003663_pt1 | contig 12193 bp, 10 predicted proteins | sample YNPNPMetaG_FD_187121 | JGI IMG/M metagenome (GOLD analysis project Ga0209162, IMG submission 187121) | Anoxygenic and chlorotrophic microbial mat microbial communities from Yellowstone National Park, USA - YNP NP MetaG (SPAdes) (version 2) ...
CATCCCCACCCGCAAGACCCCCGCCTCCAGCACCCGCTCGAGTGCATCCCCCCTCCCCCCACACCCCGCCAGCAGCAGCGCCGCCACCACCACAACCCCCACTCCCAACCTGCCCACTTGCATACTTGCACACTTGCATACTTGCATACTTGCATACTTGCCCACTCGCATACCCTACCGCGCATACTCCTGCACCGCCAGATAGACCGCCTTGGGCCGGAAATCGTCGCTGACAAAAGTGTAATAGTCCTGGTAATTGTGGAGGGGGGCGGGATAGCGAAAGGCCCACATCGCCACACAGCGACACCAGGGCCACTCCTGGCGCGCCCACTCGTAGGCATCGACCGTGTAGGCCACCCGCTGCGCCGGGCGGACCGCGCGCGCCCAGCGGGGATGGTCGTTCCAGCCGGCCTCGGTGACATAGACGGGCCTGGCCTCATCCCCCCAGACGACCATGATCTCGCGCAGCAGTTCCGTGCGCCGAAAGTTGATCGCGTCCGGCGCGGGGTCCGCCTGCGGCGGAAAGCCGAGGCCGTAGGCATGGACAGCGAGGGCGTCGAAGCAGGAGGCCACGCCAGCTTCGTACATCGCCTCCAGGTAGAGGAGATCGTTCAGGCCGGCGGCGCTGCCGGGCGGCTCCAGCGTCGGGGCCAGCGCGCCGCCGAGCACAACCACGTCAGGATTGGCAGCGTGGGCCGCCGGGTAGACCGCGCACAGCATCTCGACATAGGCAGCCGGATCGACCGGCCGATAGCCCCACTCGAAACTCAGGTTCGGCTCGTTCCAGATGACCACATGGTTGACCCGTCCCCGATAGCGGCCGACAAAGGCGGCGACAAAGGCAGCAAAGTCGTCATAGGCATCCGCTTCGAGCATGGTGGGCGTCGTTTCGGGGGAGCGGGCCCAGTCGGGCACCCAGCCCATCCGCGCGATCACCGTCAGCCCCTGCGCGCGGGCATGCTCGATGACCATGTCGGCGTGCGACCAATCGTACTGGCCTGGACGCGGCTCGATATAGGCCCAGGGGAAGAACTCGACGATCCACGGCGCGCCCATCTCGCGCACCATCTGCAGCGTGCGCTGGACCTTCCACTCCTCGACCTCGTCGGTGAGGCGGGTGTGGACACCGATCAACGGGTTGGAGGTCTGAACCGTCTGCGGCGGTCCGACGACAACGAGAGGCGGCGGTGGACGCAGCGCTGCGACAACAGCGAGCAGCACCAGCAGACGCACCGTCCACCAACACAACTTCCACAAATTACACAAACGGGACACGAATTGCGATAAGCGATACGCGATATGCGATAAGCGATAAGCGATATGCGATATGCGATACGCGATACGCGATACCTACTCCCCAGACAAAAAGCGAATCACGGCAGCGTTGAAGGGGTCGGGAGCGGCCTGCTGCACCAGGTGCCCCGCGCCGGGGATGATGGTCAGGTCGGCACCCGTGTCGGCGGCCAGACGCAGAGCGTAGGCCGCCGCGGGCACCCAGCGATCCCGCTGGCCCCAGATCAGGTGCAGCGGCACGCGGATTTCCCCATAACGGCGCGCGGTCTCGTAGAAAGCACGATTCCAGTAATCGCACAGCATGCCAGCACAGGCCCGCAGGTACTCGGGCCGCCGAAAAGCAAGCCGGTATTGAGCCAGCACCTGCGGGGTCAACAGAGAGAGATCGGCATACATCGAACGCACAACCGGTCCGACCAGCCAGGGGCCAGACAGCGCACGAGCGAGGGCAAGGACCGGCCAGAGGCGGGCCAGGAAGACGAATGGCCGGAAGGGGGCGTGGTAACAGGTGGGCGCGACGGCCACCGCCCGCCGCAGCCGCCCGGCATGGTGGACCGCCAGGTGCAGGACCACCCCGCCGCCCATCGACGAGCCGACAATGTGCGCCCGCTCCAACCCCAGGGCATCCAACAGCTCCAGGGCCAGTTGGGCCAGCGCGTCGACGCCAAAGCGGAACCCCTCCGGCAGCGCCGACTCGCCACAGCCGGGGTGGTCGTAGGCGATGGCGCGAAAGCCCGCCTCTGCCAGCGGGCCGAGGTTGCGCTGCCAGGCGTAGGCCGAGTCGGCAAAGCCGTGGATCAGCAGGACCGGCTCGCCCTCTCCCACCTCCACCACCCGCAGGCGATGCTCGCCCACAGCCACAGAACGGACGCGCGCCTCTGTGTCCAGAAAGGCCTGCCAGGCCGGATCGCCGTTCATCGAGAGGATGTCTCAGCGGGCGAGGACAGAACCGAGCGAGCGATAGTCGATCAACTGGATGCCCAGCTCGTGGATGCGCTGGCGGACACGGGGATCGCGCAGCGCCTCATAGTCGCCGACTCGCCAGCCCCGTGTGCCGGGGTGACAGAGCAACTCGGTCACGCCCTCCGGCAGCTCCTCCAGCAGCGTCAGCAGGAACTCGGGCGTGCGGTTGCCGTCCTGGCTGAAGCGGGTCTCGAAAAAGTTGGGCCGCGCCAGGCCGCGCTGATCCACCATGCGGCGGTAGCGGCGGCCGTTGCGCAGGATATACCAGGCGGGAAAGCCCGATCCGGCCGCCAGTGCTGCCGCCTTCTCTTCCAGCGCGTCGTCGAAGGGCATGCGCACAGGAATCCCGCCATACTCCTGCGCCAGGTCGAGCGTCAGGCGGAACCAGGCCGGAAAGACATAGGGCCAGTGACAGTGCAGGTCCAGGTGGGAGGGCTGCCGCCCCGTATCGGCGATAAAGCGCTCGATCTGCGCCTTCCACTCGGCGCGGAGCTGGGCCTGGGAGAGCAGCGGGTAGCGTGCCAGCAGCGCCCAGCCGTCGCGGAAATGCCCCGTGCGGTCGACCAGGGTGGGCACTCGCTCCGGCGGCAGCACCGGCTGGCCGTCGTTCATCACCAGGTGGACGCCAGCGCACCACCCGGGATGCTGGCGCAGCAGGGCTGCCGCGCGCGGCCAGTCGGGCTTGTTGGTCATGGCGCTGGTGCTGGTGACGAGGCCCAGCTCGAACAGTTCGGCGATGGCCTCGACCGAACCTTCCGGGCAGCCCAGATCGTCGGCGTTGACAATGAGATAGCGTGTCATATTCACACCTCGTAACAACTCCCGCCGATAAACTCGCGCAGGAGCGAGTCGGGCGGGATGACCGAGTCGTCCTCCACAGGGAGCACCGCCTGGAGCAGGCGGCAGACGCGCCCGGCGCGGGTGAACGCGTCCTGGCGCAGCGGGTCGTCGCGGTAGAGTTCCACCCAGCGCTCAAAGTGATGGAGCAGGCGCGGGCGCATGATCGGCAGTTCGTAGGGCAGGCCGCTGTTGACGATATAGTCGGCGCTGACGTTTTGAGGGATGATGTGGCGCATCTCGCTGCTGCGCACATAATGCCAGTGCTCCAGCGTGCGCTGCGGGTCGTAGGCGCGGTGGGCCGCGTCGCGCAGCATGCGCCGCATCAGGCGCAGGTCGGTCCAACGCACATACCTGCCGTCCGGCCCCTTCATCTGCAACAGCGGCTCGATGTAAAGCTTGAACTTGAGGCGGTCGTCGATCCCCGCCGTCATCTGCGGATAGAGGCCGTGCAGGCTGTCGATCAGGATCAGATCCTCCGGACCGACGCGCATGGGCGTCTGGTTGTCGCGCCGCGTGCCGGTCTTGAAATCGTAAAAGGGGATCAACACCTCCTCGCCAGCGATCAGGCGTCGCAGATGCTCGTTGATCAGGTCCAGGTCGAGGGCCTGGGGCGTCTCGAAATCATAGTCGCCAAACTCGTCCCTGGGGTGGAGCTCCAGGTCGAAAAAGTAGTTATCGACCGTCAGCGGCACCAGCGTGAGGCCCATCTGGCGCAAGAGATGGCTGAGCTTGGCCGTCGTCGTCGTCTTGCCGGAGGAGGAGGGGCCAGCGATGATGACCAGGCGCACCTGGCCGCGCCGTTCGCGGACGATCTCGGCAGCAGTGGTGATGTCCTCCGTGTAGGCACGGTCGGTCTCGCGGACGATCTGGACGAACTCGCCGCGCTCGATGCGGGCGTTGAGCCGCTCGACCGTGTGCAGGTCGTGCGTCACGCTCCAGTCGAGCACCTCCCAGATTTTGCGCCAGGGGATGTTGTCGCAGGGCAACGCCGAGCGGCGGGCGCGCTCCTGACGCTCGCGCATGCGCTCGTTGCGGTAGAGGATGTAGGCTTTGGCCGTGCGGGCATGGCCGTTCTCGATGAGCACCTTTTCGACCACGTCCTGGATCTCTTCGACAGTGGGGATGTGATCGGGCGGCAGGGTTTCTTCCAGCAGGGCAACAACCTGATCGGCCAACCCCTCGGCGATGGAGCGGTCACGGCCACCGACAGCCACCGCAGCGCGATAGATGGCGTTCGTGATGCGCAGCTTGTTGAAGGGCACCACAGCGCCGGTGCGCTTGACCACGTGGGTCAGCCTGGACATGTTCCCCCCCGGGTTATGGGACCCATCCCTCCTGTCGGGCGACCGCCTCGGCGGCGGCCATGATGTGGGCAATCGAACGCAGCTCCAGCGCCCCGCGGCCGGCGTTAAAGACGCGGCTTTGTTGCGCATGGTAACCGCTCAAGGGGATGTAGTACACCCTGGAAGCGACAAAGTGGTACCAGCTATGAATGCGGGCCGGTTGGTCATAGTAGACAACCAGCAGCCGCCCTTCGGCATACAAGCGCTCCAGCGTCGCGTCCGAAAGTCCCACCTGGCCGGGAAAGCCCTTCACGCGGGCCAGGTCCTGGCGCACCGCCGCGTCGAGCAGTTCATAGCCGGGGGAGCCAACCTCCAGGAGGACGTGCTCGCCATCCCAGTACAGCTCGAACGAGCTGGCCTGCGCCGAAAAGACAGGCACGAACCAGAGGCCGTCCCCCGTTATGACAGCCGTGACAACCCAGGCGACAACGACGACCACCACAATCAAGACCACCAGCGCCAGCAAGGGGGATGCTCTTTTCATCTCTTCCTCATTTGGGACTGCAGGACACGGATGAACACAAATTATCTAACGGCACCTGACATTTTCACCACTTTACCACAAAGACGCAAAGAACGCAAAGTTGCCTTTGCGTCCTCTGCGTCTCTGGGACAGACAGAAAAATTACTCCAGCAGCCAGCAGGCCACAAAGTGGCCGCTGCCATAGTCCTTGAAAGGCGGCTCCTCCTGGCTGCAGCGCTCCATAGCAAACCGACAACGGGGATGGAAGCGACAGCCAGAGGGCGGGTTGACCGGGCTGGGCACGTCGCCTTTGAGGATGATGCGCTCGCGGCGGATGCGGGGGTTGGGAATGGGAATCGCCGACATCAGCGCCTGAGTGTAGGGATGCTGCGGATGCTCGAACAGCTCCTGCCGGCCGGCCAGCTCGACCATCTTGCCCAGGTACATCACCGCCACGCGGTCGGAGATGTGCTCGACCACGCTAAGATTATGGGCGATGAACAGATAGGTCAGCCCGTGCTGGTCTTGCAGGTCCATCAGGATGTTCAGCACCTGCGACTGCACGGAGACATCGAGAGCCGAGACCGGCTCGTCGCAGACGATGAACTTGGGACGCAGGACGAGGGCGCGGGCGATGCCGATGCGTTGCCGTTGCCCGCCGGAGAACTCGTGCGGGTAGCGGCGGGCGTGGTCGGGGCGCAACTGCACTGCTGCCAGGGCCTGCAGCACCGCCTCGTACCGCTCCTGCCGGTCGCCGATGCCGTGGATCGCCAGCCCCTCAGCGATGGAATCGCCGATCGGCATGCGCGGGTCGAGCGAGGAAAAGGGGTCCTGAAAGACGATCTGCATGTCGCGGCGAATCCGCTTCAGCTCTGCCCCCTTCAGAGAAAAGATATCTTTCCCATCGAACATCACGCTGCCTCTGGTGGCCGGGATGAGACGCAGAATCGTCCGCCCGGCGGTGGTCTTGCCGCAGCCGGACTCGCCGACCAGCCCCAGCGTCTCGCCGCGCTTCACCGAGAAGCTCACGCCGTCCACAGCCCGCACATTGGCCACGACGCGCTGGAAAATGCCCTTTCTGATCGGAAAATACTTGACCAGGTCCCGAACGACCAGCAAATCCCCATCACGGCTCTGCACGTTCGACACAGTTGATTGCTCCATCATTCTCCCTCCAGGCAGTGGACTGAGGATCACTGGTACAACCAGCAGCGCACCTTGTGGCCGGGCTTGTACTCGACCAGGGGCGGATCTTGCTCGGTGCAGATGCTCAGATTGTGCTTGATGCGGGCCTCGCAACGCGGGGCAAACTTGCATCCCGGCGGCAGGTTGATCAGGTTCGGCACCGTTCCCTTGATTACCGCCAGGCGCTCCTGCACCACGCCCAGCACAGGGATGGACGCCAGCAGTCCCCGCGTATAGGGATGGATGGGGTCATCGAACAGGTCCGTCACCGTTGTCTGTTCGACGATCCGTCCAGCGTACATCACCGCCACCCGCTCGGCCATTTCGGAGATCACACCCATGTCGTGCGTGATCAGGATGATCGACGTTTCCACCTTGCTGCGCAGCTCGCGCATCAGGTCGAGGATCTGCGCCTGGATGGTCACATCCAGCGCCGTGGTCGGCTCGTCGGCGATGAGGAGCTGCGGGGCGCAGGCCAGGGCCATGGCGATCATCACCCGCTGGGCCATGCCGCCCGACAGCTCGTGGGGGAAGGACATGGCCCGCTTCTCCGGTTCGGGGATACCGACCATCTTGAGCAGCTCGACTGCCCGATCCCAGGCAGCTTTCTTGCTCATGCCCTGGTGGATCTGCAACACCTCGGCCACCTGTTCGCCGGCGCGGTAGACGGGGTTGAGGCAACTGACCGGCTGCTGAAAGATCATCGAGATTTGGTTGCCGCGCACGCGGCCCATCTCGACTTCGCTCAGCTCGAGCAGATTCCGCCCTTCGAACCAGACCTCGCCCGATTCGATGCGGCCAGGGATGCCCACCAATCGCATGATAGAGAAGGAGGCGACGCTCTTGCCGCAGCCCGACTCGCCCACCAGCCCCAGCACCTCGCCGCGCCGCACTTCCAGGTCCACGCCATCTACGGCTTTGACGACGCCGTCTTCCGTGTAGAAGTAGGTCCGCAGATTACGAACCTCCAGGATATTTTCGCTCTTGTTTTCCAAGGTCTATCCTCCTGCTTATTCAAGAAGCGCCAGCGTGGCGGCAGGTTACAGCTTCAGGCGCGGGTCGATCGCGTCGCGCAGCCCATCGCCGACATAGTTGAACGAGAGGGACGCGATAAAGATCGCCAGGCCCGGGAAAAAGACCTTCAACGGCTGCAGCCACATGTCCTGCTGATAGTCAGCGAGCATGTTGCCCCAGGTGGCAACTGGCGGCTGGATGCCAAAGCCCAGGAAGCTGAGCGCCGACTCCAGGATGATGTAGCCGCCCAGAGCCAGCGTCGCATCCACGATCAGCGGCGGAAGGGAGTTGGGCAGCATATGACGGACGATGATGCCCAGATCCGACATCCCCAGCGCCCGCGAGGCCTCGGCAAACTCGCGCTCGCGCAGCGAGAGCACCATCCCCCGCGCCAGACGGCATGGCCCCATCCACCCAAACGCTGTCAGCACAAAGATCACGATCACCGTGCTGCTCCATTCCTCGGCCAGGCCGGGGATGCGCACGCCGCGCAGGATCGCCGAAAAGGCCAGCAGCAGCGGCAGCAGAGGCAGGGTGATCAGGAACTCGGTCGTCCGCTGGATGAGGTTGTCCACCCATCCGCCGTAGTAGCCGGAGATCGCGCCAATAAAGGCGCCAAAGATCTCGGTCAGGAAAGTGACCACGAACGACACGGTCAGCGAAATGCGCCCGGCGTACAGCAGCCGGCTCAACACATCTCGCCCGATCTCGTCCGTGCCCATGAGATGCTGCGGAGAAGGCTTGGCGTTGCGGTTGGTGATCTCCTGATCGCGAATCGGGTCATAGGGAGCAATCACAGGAGCCAAAGCGCTCAAAATAATCAGGAGCAAGATCATCCCCCCGCAGATCAGGGCCAGCTTGTGGCGGCGGAAGCGCCGCCAGACGATCGAGAATTGGCTCTCGGCCTTGGCCGAAAGCGTGCCTTCGAATTCGAGTTCTGCGACAGCCATGCTTGCCTCCTCAGTCCTAGTCGAAGCGGATGCGCGGGTCAACCAGCGTGTAGAGAATGTCGCCCAGCAGCGTGGCCACAACCACCAGCACCGCCGTAATCAACAACAGGGTCATCGCCACCGGCCAGTCCGATTGCACCAACGCTTCATAGTAGAGGCGGCCGATGCCGTGGTAGCTAAAGACCGTCTCCGTGATCGTCGCGCCGCCAAAGATGCTGGGCAACTGGAAGACAACGATGGTAATCAGGGGAATCAAGGCATTGCGCAGGGCGTGCTTGAACAGCACCACGCGCTCGCGCAACCCCTTTGCCCGCGCTGTGCGGACATAGTCCTGTCGCAGAACCTCCAGCATCGACGAGCGCGTGAAGCGGCTCCAGCCGGCCATGTAGAGCAGGCTCAGCACAACCATCGGCATGACAAGATGCACCGCCCGATCAACCCACCCGCCGGGCACCGCGTTCAAGAGGGCCAGCAACTGCCCCTCGGGAGCAGGTCGCACCATCACCACGCCGCCCGACGGCATGGACGGCAATCCCCAATCGCGAAACTTGTAGGAGAAAAGGAGAATCATCATCAGGCCGAACCAAAAGACCGGCATGGACGAACCGAAGAAAGTGAACGTGGTGACGATATAGTCCAGCACCGAGTACTGCTTGACAGCGGACAAAATCCCGATGGGCAGAGCAACGACAAGAGAGACAATCGTCGCCAGCGTCATCAGCAGGACCGTGTTGCCCAGGCGGCTCTTGACCAGCATGGTTACCGGCTGCCCATTGGCCAGCTTCCATGAGACACCCCAGTCCAGACGCATCATGCCGCGGTTGCTGCCGTGAAAGCCCGCATAGCGGCCCAGAATGCCGTGGTAGGGGTTGAATAGCCAGCCGACGTTGACCCACGCGCCGTCCTCTGGGTGCGGCGACGCCTCCGGAATGACAAACTCTGTGTCCGCCGTGGTATGGATGATCATCGTACCGGCAGTTCCAACACGCTCGACCTCGATGTCGGCCCCGCGGACACGGACAACGCGGGCTACCAACACGTCATCCGGGGGGGTGCCGGTTGGCTTGGCCTGGACAGAGGTGGCCTGGAAAACCCCTTCGGCGTTCGTCGCCCCGCGCACCCACAGCGGATAGGTGGGGCGGAGCAGGGCCGGGCCCGGATCGACCCAAAAGCGGACGCGGGTCTCTTCATCGACTGGGTAGCCACGCAGCGAGAGCGACATCCAGTCCGCCCCCAGCCAGTCATCACCGACCATCCAACTGATATAGCGGAGAGCGAGCGGCTTGTCGATGCCCAGATAAGCCTCCAGGCGGGCGATGTCAGCCTCGGTCACTCGTTGTCGCCGGTCGGCGCTGGCCGTGCGCAGGCCGGAAAGCGGCCCGCCGGGAGCGACGTTCAACAGCACGTAAATGGCCATTGTGGCCAGCAGAACGACCAGGATCATCTGAAAAAAACGCCGGATCAGATATGCCGTCATGCCATTCTCCCTTCACAGAAATCAGAGGGCCTCCGCGGTTCACCCGAGATGTCCGCTCCAGCGACTCATTTCCCGGCAACCTCGGAGGCCCTGATCCTATCGTCTGGCGGTGCGGCCGCCCGGCGGGCAGCCGCCCCCTGTCCAGTCAATCAGCCGCACTACTGGCTCAGATCAAAGTTCTCGATGTTCCACATCTCGCTGTTGGCGGTCGAGTCCATAATGAACCCGGTCACCTCGGGACGAGTGGCGGCGATCTTCGGGCGCAGGTAGAGCACCAGCGAGGGGATGTCCTGGCTGAAGATGGCCTGCGCCAGCTTGTGGTTCTGTTCGTACTCTGGCGTGCCAGGCAGGGACTGCAGGGCGGCCGCGCAGGCGGCGTCGAACTCGGGGTTCGAGTAGCCGAGGTTGTTCTGGCCGGCCCAGCCGTTCTCCTCGCTGGGGATCTGGTTGCTCATGTACATGCCGCAGGGCGGCTCGACGCCGGTCAGCCAGGTGAAGGAGCCCACGTCATAGTGGCGGCCGAAGAGCGGTCCCTCCGGGCCATCGGCGAACAACTCGCTGGCGGGCATGTTGTTGAGGGTGACATTGAAGCCGCACTGAGCCAACTGCTCCTGGAAGATCTGCATGTACTGGACGCGCAGCGGAGCAGTGGTGCTGCCCCAGGTGAAGGCCAGCGGGGTGCCGTCGGCAGCGATGCCACAGCCGTTGCACTCGCGGTAACCATCACCGTCGGCGTCGGTCCAGCCCATCTCCTCCAGCAGGGCCTTCGCCCCTTCCGGATCGTAGGGGAGCACTTCCAGATCCTGGTTGTACATCGGGTGCACTGGCGGGATGTAGGAAGCGGGGATGACGGAGCGGCCGTACAGCAGCTCGTCGATCACGGCCTGGCGGTCCAGGCACATGCCGATGGCACGGCGCATGCGCACGTCCTCGAAAAAGTCGGGGCGCTGCGTGGCATACTCCTCGACGGGGTTGATGCAAAAGTCGAGGTGCTCGAAGGCCGTGCCGGTGACAAAGTAGGGCGTGGCTGTGCCAGTGGCCTCCAGCTCATTGAGCAGCTCGCCCTGCTGGTCCAGGCTCAGGTCCTGGGTCAGGATATCGCAGTCACCGGCCAGCAGTGCAGCGATGGCAACGTTCGCGTCCTCGCCAATGAAGCGGAAGACGATGGTGTCGATATGGGGCAGGCCCTCGTCAGCGCGGAAATAGTAGGGGTTGCGCTCCACAGTGATGTGGTCGCCAGCCACCCACTCGACGATGTTGAAGGCGCCATAGCCCATGGGCAGGCGAGAGGACATCTCGGCGGAGACCAGGTCAGCCGCCGGGGTCGAGCCCCACAGATGGCGCGGCAGCGGCATCCAAAAGTTAGTGAAGTAGACGCTGTCGCGATAGCCGGGCAGGCCGGTCCACACGGCGGTCAGCTCATCCACCGCCACGTAGGACGCGGTGCGCTCGCCAGTGTAGCGGCTGGGGTTGGGGGTGTCGGGATCCATGTACAGCTCGAAGGAGTAGACCGAGTCATCCGCCGTGACGGGCGTGCCATCGCCCCAGGTCACGCCCTCGATCATCTTGAAGGTGACCTGCATCTGCTCCATCTGGATCGTGCCGACCTCGGGCGTCCAGGCGATGGCGCAGTCATTGGCATAGCAGCCGGCAGGGCGCAGCCAGACGGTCTCGGTGATATCGGCGGTCAGGTCCACGACGGTGTCATAAGAGTCGGTGGCATCGAGCACGCCGTTGCCGTTCTCATCGGAGCCGGCAAGGACACGGCTGCCAACGCCCACATCGACGGTGTTGATCACCGCATCGCCATCGGCTATCGAGGGCAGCTTTTCCAGGATGACGGGCTGATAGCCAAAGTTGACGTTGTCGATGGGGCCGTCGTAGATGGCGTTCTGGATATGGCTGGCGGCCAGCATCGCGCCGCCGTAGACGTACAGCGTGTCCGGCTCCTGGCCCATGCAGATCACCATCGTCTTGGGCGCAGCAGGGGTCTCAGGGGCTTCGGTCGGCGCCTCGGTCGGCGCCTCGGTCGGCGCCTCGGTCGGAGCCTCGGTCGGGGCAGCAGTCGGAGTAGGGGTCGGCTGGCAGGCCGCCAACAGGATGGCAGCAACCATCACCAGTCCCAACACCAACATCCATTTCTTGCTAGACATTGCTTCTCCTCCTAAAAAGTGAGTCTATGTTTTGTTCCAAACGAACGGATTGGAGGGTTACTCCCTCCTCATTCTTTTCTATGCGCTATCCCAGGCATCACCTCCTTCCCAAACCTCCAAAGAACCGTGTCAGGGTAAGGGTCAGCTCTCGAAACGTCACCCATTATACTCAAATAAAGGCAGAACGCAAATGCCTTGAAAGTGTCCTGCTCCAGGCATTTCCCCCTCATGTATACTCCCAACAAGCCTGCCAGGTTCAGCCACGCGTGCCGCCCAGGCGGGCATCCAGCGCAGCCGGAGACTGCGCCGAACGGACTCTGCCATTGTGCGCGGCATCCGACCGCGCACAACAACAATATAGGGCAGGCTTTACAGCCCGCCCTATATTCACGTCCGCAGCATCAACCCTGCCGGGCCGCTTCTCGCCGCTTTTCTGCCAGGCGCAGGGCCTTGCGCCGCTTGCGCCGCGAGGCGACCAACGTCGTGCCGCGCATGGTCGGGTCGAGCGCATC
>Ga0209162_1003664_pt1 | contig 12191 bp, 10 predicted proteins | sample YNPNPMetaG_FD_187121 | JGI IMG/M metagenome (GOLD analysis project Ga0209162, IMG submission 187121) | Anoxygenic and chlorotrophic microbial mat microbial communities from Yellowstone National Park, USA - YNP NP MetaG (SPAdes) (version 2) ...
GGTCTTGACAAACGATCATGTTCCTCATAGCATGTTACAGCACGCACGGGTAGCTGATGGCAAAGCGCGCATATTCGTCGCCGACCTTGTCCGCCTCAGCGGGCCCCATGGATGACGGTTACCGCTCAAACAGCGGCGTCGGGAGGTTCGAATCCTCCACCCGTGCATCACCAGGGCAGGGTAATATCCGTCGCCGACCTTGTCCGCCTCAGCGGGCCCCATGGATGACGGTTATCGCGTGGAAGCACGGGAGATATCTCCCGTCGGGGTTCGACTCCCCACCCTGCCACCAATGCGCTGGTTATGCCAGCCCTGGTCTCTGCAGCGGCGCACTGTTCTGGTGCGCCGCTGACGTTGAGGAAGAGGAATGCCGATGATCCGCCGCGTTATCCGCGCTGCGCTCCAGAAGTCCCGTGCTGGCATGATCCCAAACCGCGCTGGCGGGTTCGGGTTTGCCGTCGATCCATGGCTCCTCCTTGATCGCGTTTTGATTCAGGGGACGACCGACAATACGTATTACGCCACCGGCGCTGCCCTGACTCTCGACGCGGTACGCCGTTTGACGCCGCTGATCCAGGAAGACGGCGTGCGCGTCATTGATCGCGTGGTTGAGGTCAGTCAGTCGGGGCGCGCGCCATCGAACGACCCGGCGCTCATGGTCCTGGCGTTGACGCTGGCGGTTGGCAACCAGGCTGCGAAGGCGTATGCCGTGGAGATGACGCCGTGCGTCGCGCGCACGGGAACGCACCTGCTCACGCTGATTGACTGCGCAGTGCAGATGCGCGGATGGGGGCGCGCGCTGCGGCGGGCCGTCCAGCACTGGTTCCTCGCCGCGCCAACAGCGACCCTCGCCTACCACGCAATCAAGTATCAGCGCCGCGGGTTCTGGTCGCTGCGGCGCGCCCTGCATGTGAGTCATGCCCGCACGGATGACCCGCAGCGCAATGCGGTGCTGTACTGGATCGCGCGCGGGTGGCCCGGTATCGGTCCGGAACCGCATCCCGATCCGGTTCTGCGCAAAATCTGGGCCTTTGAGCGGCTGTGCAGCCTGGATTCGTCTCAGGCATCCCTGGCGGCGCAGATTATTGCCGACGAGCGCCTGCCGCGCGAAGCTATCCCGACCCGCTTCCTCCAGCACGCTGAGGTGTGGGCGGCATTGCTCCCGCATATGCCGCTGGGGGCGCTCCTGCGCAATCTGGCGACGCTGACGCGCCTGGGTGTGCTCGCGCCGCTCAACGACGCCACGCGCCTGGTGGCGGAGCGCCTGACCGATGTCGGTCATCTGCGCCGCGCCCGAATCCATCCATTCCACATCCTGATCGCGTCACGCACCTATGCGGCCGGGCAGAGCAGGAAGACAAAGCGGACCTGGAAACCCATCCCCGCCATCCAGCAGGCGCTCGATGAGGCGTTCGCTGCGGCGTTCCCGCTGGTTGATCCGGCAAACGTCCGGATGCTGCTGGCCGTCGATGTGTCCGGGTCGATGACAGTACCGCGACTTGCGTCGCTTGGCGGCATTACGCCGCGCGAAATTGGCGGCGTGATGGCAATGGTGACCGCGCGCACCGAGCCACACTGGCACGTCCTCTGGTTCGATACGAGGTGCGGCAATCTGCCTATCACGCCATCAATGAGTCTCACCGACGTCCAGAGCACCATCGAAAGACTTGAAGGCGGGGGCACGGATATTTCCCAGCCGCTGCTGTGGGCGACAGGCAATCGCGTACCGGCAGACGCCATCGTGATTATCACCGATAATGAGACATGGGCGAATCGCGAGCCGGTGCATGTCGTGCTGGATCGCTATCGCAACACGGTCGGCGTCAACGCGGCACTGATCATCGCGGCGACGACCGCCACGCACTACAGTGTCGCCGATCCCAATGATACCCGGTCGCTCAACATCGCAGGGTTCGATGCCCATGCCCCGCTTATCATCCGCGACTTTGCAGCCGGTGGCTTCCCGCTGCGCGATGCAGAGACCGGCGATGAAGAAGCAGTCTGGGACGCCTGAGTGCAACCCTGAAAGCTGGACAGCGTGCATGAGCGATCCATTCCATTTCCCCGACATTACCGACCGTCTCGACATCCATCCGGGTGCGTACATTTCGCCGTATGCGTATGTGCACGGAACGGTCAGCATCGGCGCCGACTCATCGGTGTGGCCGATGGTCGTTATCCGTGGCGACAACGGTGTTATTCGCATTGGAGCGCGGTGTAACATTCAGGATGGCAGTGTGTTGCATGCCGACCCCGATGCATGGTTGACGATCGGCGATGGCGTGAGCATCGGGCATGCGGCTGTGGTGCATGGGTGTACGGTCGAAGACGATGTGCTGATCGGCATTGGCGCTGTGGTGCTGAACCATGCGCGGATCGGCGCGGGCAGCCTGATCGCGGCGCGCGCGCTGGTGACTGAGGGCATGGTTGTGCCGCCGGGATCGCTGGTGATCGGCATCCCTGGGGTGGTTCGACCGCTCGGTGAAGGGCGACTCGAACGGATTCGCCGCACAGCGCAGCGCTATGTGGCGCTGAAAGAGCGTTATCGCTCTTCGGGTGGGTGATCCGAACGCCGATCCGCCGCGATTTCGTCAGGTTGCGGGTTGACAACCGGACGGGCGCCCTGATCGAGCGCGTCCTGGAGTGGCATAACCGTGGTATCGTCGGTGGACGAAGGAGTGGTTGCGACGCTTTCCTGAGGCGCGCCTCCCGGCGCGGCGAGCGCCGGTGATCGGTCGGACGGCGATGGAACAGGTGGAGGTGATACCGTCACGCTGCTCGACGCCGTTGCTGGTTCGGACGAAGGTGCTGCCGCCCTATCCCTTTCCATTCGCAATGCTGGTTCTGCTGTGGCGGGATGCTGCTCCACAGATGCTGGCATATCGGCGGGGGCCGGCTTTGCCCGTTCCACCTGAATGGGCAGTTGAGCGTTTGCCGGGATGGTCCGTTCAGGCGGAGGGAGTGGTTGTCCGGGGGGTGCCTGGGAGGAGGCTGAGGCTGGTGTTGCAGACTGCGGTTCCTGCAAATCGCGCTGCACCAGTCGCCCGACGAGCGGGTAGGCGAAACGTTCGCCGCGATAGACCTGATACGCGCCGTAGATGGCGTACAGTGTAGCGGCGAACCCGTACCCGATTGGCAGGATCAACCCGAACAACGCAATCCAGAACGTGTCCGGCAGGGTGCCGTCACGGTAGAGATCCGGTCGCAACGCCGCAGGCAACAGTGACAACAGCAAACACCCCGACCACAACAGCATCAGTATGACAACACCCAGAAGCGTGCCGATCTGATAAACGAGCGCCTGCACGATATGCGCCCGCACGAAGCGCGACCGCCTGCGTTGGGTCGTCCAGAGCAGAACCGCCAGGATCAAACCTGTCAATCCTGCAACATTGGCAACGATGCTGGCGTGCGCCATTGCCGCAGTCAATCGCTCATCTTCATCAGGTGGAGCCATCGGTCGAAACACTCATCGTTCATTTATGCATTGTACTGGCGATTATAGCACACGCTGCCTGTGCTACAATAATTGTATACACCCGCCCGACAGGATCAATCACCTATGCAGTTTGCAACCATCGACGATTTACAGCAGGCGCTTGCCGCGCACGACTACATTGCAGACCGACCGCTGGCAACGGCGATCTTTCTGGCGCTCAAATTGCAGAAACCGTTGCTGCTCGAAGGCGAAGCAGGGGTCGGGAAGACCGAAATTGCCAAAACACTGGCGCGTATGCAGGATCGTCACCTGATCCGCCTGCAATGCTACGAAGGGCTCGACGTCAACACCACCATATACGAGTGGAACTACACCCGGCAGATGTTGCAGATCCGCCTGATCGAGGCGCTTGGCGGCGGCGATGCGCATGCGGCGATCAATGAAATCTTCAGCCCGGAGTTTCTGATCAAGCGTCCGCTGTTGCAAGCCATCGAGGAGAGTTGGGAACGACCGCCGGTGCTGTTGATCGACGAGATCGACCGCGCCGATGAGGAGTTTGAAGCGTTCCTGCTCGAACTTCTCTCTGACTGGCAGATCAGCATCCCCGAGATCGGAACCATCCGCGCCAGTCAGCCGCCGACGGTCATTATCACCAGCAACCGCACACGCGAAATCCACGATGCGCTGAAGCGGCGTTGCCTGTTTTACTGGATCGATTATCCGTCGCTCGACAAAGAACTGCGAATCGTGAATGCCAGAGTTCCCGGCGCTTCCGAGCGTCTGTCGCGCCAGGTCGTGGCATTCGTCCACGAGTTGCGCAAACTCGATCTCTTCAAACTCCCCGGCGTTGCTGAGACCCTTGACTGGGCAACGGCGCTCACGGCGCTCGATGCGCGCGAACTCACCCCTGAAATGGTGGAGGATACGCTGGGCGCCATTCTGAAGTATCAGGACGATATTGCGCAGGTGCGTGGGCAGGGGGTGCGTTCGTTGCTGGAGAAGGTGGGTGTGTAGGCGCCAGGAATTCGCGTTGCTGCTATGGACGAGTTCGAACCATTGATTCCCCACGGGAACCTGATGACGCACGTGGTTGCGTTCGTTCACCTGCTGCGCAGCACCGGCATCAAAGTCAGCAGCGAACAGACAATCGATCTGGCGCGCGCGCTGGAGCACGTGCCGATTGTGGCGCGCGGGGATTTTCGCGCAGCTGCGCGCTGTACGTTGATCTGCCGACGCGAAGACCTGCCGGTGTTCGATGCCGCGTTCGATTTCTACTGGCGCACGCAGTCAGGATTTGATCCGTTGATGCTGGCGATCCCGGTGGTCAAGATGCCGCCGAAACCGTTGCGTCTGCCGCGCCGACCACGCAGCCAGGGCGACGGACACAATGAGCCGGATCGTCATGAAGAACAGCAGGAAGAAAAGGTCGGCTTTACGCTCACCTTTACGGCGGCTGAGACGTTACGCACCAAAGACTTCGGCAATTTCAGTTACGAAGAGGTGCAGGCGTGCAAAGAGTTGCTACGCACGCTCGACTGGCGCATCGAGCCGCGTCGCACCCGTCGTCGTCGCCCGGCAGTGCGCGCTGGCGAGATCGATATGCGCCGCATCCTGCGCCGCAACCTGCGCCACGGCGGCGACCCGATCGAGTTGACCTTCCGCGAGCCGCGCTATCGGCAGCGTCCGCTCGTTGTGCTGTGCGATATTAGCGGTTCGATGGATCGCTACAGTCGTATCCTGCTTCAATTCGTGCATACTATCTCGAACGGCTTGCGTGATGTCGAAGCGTTCGTATTCGGCACGCGCCTGACGCGCATTACCCGTCTGTTGCGTGAACGCGACATCGATGAAGCCATCGCAGCCGTCAGCAAACATGTGGTGGACTGGTCAGGCGGGACGCGGATTGGCGAGGCGGTCAGGCACTTCAACTACTACTGGTCGCGCCGGGTGCTGGGGCGCGGTCCGGTGGTGTTGCTCATCAGCGACGGATGGGATCGCGGCGATCCGCAGTTGCTGGGACGCGAAATGGCGCGGCTGCAACGTTCGTGCCACCGCCTGATCTGGTTGAATCCATTGCTGGGAAACCCGCGCTACCAACCGCTCACGCAGGGGATGCAGGCGGCGCTGCCATTCGTCGATGACTTTTTGCCGGTGCACAACCTGGTAAGCCTGGAGCAACTCGGCGCTAAACTGGCGATGCTTGGCGCGCGCCGCCCTGAGCGACGACAGCGGGTTGGAACCTAGCGATTTGATTGGTTCAGCAACTGCTCCAGGCTGGCAAGCGTCTGGCGCAGTTCACGCGGACCGGGGTGTGGCGTATTCGCGCGATGCGCGACGGCTGTCAGGCGTCTGGCAGCCTGTTGCGGCTGAAGCGTAATGCCGTGCCGCGCGAAGATATTGCGATAACTCTCGTACCGGTCGCTCAGGAAGCGCGCTACCGTCTCGAAACCGTGCCGTGCAACTTCGGTGCGACTGGAGTAGCGCATCGGCATTTCGGAGAACATACGAACGTCGTCGCGTGCCGGTTCGATCAGAATAATATCGACATCGGGATGCCGGCGGTGGATCTGCTTCAGGTGGTAATGCAGCGCCGAGTGGAAGAGGGTGCGGAAGACCTGGTTGGCAATGCCGGGCGCCCCCATATCGCGAATGTGCAACTTCTCCTCATCCGCCTCATCTAAATCGTAGGGCACAAGCGGATTGACGCAGACGATCAGGCGCGCTCCGTGTTCGATCGCCAGATCGAGGCTGGCGTTGCCGCGCACGCCACCATCGATGTAATCGCGCCCGTCGATCCGCACCGGACGGTAGACCAGCGGCATTGCCGAAGACGCAGCCACAGCACGTGAAATCGGCACCGTATCATACGGTGGTGTACCGAATACCACGCGCGCACCGGTATCGAGATCGGTCGCAATGATCACCAGTTCACGCGAGAGGGCGCGGAAATCGTTGGTGAGACCGGGGCGGGAGAGCACGGCGCTGAGGTAGCGATCAAGCGAACTGATATCGTACAGTCCGCCGGGGAGCGCCAGCGCAAACGATTCGATCAGGTCGAGCAGCGAGAGATGCTTCCGCGAAAAGATAAGCGCCTGCACCGCGCGCAGCATCGCCTGCGGCAGATGCATCCCCTGCGTCAGAATGTCGCGCCCATTGAGGGTGAACAGATCGCCGGTATCGAGTGGTGCAATACCATCGAGCGGCACTTCGAGGTGCCGCATCAGTTCATGCGGCGTCAGTCCATTCGCCAGACAGGCGGCGACCAGTGCTCCGGCACTGGTGCCGATAAAAACATCGAAGTCGTTGACGCTGAAGTGATGGAGAAGATCATCGAGCGCGCGCAGTGCGCCGATTTCGTATGCCGCACCTGTCACTCCGCCGCCCGCCAGTACCAACGCCGTTTTGCTCCGCTGCGCTTTGACACCCCTGTCGCTCATATGTACTCCTCTACATGCGGCGGCAACGACCGCGTGGTAATTTACATGGACCAGTCCTGGTAATCGGCGTCCATCCGAAAACTACCTGCCCTCCCTGCCGGTTGCAGAGCCTGTGACAAGCGGATGTCGGATAGAACGCTTACTGCTTCCGTTGTGCCAGGAGTTGCTCAACGAGTCGGGTCAGTTCATCGACCTGTTCGTGAAGCCGATCAATGTCACTCTTGCTGGGGAGATCGGGCGTCGTTGTCGACTGGTTTTCATCCACCAGCAGTGTGCGTAATCGCTGAACCTCTTGATCGTTGAGTTTGCCCGTGTCGCGGAGATGCGCCAGACGGCGTTCGATCTCGGCATTGACGAATCCGGCGCCTCCGAATACCCCCAGGAGCGAGCGTTGCAGCCCGCTCAACGTCCCTTCGCCAGCGCGGATCAGGCTGGTCAGCAACGATGTTGGCAATCGCCCCTGATCGCCGCGTGTCTGGAGTGCAACCTGCGCCAGGATTTGCGCAGTAATATCTTCGCCGGTTTCATTGTCCACCACCCGTACCTGCTCGCCTGCCTGAACCAGTGCAGCAATACCTTCGAGGGTAATGTACTGTTTGCGATCGATGTGGTACAGTTTGCGATTGGCGTACTTTTTGATGGTTTGCATGCATGCTCTCCAGATCACACATATCTATTATAACACACTGCGTCAGGGCATCGTGTCAACCCCTCAACGGCGCCGCCACACGTTTGATGATGACCAGGGTGACATCGTCGTAGAGCGCTCCCTCGGCATGGCGACCGAGAGCGTCATTAATGGCGTCAAGGATGGCAGTGGCGCTGCCGGTGCGCACGGCGGCGACCGTCTCAATCAGACGCTCGACGCCGAAAGGTTCTTCGGCGGCATTGATCGCTTCAGTGACGCCATCGGTATAACATACCAGCACGTCGCCATCGCTCATCGACACGTCATCTTCGGTCAATGCAACTTCTTCGAGCACGCCAAGCGCAATCCCCGGCGTCTGCAAGGGGATGACGTCGCCATCGGCGCGGAACAGCAGCGGCGGGTTGTGCCCGGCGCAACAGTAGCGCAGGCGTCCAGTATGCGGTTCGAGTACGCCGTAGAAAACCGTCACAAACATGCCAGCTTCGGTGTCGCGCGTGATCCAGCGATTGGCGCGGGTAAGCGCTGCGGCGGGCGGCGATCCATCGAGTGCTGCGGCGCGCACCAGGCTGCGCGCCAGTGCCATGAACAACGCCGCTGGCACGCCTTTATCGCTGACATCAGCGATCACAAAACCGAGCGGTTGACAGACGGCGCCGTTGTGATCCGGCGTGGTGCGGATGCCGGACCGACCGCCGCCATCGGATGGTTCTTGTGGGGGTGGAAGGTACCAGTAATCGAAAAAATCACCGCCAACCATCCGCGCCGAGCGCCAGTCGGCAGCTGTTTCCCAACCGGGCAGGTTGGGCGCGCGCGACGGCAGCAGGGTGCGCTGAATATCGCGGGCAACGCGCAGTTCTTCTTCCAGCCGCGCCGCCTGTGCTGCCTCCTGCGCCAGCAGTGCGCTTTCGAGCGCTCCGGCGATCTGTGAGGCAAACCCATTTGCCAGGATCAGGTCGCGCGCGGTGAAACGATGTTCTGCCGGTCCGTAGTCGATCACCAGCACCCCCAGGGCAGCGCCGCGCGTCCAGAGCGGCGTCGCCAGCAGCGACGCACTGCCGAAACGTTCGATAATCGGCGCGCAGAGATGCCCATGCCCCCTGGCAGAGTCGAGCGCCAGCGGCGCAACCGTGCGCACCACTTCCGCCAGCAGCGGTGCATCCCGTTCGGCAATCGGGCATCCGACGAATGTCGCGCGATCGGCAGGACTCAAGCCATACGCGGCAAGTGGCGTAAACGAAGCCGCCTGTCGGTCCCAGATCAGGCAGGTGCAGCGGGCGCATCCGAGGAGCAGCGGCGGCAGGCGCACCACTGCTGGCAGCAGCACATCGAGCGATGTTGCGCGTGACAGGTTTTCGGCAACCTGCAACAACGCATTCAGTGTCCAGGCTTCTTCGCGCTGCGCCTGGAATGCGCGCGCGCGTTCCACCGCAACCGCAACCTGATCCGCCAGCGTTCGGGTGACGAACAGGTCGCTGCGCTGGAAGCGCCCTGCGTCGGTGCTTTGAATGTCGAGCACGCCAATGACCTTTTCGGCATAGCGCAGCGGCACCGCAAGCTCAGCGCGGGTGCTTGAGTCGTCGCTGATGTAACGTGGATCGGTGCGCACATCATTCACCAGAGCCGGTTGACCGGTCAACGCCACACTGCCAACGATGCCCTCGCCCGGTTGCAGCACCATCCGCCGCAGGCGTTCGAGCGACTGTCCCTCAACAGTGCTGGCGCTGAAGTGCAGCCGTCCATCTTCACCGATAAGGAAAATGTGAACCGTATGATACCCGAAGCGCTCACGGATCAGGCGAACGACGGAGGAGAGGAGTTGGTCCAGTTCGAGAATCGCAGTGATGCGCTCACTGACGTCCTGGATCGCCTGGAGTTGCACCGCACGTTCGTTGGCGGCGGCAAAGGCGCGCGCCTTTGAAATTGCGACTGCCGCCTGATCCGCCAGCAGCGACAGCATGCGCAGATCATCGGCATCGAAAGCGTAGGGCTGGTAACTCTGGATCGAGATCGTCCCGATCACCCTGCCGCCATCGAGCAACGGCACATAGATGCCGGAGCGCGGCGGTCGTTCACTCTGATAGCGTGGACGCGCTGGCAAGCGATCCATCTCGGTGGCGAAGTCCTCCACCAGCAACGAGCGCCCGGTCTGGCGCATCCAGCCGACCAGTCCATCGCCGCTCGGCAGATCGACCGTGAGCGGCGGCAGGCGCACCCGATCCTGAACGCGCACGACCAGCGTATAACGGTCGCTCTCCGGGTCGAACAGCCCCAGGTGAAACGAAGACGTATCGACGACTTTGCTGGCGGCGCGGTAGATCAATTCGCTCAGCGCATCGACATCGAGTTCAGCGCGGATAATCTCGCGGCTGGCTTCGTTCAGCAACCCTAACTCGCGGATGGAAGCGCCCTGGTTGCGCAGGTTCATCGCCGCCTGGCGCACGGCAAGGCTGGCGGCAAACAACCCGGCAGCGGCAAACACGAAGTAGCCGATCCCCAGGCGGGTGTAAATGGCGGCAAAGAGCGCCGCCAGCGGTAATGGCGCAATTTCGGCTGCCAGGACGGGCATCCAGGACGACTGCCACCACGTCAGGACGCCGGTCGAGCCGCCCTGAATGTACTCGCGGACGGCGCGATTCAGTTGAATGAGCGTTGGATAGCACAGGATCAGCGCCATGAGCGACAGCGCCTCGCCAGGCGTATCATCGGCAAGGAGGCGCGCCAGCGCTCCGCCCGTCAGCACTGCGCCGGCGCGCACGCCGCTGCGCAGGAGCGGACGCGCCGCCAGCAGGTAGAAGGTGCGTGGGCGGCGATAGATCAACGGCAACAACACGCCGAAGATCAAACCTGCCGCCGCAGCGACCAGCGCGCCATCGGCAGGACCAAGCGCCAGCGCCGCAGCCAGAATGACAATGCCGGTCAGACTATGTGGATCGGCTGGTGGAACACGGAAGGCTGCCGCTTCGATCAGCAATGCCAGAACGATGAACAACGCAAGCACACCCCAGGGTGCAACACCGGGGTTGCTGAGGATGAGCGCAGTCCAGCCGGCTACGCCCACGACCAGACAGTAAAGAATGAGCTGCCGCTCACGATTCACGCGTGTTCCTGACCGAATGCCGCCAGCGCTTCGGCGCGCGAAGAATGAATGGCAAACACCTGGGTAAAACCGGTCAATTCAAACACTTCGCGCACCTGTGGGCGCAAATTACAGAGGCGCAGTTCGCCGTTACGCTCCAACAGATCCTTGCGCGCCAGCAGGAGTGAACGCAGCGCCGTGCTGCTGAGGAATGTGACATTGTCGAAATCGAGCAAAACATACATTACACCTGTGGCGATCGCCTGATGCACCGGTGCAAGCGCCGATGCCGCACCGACCGCATCGAGCCGACCGCTCAGGCGAAACTCACACACCTTGACACGCGGTTGAATGTACTTCACCATGGTCAGGAGGTTCCCGTTGTTATCGTCGAAGTCGAATCGCACCTGATCCATCAACTGATTCATCAGGTACAGCCCCAGACCTCCTGGCTGACGTTCCTCCAGCGGCGATGACACGTCGGGCGGCGGAACATCATCCGGGTTGAAACGCCGTCCGTAGTCGCGCAGCGTTATCACCAGGCGATTGTCCTCGATCCGCCAGGTCAGTTCGATGATTCCCGGATTATCGGGGGCATAGCCGTGCTGAATGATGTTCGTCGCCGCCTCATCCACCGCCAGTTCGACCTGCCAGGCAGTATGATCGTCGAGACCGGCGCGCTGAGACGCCTGGTTGACAAAAGCGCTGATCTGCGCCAGGGATTCGAGGGTAGCCGGGACTGTCAGAGATTCCATGAGCATCGCCGGTCATCAGGCGTTACGCGCGACCGATGCGCGTCAAACGGGCGCCACAGCAGGATCGGGCGACAGCAGCGCCGTTCTGCCCCTGCTGCCGCCGGACGTATGTTCAGAAGGAGCCGACCGCTTCGACGGTGTCGGGATAGATCTCGAACAGCGAGGTAAAGCCGGTCAGATCGAAGACTTCCTTAATCCGTGGCGGCAGGTTGGCAATTCGCACATCCCCCCCTTCCAGGTCGGTCAGTTTCCAGTCGCGCGCGCGCTTGCGCGCCTCGATCAACACGCGCAGACCGGGACTGGCCACATACTCAAGCCCTGCCAGATCGAGCACGATTCGATAGCGATTCCGGTCGAACAGTTCGTCGAACTTCTGCTTGAGTTGCGGCGCGTTCATCGCATCGAGTCGCCCCTTAATCGTCAGCAGATCGACCCGGTTGAGCTGTTTGTGCGTGATCTCCATGACCCGCCCTCCTTCGCGCGTTTGCACTGTTGAACACAAGGCGCCACTGACAGGAAACAGTACCGATTATAGCACAGGCCTGGAAAATGACAGCGCCCAATCTTGACGATCGGGATGCATTCTTTCGGGGCAACCCATCGTTCTGGAACGTTCATGGCGCTCAGCAGTGCGCGTCCCCACACGGCATGCAGCAGGATGGGCGCTGCGGCAAAGTACATGAGGATGCCCGCGCAGTGCTAAGATGTTCCGGCATCGCTGGAACGGTGCGCGTCTCCGCTTCGCCTGGGTATGCGGGCAAGACGCCCGCATGCAGCGATGTGACTCGTCACAGGAGCGAAGGGTGTCTGCGACCGGGATACCCTTCGCTCCGTG
>Ga0209162_1003669_pt1 | contig 12162 bp, 9 predicted proteins | sample YNPNPMetaG_FD_187121 | JGI IMG/M metagenome (GOLD analysis project Ga0209162, IMG submission 187121) | Anoxygenic and chlorotrophic microbial mat microbial communities from Yellowstone National Park, USA - YNP NP MetaG (SPAdes) (version 2) ...
GGGTTGTTAGTAATAATTTGAGTAACGGCTTTTAACAATTCCGGCAGATCTTCGGAAATTGGCAAATAGTCGCAGTTCAGATTAATAAACAAAGGTGCATAAATCTCGGAGGTTAATACCAGAATGCTGGGTTTGGTGGATAAAGAACCCGGTGTGGTTGTAGTTTCCGGAAGTTGCCACTCTGTTGAACCCAGTTGAGTATTGAGAATATCCTGATTTAAGATGGCTAAGACTTTGATTCCGTAAAACAAAGCAAAATCTTCTAAATCTGTAGTCAACTCGCCTTCTTTCAGAATTTCCGGAATTAGTTCAGTTGTAAATTGTTTTTCTTGCCAATTTAGTAGAGTTTGCTGAAAAGCGGTTTTGGGGTTCAGTTTGGTTTTTTCTGTAGGTATTGTAGCGCTAACCAAGTTGGTCCAAAACTGGGTAGCAAAAGCCAAAGATTCCTGTTGCAATAATTGGCCGTAACTATAACTAAACAAATCTTTAAGCTTTCTAATTAGGTCGTTTAACGACAAATGGTAAAGTGAATTTAGTTCTAGTTTGGATGTACCTGCCAGTTCCAGGTGCAGCAATTGTTCCTTGGTTAAAGGAAAACTCAGAGAATTGAGAAGCTTGTTGTAATAGTATAATTGTCCTAGCAGCATGGTGAACTGTGACTAGTTAGGTAATTTTAGGCAATTTTTGAATTAAAAGTTGAGTAACTAATTTTGGTTTAAGTATGTCCAAGTCAAAAACATAATCTTTAAATTCGGTAACTACTCGAAGTTTGCCAGTTCCAGGAACTTCTTGAAAATCAAGATCGGGCAACAAACTGCGCATATCACTGCTGGCTTCTACTCTGGCCTCTGGTACTTGATTAAGTAAATCTTTAATGAATTTGGCTAAATGTCCTTGAGTCAAAAAATTTTCAATTGCTTGCTTGGCTGACCCAATTAAACTACTAGCAATTTCTAGCTCTTGTTGTCTAAGAATAGTTAGTTCTTGCTTGATAGTTTCAAACAATTTCACCTGCAACAATTTTTGCTTCTGTTTCTCTTTTTGTAATTGGATTTGTTGATTAAAGAATTGTTCTTTAGTGGCTAGTTCTTGTTCTAGTAATTGTAATTGTTGAGATAAACGTTCTATTTCTTCTAAAAGTTGATTAATTTTAACCAAATCTTGAAAACTGATTTCAGTCATAAGTATAAATTATTGCAAATAGGGATTAAGACCAACTAACAAAATCAACAAAGAGACAACTAATCCAAACACAGCAAAACTTTCGGCTAAAGCTGCTAACACAATAGCCTGAGTAAAGTTTTCGGGTTTTTCTGCTAAAATCTTGATTCCAGAAGCGGCAATATTTCCCTGAGCAAAACCAGAGGCAAGACAAGTTAAACCAACTGGTAAAGCTGATAAACATAAAGCTAAGCCAAGATTGGTATCTAAAGGTTTAGCTCCTTCTCCAAGTAGGCCAGTTTGGATAAGAATTAAAAGTCCATACAACATTCCAAACAAAGAATAGGTAGAAGGTAGAGCTGAAAGAATTAAAGCCTGGGCAAATTTTTGCGGTTCTTTGGATAGTAAGCCAGCACTTAAAGAGGCCACTTTAGTTATTCCAAGAGAAGAACCAATACCACCTAAACCTGCAGAAATACCGACACCTAATAAAGCTAAAGCAACTGAGAGTTCCATAAGCCAAAAATTTAATTATTAAAATTTAACTTAAGATAAAAAGTGTTTTTTTGTAAAGGTTGAATTTGTCGAGCGGTACCCTTAAAGAACTTAGGATAAAGTTCCACATAGTTTAAACGTAATGGGTTAATATAGGCACTAAACAGGGCAATCACTAGATTAAATAAATGTCCACAAACTAAAAAGATAATCAAAAATATAGTACCTAAAATTGGATTGCCAATAGCTTGGTATAATAGCCAACCAATTTGGTTGATTACGTCAGCGATAATACCGCTAGACAAACCGACGGCCACCAATCTTGTGAACGATAAAATATCTGATCCAAAAGGAATCAGTTCATAGAGACTACCTAAACCGTGGCTAATTTTAGCCAGTAAATTCTTACCTTGGTTAAAGATAAACAAGCCTATAGTAAATAAAGACATAATGATTAAAGTCAGTTGTGTAGACATACTGGCAGATACTGCAGTATAGATGTATAAAAATAAGGAAACCAAAAAACCAACCCAAGAAATGTCAAATAATGAACCCAACCAATCTCCTGCTTTTTTGTGATTGTTAATTTTAATTAGATAACTAACAAAAATGGAAATTAAACCAATTAATAAAGAAAAACCAAGCATAGCTGTAATAGGGTGGAGGTTGCCAGCATCAATTAGCCACTGATTGACGACTGGATTTTTGGTCAAATTTAATTCTGGATGTTCTTTTACAGGGTTTAAGGATAGGGGGTCTATAATTTGCAAGTTAGCCAACAATTTTCCTACAGGAGTTTTTTTAAACAGGTTACCAGCCCAAGAGTTAATTAAAGCACCGTAGATTACGGAGACCACGCCAGACCAAAAGAAAATTGTCAAAGTTGGCTTAAATTTTGGTTTTGGCTTACGGAAAAATAAAATAAACCCAGTCACCAAAGCAATAATTAAACCGTACAAAGCATCTGACAAACAAAAGGCGAAAAACAAACTGAACAAAACTGCGGTGATTAAAGTAGGGTCAGTTTCTTTTTGTGACAGAGTGCCAATGGCTTGACCGATAGTTTGAAAACTGGCTAAGTCTCCCTGGTTTTGCCAATTAACAATTTCTACCGGCCAGTTAGTTTCTTGGACCAAGACTTGGTCTTGTTTTTGAATTAAGTTCTTCAGTTTGGCTTCTTGAGCTGCTGGTAAGGCGATAAATAGAAAACCAACTTTTGAATTTTCAGTAATCTCAAACACTTGGCTTTGAACCTGGGTAACCAAATTTTCTAAATGTAAATATTCGTGAGCCAAAGCTATGTTTTTCAACAATCCAGAAGATAATTCTAATTCATCTGGATGGCAAAAATGTTTATCTATTAACTCCATTTTGAGGTTAGCTAACTTTTCTTGAAGAAATTGGATAAATTCAATTATAGGACGTTTTTGAAAAGTCTCTAAATTAGTTTTCACAAAGTCTGGTAAATCCTGATTAAACTGGTCTAAGTTTTGGTCGATAAGCAAATTAGTTACTGGTAATTTAGAGGTGCTAACTAAATTTTTCAACTTTTGGGCTAATTCTTGTAATTGATAATATTCATCTAACAACATAGCTATCGGTAAAACTTCTGGTAACTCAAATTCCATTTGCATTACTTCCTTAAAATTAGCAGTGACTCTATTGTCAGTCAGGTTGTTCAAGAAGCCTTTTGGTTGAAATCTAGCTAATAATCTTTCTAAAATGGGTAGGTAGTTAGTAAAAGATTCTTTAGTGGTACTAAGAAAACGTACATTTTTCCATTCATTTCCAAGCTTCACAGGTGATAAAGCTTCAAATTCAAGATCGTTAAAAACTAAGCTGCGCAAGCAAGATTCGACTTGGCCTTTAGGAATGGTTAGTAAAAAAACTTTAACTGGCTGAACAGGCATAAATAGTAAATAGGTTAGTTTAGTTTGAACAAAGCTTGCAAAGCCACTTGCAAATCTTCTACCGAGATATTCGGATGGTCGGTCTGAACTACTGGCAAAGTTAGCCCTAGTCCGTGCACCGAAATATTGGAGATTTCTTTAGCTACTTCTTTTTCCAAAAAACCACTTCTAAATTTGAATTCCTTCTCAATTTCAAGAATTTTAGAACGCAAAGTTTCGACCTGTTGTTTTAGTAATTGAAGGCGAATTTCTAACTGGCGGATATATTCTGGCAAATTGTTAACAGACATAGTAAATTAGCTAAAAATTTTGATTAAAGTAGCTTTTTCTAAGTTTTGTTTTTCGTTTAGGGAAGTGGTAATAAATTTTTCATCGGATTTTAAATTTTCCAAACGAGTTTCCAAATTGGAAATTTGTCGGTTGGTTTTTTCAATTTCTTTAGCAATCCGAGTACAATTCAGTTTTAACTGAGCAATTTCTAAAATTAACGGAAAAAAATTGGCAAAACCAGTCAAGGAGGTTTGGATATCAAGCTTTAAAGTGGGTCTAACAGGGATAGCTAAGTCTAAATTTATCTGGCTTAAATAAACTCCAAAAGTACGTTTACGTTTAACCGTTAAGTGCATGGTCTGTTGGGGTGTTAGTGAATTAGTCAAATCTAATAAGCTGGTAAATATAGTACTACGTTTGTAGTAATCGATAACTTTTTGTAAATCTTGCGAAAGTTGCTGTTCTAGTTGTTTGCCCCTTTTAGCTTGTTGAAAAAACAGAATCACCAAGCTAGTCCTTTTTTCTCGAAGAAGTTTTAAGCCGTTAGCAATCAATTTTTTCTGCTTTTTTACTAAAAGTAAATTTTGTTTATTGGGGGCCAACATAGCTATTAGATTAGTTTAATTTTCTGACTATACTTTTGAATTAGTGGATCTTTTAGTTTCTTTAATTCTTCTCTAGGCAAGATGGAAAACAGCTCCCAAGCAATCTCTAAAGTTTCTAAAATGCTACGATTAGTTTTACCTTGATTGAGAAATTCTTGATAGTAACGTCGGTTAAACTCTAGGTATTTTCTACCGGTTTCAGATAGCGAGTCTTTACCTAAAACTATAGCTAATTCTTCCTGACGAATACTTTCGGCCAAAGCGGCAAACATTTGGTCAGCTACACTAGGATGATCATCTCGAGTTTTGCCTTCTCCTTGACCTTTATCTTTCAGCCTAGATAGCGAACCCAAAATGTTAATTGGTGGATAAATTCCTTGTTTGTGTAGATTACGGTCCAAAACAATTTGTCCTTCGGTAATGTAACCGGTCAAATCTGGTACAGGATGAGTTTTGTCGTCGTTAGGCATGGTCAAAATAGGTATTTGAGTAATACTTCCAGCACATCCTTCTACTACTCCAGCTCTTTCCAAAAGTGTAGCTAAATCAGTGTACAAGTAACCCGGATAACCAGCCCTACCGGGAATTTCCTTCTTGGCAGCTGAGATTTCTCTCATGGCGTTGGCATAGTTGGTCAGATCAAACAACAAAGTTAACACCGAAAAACCAAGATCGTAAGCCAGATACTCTGACACAGTCAAAGCCAAACGGGGAGTTAACAATCTTTCGACCACTGGGTCTGACGACAAGTTAATAAACATCACGCTTCTGGCCAAAGCTCCGCTTTTTTCTAGCTCTCCTCTTAAATATTGATATTGATCGTAAGTAATGCCCATGCCGGCTACCACTACTACAAATTTATCTTCAAGATTGTTGGTTTTGGCTTGAGTGGCAATTTGAGCCAAGATTTCTAGATCTGGTAAACCAGATCCGGAAAAAATTGGAATTTTTTGACCTTTAACAATGGTGGCTGTTAAATCGATGGCAGAGATACCAGTTTGAATAAAATCCCTAGTTTCGGCCCTGCGGTAAGGGTTGATGGCTGCTCCGTTGATGTCTCTATATTTAAATGGCAAAACTCCATTGGGTAAATGGCGAAAATTCACATCTACTTCTTGGCCTGCGATTGGTCCAAGGTTGTCAATTGGTTCTCCGTAACCATTGAAAACACGACCAAGCAAAGTAGGTGACAGAGCAAACTTTTTGGTTTCTCCAAGAAAAATAGCTTGGGCGCCTTTGGTTTCAAACCCAGCTGGATTGCTAAAAATTTGTACGATGGCTAAGTCCTTATCTAAAGCAATGACTTGACCTTGATAATGAGTACCAGTAGGGCCAATGATGGTTACCATTTCTTGGTAGCCAACTTGTTCCACACGTTTTACAAACACCAGCTGGCCTTCAGCGGATTGAACGGTTTTGTAGGCAATCATAAACTATGATTAGTTGTGTAGATCAATACCAGTCAGCTACAGCATAAATCTAAAAACTAGTCAAGTAAAATTTTTGAAAAAACTGAAAACCAATAATTTTGAGACAGTTAAGTTAGTTTAAAAAATACAAAAAACTTCGACTAACAAATTTTAGCTTTGTGGTTTCGACTTTTAGAGTTAGGATAATGATTAAAATAGGTAAGTTTCAAAAAATAAATTATCCTAGTGATCTTTTATTTTTTCAGTCCAAAATACTCTGTTGTATAAAATTGAATTTTCTTAACTTTTAATAATATTTGTTAAAATAGTTAGTATCCAATATTAAAACTTTTAAGACTAAGTATATGTCTGGTAGGGATTCAAAAGTAGGTCCGTCTAATCCTGGAAGGGGAGTTGAGAGAGGTGGAAGGAGAGTTGGGGAGGAAAGGAAGTTAGTAGGCGATCTTTTTTAAAATTAGCAGGAATAGGGCTAGGAGCAGTAGGAATAGAAGGAATAGAAGGAATAGGAGGATTAGGACTAGCAGAGCATAATGCACGTAAAAAACATGAAGCTGATACTGCTGAATTGTTGAGAGGCGCAGATTTTGTTAAAGAAATTAGAGAAATACAGATTTGTGTGGACAACACTTCCATGTTTGAAAACGCTCCATTATTAAAAAGTCTGATAGAGAGTTTAGAACCAATGATCTCTATTTTATCAGATGAAATGGCTCAAAGAATAGGACGTATAGTATTAGTGATTGTTAGAGATAATTCACAAAGACTCGTGTCTTTTAAGAGTGAGAGCTACGTGGATATAGGAATACGATTAGCAATGTATGCGTCACCGGAAATTGAAGAAGACATTATATTATCGCAAATGGATTCACCGGAAACAAAAGGTAGGCTAGAAGGAGAATTTTTTGTTGGAGCTGTACGTTTACTTGTTTTCGGAGACCCGAATCAATTTTCAAAGTCGTCTAGAGAAGATAAATTGAATAAGTGTCAAAATTCTGCAGATATAGAAAAATTTATTGAATCTTATACTGATTTGATTGATAAACAATCTTTAAAAGAGTGGCTTCAAATAAGTGAAGAAAATGGTGGTTATTTCAGAGGTGGTTATGTAACCACTAGGCCATTTGATGCTTTTGGAGCCGGCATGCTAAACAGCATAAATTTTGGTTATGACAGTGATCCTAAATATAGGAAAGGACAGTTAAATCTTGCCGAAGATATAGCTTGCGTATTTGGGCAAATACTTCGTTCGCTTTATGCAGTTGAGTATTCAGAAAATCCTCAAGAAGCGATTGAAACAGTGATTAATGATTTACTAAACAAGACTCCAGGTGAAATTGGTTTGTATAAAAAATATCGAATTGCTTGTGAAAGCTTGATCAATTGGTATCAAGATGGTTTAGAACGTCAAATTTTAACAGGGTTTATTCAAGCAATCGATGCTGCTATAAAAAATGCTGAAGAAAATACTAATGGTCAGAGTACTTAAACAATCAAGGATGCTATAAAAAAACTGAAGGAACTACTAATGGTCAAAGAGGATCTGTTGAGAGGCTTATGAAACAGCTTGCTAAAATTAGAGAATCAGTAAGAAAAGGTCCGTCTTAGTGGTTTTACTGTGAAATCAATTTGCGTTATTTTCAACTCTTGAGGTGCCATTGATGTTAGACTGGCTTGTAAATTTCAGGTTAGGCTGTTTTAACGTCAAATTGGTTTTTTTGATAAGTTTGTTAAACTTTCAGGCTGAAGAGAGTTTTTTAAAGAATTTTTTATTAGGCGGTAAATTAGGGGTTTAAATAAAGGGATAATTAAGCTAAAATCAGTAGGCTTTTAAGGTAGCCGTTTTTTGCTCTTGCCAAATTTTATTTTTTCAAATATCACTCGGTTTTTGAGTCGGGTTCAACTTTTTTAGGGCTTCCGTTACCCCATTCTTTAGGGTTTATTTAACTGGAAGGGTAAGCAGACTAGCCAAATTTCTTGGAGTTAGTTTTGCTTGGGGCTTATTCACAACTTGTTTAAACAGTTTATATGTCACAAAACCAACTAAAGCCCAAAAAAATCTTAATTATTGGATCTGGGCCAATTGTGATTGGGCAAGCAGCCGAGTTTGATTATTCGGGTACGCAGGCTTGTTTGGCGGCTAGGGAAGAGAGAGTAGAAACGGTACTGGTAAATTCCAATCCAGCTACTATTCAGACCGATCCGAATGTGGCTGATCGAGTGTATATTGAACCTTTGAAGCCTGAATTTTTGGAAAAAATTATCGATTTAGAGCGTCCGGACGGATTGCTAGCCACGGCTGGTGGGCAAACTGGCTTAAATTTAGGATTAAAATTATACGAAATGGGAATTTTACAAAAATATGGGGTTAGGTTTTTGGGTACTGGTTACGAATCGATTAAATTGGGAGAAGATAGGGGTTTGTTTAAGGAATTAATGGAAAAAATTGGTCAACCAGTTTTGCCTTCCAAAAGTGTAACTTGTGTGGAGGAGGGTTTAGAGTTTGCTAGGGAGATTGGTTTTCCGATTATCCTAAGAGTAGCTTTTACACTGGGTGGTACTGGGGGGAATACGGCTTATAACCTGGACGATTTAAGAACCAAATTAGAGCAGGCCATTCAAGCTAGTCCGGTTGGTCAGGTTTTACTGGAAAAATCAGTTTTGGGGTGGAGCGAGTTTGAGTACGAGATGCTCAGGGATAGTTTTGGCAACAAATTGTGCGTTTGTAATATGGAAAATATTGATCCAATGGGGGTACACACAGGTGAGTCAATAGTGGTGGCTCCCAGCCAGACTTTGTCCGACCAAGATCATCAACAGTTGCGTACTGCTGCTTTGCAAATTGTCGAAGCTTTAGACATCCAAGGTGGTTGTAACCGAGACACTGGAGAATATTATGCCATTGAAGTAAATCCTCGCCTTAGTCGATCGTCTGCTTTAGCTTCTAAAGCCACTGGTTATCCAATTGCTAGAGTACATACCAAAATTGCGTTGGGTTTAGCTTTGCCCGAAATTACCAACGATATTACCGGCAAAACCGCTTTCTTTGAACCTGCTTTAGATTATGTAGTGGTAAAAATTCCTCGCTGGCCAGACGACAAGTTTCCTGAAATGGACACTGCTATTGGAGTGAGTATGAAATCTACTGGAGAAGTTATGGCCATTGGTCGAACTTTTGAAGAAGCTATGTATAAGGCTATTGCAAGTTTAGATTTAAAATATGATGTTTGGAATCAGGAATTACTCAACCAAATACAAAGTAAATCGCAAGCCCAGCAGCAATGGCTAAATTCGCCTGAAATTGTAAACTTATCTGAAAAATTTAAATTATCTCCGGACTTGGTAGCGTTTTTAGCTGCCCAAGATGTGGATCACTATGTAACTGACGAAACCGAATTGCCAGCAGAGAAAGTGAGCCAACTTTTGGGCTTTAACCCTTTTACTGATTATTTATTACTGTTACCGGTTGGTGATTTGTCTTTAGAAGATTTGGCTAAGAAAAGTGTACAGGTGGGTAAAACAGCCCATGGAATTGTGTATAACCCTCAATTAGATAAATATGCCATTACTCAACCGGTTTTATATAAACAACAATATTCCAGCCCTGGTGGATTTGTAAATGATCCGAGAAACCCGTTAGGTTGGTTGCAAGAAGTTTATCAAGAATTAGGTCTGTTACCCCAAGACTTAGATTTGGTTTGGCCACTAGCTAAAATTTTAGAGTTGGAAGAAGATGTCGACACGATTTACGAAACCATTTTTTATTATGCTGAAACTACCCAAACCAAGTTAACCAGCAGTACCGAAGGTGAGGCTTTGTGGTTATCTTTGGAGGAATTGCAAACCAACTGGTCTAATTATTCTGCTAACTTTGCCAATACAGACAAATTATACTCGCAAGCTCAGTCGTTGCTAGCTAAAATTGCACCCGAAAAATTAGTCAAAGCTAAGTTTCTCCAAAAACAAAATCTAAAACTTTTGGGTACTTATCTTGAGACTAAAGAACAGAAACGTAAGCCTGTTGCGGGTAACCTGCAAGCCGTGTTATTAGATCTGGAAGGCCTGTTGTTACGTTTACCCAAATTCAGTGAGCGGTTAGACCAATTACATTTATCTAACCAAGAGAAACATTACTGGTGGCAACAGTGGGTGCAGTCTGATTTGAATTTAATCGATTTTAATGAGCTTGAAGTAGGGCTAAAAGCCGATTTGCTTACCTTAGAGCAATCAAACCAAGCTCACATTGAGAATTTTGCAGAACTACCAACTTCCTTGAGTACGGTCAATAGAGAATTTTTAGCAAAACCGAATTGCCCAGAGCAATTTGCCAATAAGACCAGCTTAGAAAGCCAGCAACAAACTAACTTAGAGTTAAGTCAACTAAAAAATTCTGTGTGGCAACAGTACGCCCTCGATGTCCAAACAGCTTTAGCTACTCCTGAGGTATATGTGAACGCAGTTTTTCAAGTAGCTAAGTTGTTACAAACCGCAGGGATACCGCTTTATTTAACCTCTGGTCAATTACCTCGAAGTTTGCTACGGCAGATAGCCAATCACTATTTGTCTTTACGTAATCCTGTCTATGCTGACAGATTTAAGATTTATTTTAAGGACTATTTAGCTAGTTGTAGGTTTGGTAAATTAAAAGTTGATCCCGAATTTTTTGCCTTAGCTAGCCAACAATTGCGTTGTCTTCCGGAGACGGTTTTAGTAATTGATAGTTCTAAAGAGGTAATTCAAGCCGCCAAAACCGCTGGTTGCCAAACTTTATACTGCACCGACTCAGAGACTTTATTGTCTCAAATTTTACCTTGGCTAGAAATTAATCTAGCACCTAACACCAAACGCTTGCAATCGATTTTTCGAGCTTTAGCTTTGGGTATGGAGGCATCTCAAATTGCTGCCTTAACCCAAATTCATCCTTGGTTTGTACATAAATTAGAAACTTTATATCAAACTAAAGACCAGTTATTAAAGCAAATTAATTGCTACAAAATGGTTGACACTTGTGCCGGCGAGTTTGCAGCTAAAACTCCGTATTTTTACTCTACTCATGGTCTAGAGAACGAAGCTACTGAACAACTTTACTATCAGTACGAAGCCAATTATGACTATCTTATTGATCGAGCTAAAAAAGATGGACGAGAACTAGTGCTAGACGCCGTGGTTTTAAATCAGGAAAACAAAGTGTTTGTGCAAAAAAGACGAGCCGAAAGAAAGTTTTTACCTAATTGTTGGGGCGTCATTGGTGGTCACCTTAAACAAGATACTTCCATTAGAACTGGTTTGGACAGAATTATTTACGAAGAAACTGGGTGGCGGTTGAAACGTATCACTTCTTTGTTGGAAGTGCGCGATTGGGAATTTCAAGGGGTCAAAAAACGTACCTTGGTTTTTGATGTAGAGGTAGAAGGAGATTTGAGTATGCCCAGGCTGCAACTGGATAAAGTGAACGGCTTTTTGTGGATTTCTAAAAATGAGCTACCTTTGTTTTACGAGAATCGCAACTATAACGAACGCTTGATGTACGAGGTGTGTAAGAAAGGTCTAGAGATGCACAATGAGCCTAAAAAAGTAATCATTTTAGGATCTGGCCCAATTCGTATTGGTCAAGGAGTAGAGTTTGATTACCTCACTGTCCACGCTGTGCAAGCCTTGCAAAAGCAAGGTATTAAAGCTGTAATTATAAACAATAATCCCGAGACTGTGTCTACCGATTATTCCACTTCGGACCGTTTATATTTTGAACCTTTAACCGTAGATTTTGTGGAAAAAGTGGTACGTAACGAGAAGGAAGGTCTGTTGGGAGTAATTGCCCAGTTTGGAGGACAAACGGCGGTAAATTTGGCCTCTGGTTTGGAAGCTAGGGGTATTAAAATACTAGGCACTAGCGCAGCCTCTATTAACCTGGCGGAAGACCGACAAAAGACTGGTAAAATTGTGGCTCAATTGGGCTATCGAATGCCAGATTGGCGAACTGCTTGGAGTAGAGCTGAAGTTTTAGATAAGGTAGCCGAGTTAAAATATCCAGTACTATTGCGCCCATCTTTTGTTTTGGGTGGTGAAGGAATGCGAATTGTTCATTCTCGTAAGGAAGTGGAAGAATATTTGGAACAATATGCTCCTATGTTCGAGCAGTTAGTTAGGGAAGATAACGATAACTTAAGTAAGGATTTACCTAATTTGGACGAATTTGGTCAGAAAACTAGTGTTACTTATGAAAAACGATTTACTAAACCTTTACTAATCGATCAATTTATAGAAGACGCAATCGAAGTGGATATCGATTTTATT